>ODAI014743498.1_pt1 | contig 12146 bp, 11 predicted proteins | sample 1539321 | NCBI WGS metagenome assembly ODAI01 (sample SAMN02144231, study PRJEB22623) | gut metagenome | biome: sheep rumen | host: Ovis aries | place: New Zealand
AAAGAAGTGCCGATAAAAAAAGGAGACAGTCTTTTTATTCCGGCAGGCGTATTTTGTCCGGTAAAAGGAAAATGCACCGCATTGAAGACATTTATGTCACATACAGGAAACCCCGCAGACCAGAATATCAGAATCAAAAAGCGAATGATTTTGTGAAGAACACAAAAATTTTACTGCATTAAGTTAATCATACGCCAAAGCGTATAAAATAAAAGGAGGAAATTTTTTATGAAGTACTATATTGGAATTGACTTGGGAGGAACAAATATTGTCGCCGCTGTTGTAGACGAAAATTACAAGATTCTGACAAAGGCAAGCACCAAGACAAACAGACCCCGTCCAGCGGAAGAAATTGCTGACGATATGGCAGCAATGGCATTAAAAGCCACAAAAGAAGCCGGACTGACCCTTGACCAGATTGAATGGGTAGGTGTCGGAACACCGGGACTTGCCAACAGTGAAACAGGCATTGTGGAATTTTCCAATAATCTGGGATTTGAAAACACCCCTCTTGCAGAATATATCAGAAAGCATATTGACAAGCCGATATTTATCGAGAATGATGCAAATGCAGCAGCCTATGGCGAATATGTAGCAGGTGCAGCAAAAGGCGCAAAGAATGCAGTATGCATTACACTGGGTACAGGTGTCGGCGGCGGCATTATCATTGACGGTCAGATTTATGCAGGGTCAAATTTCGGCGGTGCAGAAATCGGACATACGGTCATTCAGGTAGACGGTGCGCCGTGTTCATGCGGCAGAAAAGGCTGTTTTGAAGCATATTCTTCCGCAACAGGACTGATTCGCATGACAAAAGAAAAAATGGAAGCAGTTCCGGATTCTGCACTGCATACCATTACCGCAGAACGGAACGGCAAAGTTTCAGCAAGAACAGCATTCGATGCCATGCGTCAGGGCGACAAGGCAGGCAAAGAAGTTGTTGATGATTATATCAAATATCTTGCAGCCGGCATTACAAATACAATCAATATTTTCCAGCCGGATATTCTGTGTATCGGCGGCGGCGTATGCAACGAAGGCGACCCGCTGCTGCTGCCGATGAAAGCACTGGTAGAAAAAGAAGTTTACACAAGAAATTCTCCGAAGAATACAAAGATAGTGATTGCAGAACTGGGCAATGATGCCGGACTGATTGGTGCAGCATTTTTAGGCGCAGCAAAGAAGTAAGACAAAAAGAAATATGCCTGCATGAGAAATCATGCAGGCATATTTTCAGCAGGCAGAGCCGAAACGGCTGTGCTTTTGCTTTTTTTCTTCATACATATGATTATCCATCTGGTTGAGAAAAGTATCTGTAGAAGTATCCGGCTGATACACAGCATAACCAATAGAAAAAGAAAGCTGATACTGTTTTTTATCAAAGATTAGCAATGAAATATTTAAAAAATAAAAAACTGACTGCCTGTCACAGCAGTCAGTAAAAAACAGAAATCGAATCAGGAATTTGCAAAAGCCTGTTTCACATCGTCAAGAATATCGTCAACATTTTCCAGACCGACAGAAAAGCGAATCATGCCTGCATTGATACCAGCCGCAGCAAGCTGTTCATCAGTCAGCTGACGGTGTGTCATGCTGGCAGGATGCAGAACACAGGTACGAATATCAGCGACATGTACCTCACGGGAAGCAAGTTTGAGTGCATCCATAAACCGGGTAGCACGTTCACGCCCGCCCTTGATAACAAAAGAGATAACACCGCTGCAACCATCCGGAAGATATTTTTTCGCACGTTCATAGTACTTGTCAGATTTCAGACCGGGATAGCTGACAGATTCGACATTTTCATTGTTCTGAAGGAATTCTGCAACAATGAGCGCATTTTTGCAGTATCTTTCCATGCGGACAGCAAGCGTTTCCAGTCCGAGATTAAGCAGAAAAGCAGAATTCGCAGCAGGATAGCAGCCAAAATCACGCATAAGCTGCATTCTTGCCTTGATGATATAAGCAATCCTGCCGAATGTTTCAGAATAAACAACACCATGATAGCTTTCATCCGGTTCAGTAAATTCCGGAAAATTACCGTTTGTCCAGTCAAAATTGCCGGAATCCACAATCACACCGCCGCCCTGAAGAGCATGTCCGTCCATATATTTTGTAGTAGAATGCACCACAATATCTGCGCCGAATGCAATAGGACGACAAAGAACAGGAGTGGGGAATGTATTGTCAACGATAAGCGGAATTTTATTTCTGTGTGCAAAATTTGCAAATCTTTCAATATCGAAGATATTCAGTGCAGGATTAGCGAGTGTTTCACCGAAAACAAGTTTGGTATTTGGTTCAAGAGCCTCTTGAAGTTCTTCGTCTGTCGCTTCAGGGTCAACAAAAATGCACTTGATGCCGAATTTTTTAAGTGAAACAGCGAACAGATTGATAGTACCGCCATAGAGGGAGCTGACCGCCATAATGCTGTCACCAGCGTTGCAGAGGTTGAGAACAGAGAGGAGAGAAGCAGCCTGACCGCTGGTGGTACACATAGCAGCCGCACCACCTTCAAGAGAAGCAATTTTCTTTTCGACAGCATCAACAGTAGGATTTGCAAAACGGGAATACATGCATTCTGTAGGCATATCAAATAAATCAGCGATATGCTGAGTAGAATCGAATACATAAGTTGTACTCTGTACGATAGGGAGTGCACCGGGGTCACCGTTTTTACGTTCATAGCCCTCATGGAGGCATTTCGTTTCAATTTTCATGAAAAACATTCCTTTCTGAAATAATAGATAATAGATTTATTATAGCATATTCTGGAACGAAATGCAAGCCCGTACAGAAAGAAATATAAATTAACATAAAATTAATGATTTGTTCATAATTTATTCTTAAAGATGTGATATAATGCAACTATTGAAAAGCTTTTCAGAAATTAAAAAGCAAATATCCGGAACAAAGTTGTCCCATAAGCAATATGTAAGTATTGCTGTGGGGCTTTTTTCTTTTTTGACAAAGGTGTCCCGAAAAGAAGAGATAAAATCCGGAAAAGCGACAATTCAGAGGAGTGTTTTTTATGAATACGGGAAATATCGGTTTTATGCTGATATGTTCGGCGTTAGTATTTTTCATGACACCGGGTTTATCATTATTTTACGGCGGACTGGTACGGCGAAAAAATGTCATTAATACCATGTTTGCAGCGACGTTCACAATTGGAACAGGAATTGTCATGTGGATGTTGTTCGGATATTCTTTGTCATTTGGTGAAGACCACGGCGGAGTTATCGGCAGTCTGGAATGGCTGGGATTAAACGGAGTTTCTCTGACAGAACCCTATACAGAAGGCGGCAGCATCCCGAACATGGTATTCTGTATTTTTCAGATGATGTTTGCAGTAATTACACCAGCATTAATTACAGGTGCAATCGCAGGAAGAATGAAATTCCGTTCGCTGTTTTTGTTTTTAATTTTCTGGACACTGATTGTATATTATCCGATGGCGCACATGGTATGGGGAACAGGAGGATTTCTGAAAGAAATTGGTTCTATTGATTTTGCCGGCGGAAATGTAGTACATATCACTTCCGGCATCAGCGCACTGTTGTTATGTATATTACTTGGCAAACGCTGTGACCTTGGCGAAGCCAATTACAGAATGCATAATATTCCAATGATAGCAACAGGTGCATTTATCCTGCTGTTTGGCTGGTTTGGATTTAATGCAGGTTCTGCACTGTCGGCAGATGGTTTAGCAGTCCATGCATTTATCACGACAGCAGTATCTTCAGCGGCTGGCATGTTATCATGGATGCTGTGCGACAAAATTGTAAATCACAAGCCAACATTTGTAGGTGCATGTACCGGACTGGTAGCCGGACTGGTAGGCATTACACCGGGCGCAGGTTATGTACCAGTATGGGCAGCCCTGCTCATTGGTTTGAGTACATCACCCATCTGTTTTGTCATGATTTCAGTAATAAAAGAAAAATTCGGCTATGATGATGCCTTGGATGCATTCGGCTGTCATGGCGTTGGTGGTATCTGGGGCGGTATCTGTACAGGAATTTTTGCACAGACCTCTATTAATCCGGATGCACGTTGGAATGGACTTCTGTTTGGAGAAATCCAGCTTTTCGGAGTGCAGATTGCAAGCATTCTCATCAGCATTGCAGCAGCAGTTGTGGGAACTCTGATTTGCTGGGGACTGACTAAGCTAATCATTCGTGAACCTCGTGTGGAACAAAAAGAAGAACGGCTTGGACTGGACCGCACACAGCACGACGAAAGTGCATATCCGTCATTCAATGGTCTTGACTAAGAGAAAGGGGAAAGATTTGACATGATGATAAAAATAGAAGCCTATATCCGTGAAGAAAAAATGGATGATGTACTCGATGCACTGGCAAAAATAAATGTACACGGAATTACTTGTTATCAGGTAATGGGATGCGGCGCACAGCATGGGATAAAAAAATATGTTCGTGGACACAGAAATCTGCCTGTCAACATGCTGCCTAAAATCAAGATTGAAGTCATTCTTGGTTCTGAACAGTGGGAAGAAAAAGTAATGCAGATTATCCGTGAACATGCATTTACCGGACATCATGGAGACGGAAAAATTTTCAGCAGTGAAATTCGCAGTGCAATGAGAATCCGCACAGGCGAAACAGGAGAAAATGCAGTTTTTTCTCATTCTTCACTGAATCCCGTTCCCGAAGAATAATGACAGATACCGCTGATTTCGGTCAGCGGTATTTTTGTTTCACGTGGAACAAATCAGCCGGCAGAAGGCAAGCATCAGTAACATGACACCGCCAAGCCATGAAAAATTTTTTTTATGATGACACATTTTTCCGCATTTTGCGCCGGAGAGTGTAAGAAGAAAACCAGCACAGAAAGTAAGCACAAGACAAACAGGGATATCTGTTTTTTGCACACCTGCTCCCAGACCGCTTGCAAGAGAATCCAGAGAAAACGCAGCAGCATAAACAGCCGCTTCACCAAGGCTTAAAGTTTTAGAATGGTCAGTATCTGCAAGAGTTTCATCAAAACAAATATCAATGACCAGACCGAGAGCCTTCCAGTTCCAGTGCGGACGATGCCTGCGGAACAGAATGGTAAGGAATTCTTTCATAAGCTGAGAACTGCCCAGCAGAAACAGGATAGCAAATCCAAAATATCTGAATACGAGTTCCGGCAAAAGATTTCCGAGAAGCTGTGCGCCGGACAGAGAAGCGGCAAGGAATGCAGTACCAACAAGGCTGATTAACAAAGCACATCTTTTTGGAATGAAAATGCCGTTCATACTGCAACCCATAGCAGCAAAAAAAGTATCCATACAGACAGCAAATGCAAGCAGGCAGGCTTGAAACGTAAAGCAATCCCCCTTTCACAAATACTTCTGCATTATATGAAGAAGAGAAAAAAATGTTCCACGTGGAACATGAATTTCAAAAAAGTGCTTGAAAAAGAGGAAAAAAAGTGATATAATAAAATAAAATACAAATATATGAAGGGGGCTTAAAATGATGAATATGAAAGAAAAAGTGCTGTCAGAACTGATACTTTCAGAAGGAAAATATTGTTCCGGAGGACAGCTGGCAGAAGATTTCAAAGTCAGCCGGACAGCCGTCTGGAAAGCGATTGAACAGCTAAAAGCACAGGGGTGCCAGATAGACGCTGTAACGAACAAAGGCTATTTATTAAAAGAAATACCAGATATCTACAATCAGGCATATGTGGAATCACTGTTGAAAGGAACAGGATTTCAGGTACAGCATTATGCAGAGATTGATTCCACAAACAGCCAGGCAAAAATGCTGGCAGGACAGCACGCCCCGTCACGGACAGTCATCACCGCTGATATGCAGACAGCCGGGCGGGGACGCATGGGAAAAAGTTTTCATTCACCAACAGGCGGATTATATATGTCTGTAATCATAAGACCCGACTTGCCATTGACTGCAACAATGAGTATCACAGCATGTACAGCAGCAGCAGTACATGAAGCATTAAAAACATTCGGAATTGTGACACAGATTAAATGGGTGAACGATTTATTCCTGAACAGCAGAAAAATATGTGGCATTTTATCAGAAGGCAGTTTCAATGCAGAATTATTAAAAATGGATTATTTGGTAATCGGGATAGGTATCAATCTGCATCCTGACGAGCATCTGCCGGAAGAACTGAAACCGATAGTCACGGACATAGAAACAGAAACGGGAAAGAAGATAAACAAATGTCAGTTGTTAGCAGAAATATTGAAGCAGATGAAAAAATATTTTGATGAGATTTCTGAGCGGACATATTTAAAGATTTATACAGAAAATTCATGTACATTAGGTCATAGAGTGCGGACAGATACAGGAATCACCGGAACAGCAAAACGGTTTACAGAAGAAGCAGGACTGGTAATAAAACTGGATGATGACACAGAAATGATATTAAACACTGGTTCAGCAGAGATATTAAAATAGCAGAAAAAAAAGGACGGCTTCAGCTGTCCTTTTTTGTAAAAAATGTTCCACGTGGAACATAGCCTCGTGGAACATTTTAGAAACATTAAAGAATCACATCATCAATGTAATAACCACCCATCAGGGATAAATATTCATACATAGAAGTATGATTTGCATCAGCATGGTCCTGATTCTGGAAAATATCCGCTGCATAACCTGCACCTACAAGATGCGCTGCACCGAGCAGACCAGATTTTGTGATAGTAATTCCTCTGACAGTTTCGCCGATATGGTCTTCCGCTCCTTTGCGTTTCAAAGTGCGCCAGTTGCGGAGCAGTAATTCCTGAATGGAATAATCCTGTGCCTCCGGACAGGCAAGAAAATCATCATCAGAATAGATTTGATATTTTTCATGTGCAAAAGCTGTCCAGTTGCCATTGGCATCTTTCAAGCCTACATCTTGCAAAGCCAGATTTCCCATCTGAAATCTGCCCATATAGCCATAAGAATTTTTGACGGAATAATTATTTCCGGATTCTCTTTTTCCGAGTACTGTCAGAAAATCCTGATAATCTCCTTTATATTCAGAAAGAACAGGAATTTCCGTCTGAACAGGAAGGATTTCAAAACAAATCTGAATAGTTTCCGGAAGCATTTCAGGTGCATCAATAATAGCAGAATCTGCAACAGGTTCAGAAGCCGGGAATTTAAAAACAGCAAATTCTGTCGTTTCTTCTGTTGCAGCCGGAATTTCCTGTAGTAATGTTTCTGTGGGTTCTGGTTTTGCTTCTGGTGCAGAAGAAATTTCAGCAGCAACATCTCCGGACAGACTATCCTGTTCAGAAATGTCAAGTGTTGCCTCAGAAGTTTCGGGAAGCATTTCAGCAACATCATTTTCAGTATAGAAAATAGTTTCGGTCAGAATTTCTTCAGCAATTTCCATAGTTGTTTCTGGTTCTGTAACCTCTATGACAGTTTCTGGTTCTGTAACCTCTATGACAGTCTCTGACATTTCAGAAGGAATGTCAGAAATAGTTAAATTTTCGGGCATTTCCAAAGGTGCATCAGAAATCAGGAACATATCTTCTGAAATTTCCAAAGGCGCATCTGCAAAATCATCAGACAAAATCATTTGATAAGCGGGAATCTCAGCAGGGGCATCTGCAAAGCCATCAGAGAAAATATCATCTGCTCTTGCAGTGACGGAAAACGCCAGTACAGAGCAAAACGCCGCTGAAACAAAACTTATCAGCATTTTAGAAAATGTCTTCATTTCGTGTTTCTCACCTCCTGTTTTTGGAAATAAGATATAAATTAGCATTACGAATACTTTAAGAAAAGTATAGCATATTTTTGTACAAAATGCAATTGACATTTTTAACAAAAAGTGTCTATTTTTTTAACAAATGATGTATAAGCTTTTAACAAAAAAGAAACTGACTGTAAAAACAGCCAGCTTCAAAGTTTCAGATACAAAGATTATTTTTGCGGAACAGGGATAATTTCCATACCACCCATATAAGGACGAAGTACTTCAGGAATACGAACAGAACCGTCTTCATTCAGATTATTTTCAAGGAAAGCAATTAACATACGGGGCGGCGCAACGACAGTATTATTGAGCGTATGTGCAAAGTATTTGCTGCCATCCTCTTTTCTGATACGGATACCAAGTCTTCTTGCCTGTGCATCGCCAAGGTTAGAGCAGCTTCCGACTTCAAAATATTTTTTCTGACGGGGAGACCATGCTTCCACATCAAGAGACTTGACTTTCAGGTCAGCAAGGTCACCGGAACAGCATTCGAGCGTTCTGACAGGAATATCAAGAGAACGGAAGTAATCAACGGTATTTTTCCAGAGAACATCATACCATTTCATGCTGTCTTCAGGATTGCAGACAACAATCATTTCTTGTTTCTCAAATTGATGAATACGATAAACGCCACGTTCTTCAATACCATGTGCGCCGACTTCTTTCCGGAAACAGGGAGAATAGCTGGTAAGTGTCTGCGGAAGTTCTTCTTCAGGGAGAATCGTATCAATAAATTTGCCAATCATAGAATGTTCAGAAGTGCCGATTAAATATAAATCTTCACCCTCAATTTTATACATCATGTTTTCCATTTCCGCAAAGCTCATAACACCAGTAACAACATTGGAACGAATCATAAAAGGAGGAATATAATAAGTAAAACCTCTGTTAATCATAAAATCTCTTGCATAGGAGAGAACAGCAGAATGCAGTCTTGCAATATCACCGCAAAGATAATAAAAGCCTGCACCTGTCGTTTTTCCGGCAGAAGTTTTATCAATGCCCTTGAGTTTTTTCATAATATCTTCATGATGAGGAATTTCAAAATCAGGAACAAAAGGTTCACCAAACCGTTCAATTTCGACATTTTCAGAATCGTCTTTTCCAATAGGAACAGAAGGGTCGATAATATTAGGAATAACCATCATTATTTTTTTGATTTCCTGATTGAGTTCCGCTTCTTTTACTTCGAGAGCATCAATTTCCTGATTGATAGGCGCAACTTCTGCCATAATTGCCTGAAAAGCAGGGTCTTCTTTAGCGGCTTTCTGCGCTTCTTCATCAGAGAGTCCCTGACCTTTTAGTTTTCCAATAATTGCACCAGTAGCCTTGCTTTTCTTTTTGACCTGCGCACGGAGCTGGTCACCTTTCTGTTTTGCCTCTCTGCATTCTTTATCAAGTTCGATAACTTTATCAACAAGAGGTAATTTGTCGTCTTGGAATTTCTTTTTAATATTTTCCTTGACAACATCGGGATTGGTTCTTAAAAATTTCATGTCTAACATAATAAAAAATCCTTTCTAATAAAATGTTCCACGTGGAACATTAAAAATTAATCATAATTTTCTTGATACTCATCTGAGAATTCATAAGCAGATTCAAATGCACCACTGATTTCATCATCATCAGGAGAGAGAAGCTCAGCGAGGAGTTTAAGGTCTTCTTCATCATAGAATTCAAGGCTGAGTGTACCTTTGTTTTTCTTGAACTGCACTTTGACTTTTCTGCCAAGTCTGGTATGCAAAGCATGTTCAATTTCGCCGAAATAGGAAACACTTTTAGAAATAGGAATTTCATCAAGGTCTTTGCAGTTAGAATCAGCAGCCATTTTTTCAATTTGGCGGACATTGAGCAGCCCATCAGCAGCTTTTTGCGCAATCTGAATCATCAGTTTTGCATCAGTAAAACTCAGAAGTGCCTTAGCATGACCAGCAGAAATTTCGCCTTTAATAAGTAATTCCTGCACTTCTTCCGGAAGTTTAAGAAGTCGCATCGCATTTGTGACAGAACTGCGGGAACAGCCGACTTTTTTAGCAATATCCTCCTGTTTCATGCCAAAATCGTCCTGAAGTCTCTGGAAAGCTTTTGCCTCTTCAATAGGGTTGAGGTCTTCCCGCTGAAGATTTTCAATCAAAGCGATTTGAGCAGCTTCAATATCAGAAAGTTCCCGGACAATAACAGGTACTTCACTAAGCCCAAGCATTCTTGCAGCACGCCAGCGGCGTTCACCAGCGACAATCTGATAATTGCCAAGTGGAAGCGGACGGACAAGAATGGGCTGTAGTAAGCCATGTTCACGAATAGACTCAGCAAGCGCAGAAATTGCAGTTTCGTCAAAATTTTTTCTGGGCTGATTCCGGTTAGGTTCAATATCAGATAAACGAATTGTTTTTTTGCTTTGAATTTCAGCAGCATTGTCTTCAAAAAGAGAGCCAAGACCACCGCCAAGACCGCCTTTTGCCATAACATCACATCACTTTCTTTAAAAATTTAAAAATCATAAATTACTCTTTTGCAATATTCATTCTTAATTTCATGAAACTGCTGAGAGGTTCGCCCAGAACTTCTTTTCCAAGACATTCATAAGCAAGCGTGCCTTTAGAATGTTTATCATAGTACATAACCGGTTTTCCATAACTGGGTGCTTCAGAGAGCCGGACATTTCTGGGAATTTTAGTCTGAAATACTTTAGCAGCAAAATACTGTTCCACTTCTTCAACAACCTGTCTGGAAACATTCAGGCGGTTATCGTACATAGTGAAGACAATACCAAGAATATCAAGTGACGGGTTATAATTAGCACGGACAAGTTTCATGGTATTAATCAGCTGCGTAAGACCCTCCAGAGCATAAAATTCAGCAAGCATGGGGATTAAGATTTCATCCGCAGCAGTCATGCCATTGAGTGTCAGCTGACCGAGAGCCGGCGGACAGTCAATAAAGATAAAATCATAATCTTCTTTGATAGTAAGTACCTGCATTTTGAGACGGTTGAACCGTTGTTCCATATTGACAAGTTCAATTTCTGCCCCGGCAAGGTCAGCAGTAGCAGGAACAACAGAAACATTTTGAAATTCTGTCTGAATGATAGCATTTTGAATTTTCGTTTTTCCGGTAAGAACTTCATAAGCAGAATACTGGAGTCCTTTTTTGTGGATACCAAAACCAGTAGTTAAATTTCCCTGAGCATCAATATCAATACATAATACTTTTTTATCTCTTGAGCCAAGGTAAGCAGCAAGGTTGACAGTAGTGGTAGATTTACCTACACCACCCTTTTGATTAGCGACAGCGATAATTTTACCCATAATCTGGGATAGCTCCTTTCTGAAATGGATTGTATTTTTATTATAGCATGTTTCAGGTAATTTGTAAAGATAATTTGAAAATTTTGCAGAAAAAAAGTTCCACGTGGAACATCGGAGGAAAAAATGTTTCACGTGGAACATAAAATTAATCTTTATGATTTAAAGGAATACGGATTCTGTATTCGATATAATCAGAGAACTGCATTTTCTGGGATTCAGCAGAAATGCCGGCAGCCTGCATGGTTTCAACAGCTTTCTGGATAGTATTGGTAAACAGACGCACATCACGAAAAAGAATACTTCGTTTGCGAAAGCTTTCCTGTTCTCTGGTATGATTAATTTTTTCTTCAATAAAGAGTTCTGTTTTTTCGACATTCAAACCAAGTTTTGTAATTTTTTGCAGAACATCCATACGTTCTTCAGGACTTGCCAGTTTCAGAAGCGCACGGGCATGACGCTCTGTAAGCTGATTTTCTAAGATATAATTACGTTCATTTTCAGTCAGACGAAGCAGTCGGAGTTTATTGGCAACTGTGCTTTGCGCACGTCCAAGCTGAACAGCCGCATCTTCCTGAGTCATACCGTAGTAAGTAATTAATTTTTCAAGCGCAGCAGCTTCTTCAAAATAATTAAGGTCTTGTCTCTGAATATTTTCAACAAGTGCGAGAATCGCAGAATTACGGTCATTAATTTCCATAACAATACAGGGGACAGAGCGCAGACCAGCAATTTTTGCAGCACGAAGGCGGCGTTCTCCGGCAATGAGTTCGTAAAAATCACCGCACTGCCGGACAGTAAGAGGCTGAAGAATGCCATTTTGCCGGATACTGTCAGATAATGCCCGCAGTTCATCAGACTGGAAAACAATCCTTGGCTGATGTGGATTTGGTCTGATATCCTCAATACGGATATGCAGCACTTTTTGTTCTGTGAAAGTTTGTCCTTTTGGGACGGTAAAAGCAGGTGACATGGGAAAAGTACTCCTTTCGGTTGTTCTGTAAAAAAAGTTTTGTTGTTCTCTCTATAATTTAATTATAACAGATATAGAAAATCATTGCCATAAAAAAAATCCGTTATTTCTTTTGAAAATAACGGATTTCCGAACAT
>ODAI014076370.1_pt1 | contig 12145 bp, 8 predicted proteins | sample 1539321 | NCBI WGS metagenome assembly ODAI01 (sample SAMN02144231, study PRJEB22623) | gut metagenome | biome: sheep rumen | host: Ovis aries | place: New Zealand
GAGTTCCAGTCAAGGATCACACTTCCTTCAATCAATGAGAACATGAAGACTGCTTCAGGCGAGCTCTACGGCTTCGCTCCCACATACGGCAACGGATGTGTTACATATGTTAAGCAGTCATGGCTCGATGCAGCAGGTCTTAAGATTGAAGACATCAAGACATTCGATGACTACTACAATATGCTGAAGGCATTCACACATGATGGTCAGACAGGTGTCATCGCAGCAGGCTTCGGTAAGCTTGATGAGGCTCCTTACATCAACTACATGCCTGAGTTCTGGCAGGGCGCTTATCCCGCAATCTATCAGAAGGATGGTCAGTGGGTTGACGGATTCCAGGAGCAGGCAACTATCGATGCTCTTAAAAGACTTGCACAGGGCTACGCTGACGGCGTAATCGACAAGGATACAGAGGAAGCTTCTACCAAGACAGCAAGAGAGAAGTGGTTCTCTAATGACCAGGCTACATCAGAAGGTGTATTCACATACTGGGCAGGAACATGGCTTCGTACTCTTACAACCAACATGGACAAGAACGATGTAGATTCTGACCTTGGCGATGACAGACTTGTACAGCTTGCTCCTATCAAGGAGATCAAGGATTCATGGGGCGGATACCTTAACCGTGAAGCTCCTGTATGGGTAATCACAGATGACGGCGACGGAGATGATTCCCGTGAGCAGGCTATCTTTGATGCACTTCTTGAGACAATGCTTGACGGTGACAGAGTACAGACACTCTGGACATACGGTGCAGAGGATGTTCACTGGTCAACACATGCTGAAGAGTTCGTTACGAACCCTGATGATCCCGAGAAGAAGAAGGAGTACAAGTATGAGGAGGGCGAGTTCCATCTGAAGCAGGCTCCCAACGATCCTAACTCTGTATGGAAGAAGAACCATCTTGACGCAGTACTTGTAATCGCACCTCTTACAAACGGCTTTGTTGATGAAGATCCTCTTGTTGAGGAAGGTAACAAGTTCTTCACAGAGAACTGCGTTGACGCTCCTCAGTCACCTTCATCAGAGACTCTGACAGAGGTAGAGGCAGACCTTGCAGTAGATAAGACTACACTTATGAACGAGGTAGTTGCAGGCAAGAAGAGCGCAGAGGATGCTATAGCTGAGTACCAGGCTAAGTGGGGTGACACGATCAACACTATCCTTGGTGAACTCAACCAGTAATCTTAAATATAAGCTATTTACACCGTAGGTGTGAGTAATTATAACCTGTGTGGGTATCCGCCCTATGCGGATGCCCACGCTAAGGTTATAAGAACAAAAAGGTATCAGACAACAAAAAGTAAGTAAAAGGGTTATAGTAACTGACACTTAATAAGATTGGGGTAATGTGCATGAGTAAAAAGCAAGAATATACTTCTACAGGGCAGCCTATCAACAAGCGCCCCATAAAGACGAGAATATGGAACTATCGAGGCTTCTATCTGATGTTCCTGCCTGTCTTTATCTATGTACTTATTATTTATTACTGGCCCATGCTGGGCGTTCGTTATTCGTTCTACGATTACACACTTAAGAAAATTGAATTTGTCGGCCTTAAGCATTTCCAGAAGATGTTCTCGGATGCTGAATTCTGGAAGGCCTTCACCAATACATTGGTTTTGTCGGTCACTAAGCTGTTGATCACGACATTTACCTCCGTTATAGTATCCGTGTTCATCAATGAGATGGTCAACCTCTTCGCCAAGAAGGTGCTGCAGACGGTGATCTATCTGCCACACTTCATGTCATGGACGGTTACGGCTGCTATCTTTACACTTTTCTTATCAACATCATCTACCGGTTTTGTCAACGAGACATTAAAAAGCTGGGGAGTGATCAAGGAAAGTATAGACTTTATGCATGAGCTGCATCTGTGGCGGCCCGTGTACTATCTGGTCAATATATGGAAAGAGACAGGTTGGGGTACCGTAATCTTCCTTGCAACCTTGGCCGGCATCAATCCCGAACTGTATGAAGCAGCGGATATAGACGGTGCCACAAGGCTTCAGAAGATATGGTTCGTAACGGTTCCGGAGCTTGCCAATACCATAATCATAGTGCTGATACTTAATCTTGCTAAGGTCCTTAACCTTTTCGAGTCGGTATTCGTTATGTACAATAACCGAGTATTTGCGGTATCGGACGTTGTATCAACATTCATCTATCGTAAGACTTTCATGACTGCCATACCCAATTACGGATATACTACAGCCGTTGGTCTGTTCAAGTCGCTCGTGGGTTGCTTCCTTGTCCTTATATGTAACTGGGCAAGTAAGAAGGTCCGCGGACGCGGAATAATATAAGGAGGTACCTGCGCTATGGCTAAGAATAAAGAATATGTTGCCGGTCGTAAGCACAAAACAGGTGTCTTCGACATTGTCAATTACCTTGTATTCATTATAATCGGACTTATAATACTGATCCCCATATGGAAGGTGGTATCGGATTCGTTCAACTCGGTTGGTGTGTATAAGTTCCAGTTATGGCCCAAGAAGCCTACTCTGGACGGATATAAGGCGATAATATCCACATCCAAGCTGTACAGACCCTTTGTTAATTCCGTAGTGACTACGATTCTTGGTACATTACTTGGACTTGTGATGTCAACCTTGGGAGGTTATGTACTTTCACAGTATGATATGCCCGGACGTAACGGGATGGCTTATTTCTTACTTTTCACCATGATATTCTCCGGTGGTATGATACCTGAGTATCTGGTAATGAAGCAGTTACATCTTGTCAATAATATGTGGATACTGGTCATAAAACACGGTATGAACGTATATAATCTGGTGCTGATGCGTAACTTCTTCGAGGGCATACCGGGGTCGCTATTCGAAGCGGCGAAGATAGACGGGTGTTCGCCCATGGGAATATTCTTCAGGATCGTGCTTCCGTTATCCAAGGCGGCACTTGCATCCATCGGACTTATGTTCGCCGTTACCGTATGGAACGATTATTCAACGGTACAGATATATATAACCAACCGTGATCAGGTCAACTTCCAGTATATACTGAGAGTGCTTGTCATGGATGGAGATACGCCGGTGACGCAATACAGTGTATCGCAGAATACATTATTCTATTCGGCGATCGTATGTGCGATACTTCCTTTCATGGCGTTGTATCCCTTCTTACAGAAGTACTTTGTTAAGGGTGTCAATATAGGAGCGGTTAAGGAATAAGAGTTATCCCGGTTTAATCGAACATATAGGGACAATATAGTTTAATAAGGGCCGAAGCCGGCGTTCGGCTTCGGCTCTTTTATTATACGCGGTGGTGAATATGAGAATTATCTTTTGGGCCGGTGATTCGACCAATGCATGTAACAAAGCCAACAAATATCCCCAGACAGGGATAGCTCAGGCATTCGACAGATTCACGGCATTCGATGTGGTGATATATGATCATGCCGTAAACGGAAGAAGTACTAAAAGCTTCATAGATCAGGGCAGGCTTGCCGTCATATATGACGAGATAAGAGAGGGAGATTATCTCTTTATTCAGTTCGGACATAATGATGAGAAGATAACGGATCTTGCAAGATATACAGACCCGGAGACGGATTTTATCGACAACCTCGGCAAATTCATATCTGTCGCAAGGAATAAGAAAGCTATCCCTTTGCTTATAACGCCCCTTGAGAGAAGGAACTTTAAGGATGACCATGTTCATCTTGAGGAGTCGGATCACCTTCCGTATGTGAAGGCATATTATGAGGCGGCAAGGAGATTTAATGCGCCGCTTATAGATATGTATAAGGTCAGCAGGGAATTCATAGAAGAGCATGGGGATGAACCGACTAAGAAATACTTTATGCATGTTAAGCCGGGTGAAGTATTCTGGCTGCCGGCCGGACTCTCGACAGACAATACACACCTTAAATATGAGGGTGCCATGATGTTCGGACAATTGCTGGCAAGTAAGATGGCAGAATACGGAGCTCCCTTTGACACACTTATAGATAAAAGTGTGCTCAATGATCTTGACAGTGTATATGCCTCCAATGCAGCCGATGATGGTGTGGCTGACGAGTATAAGTGATTGCCGGGGGTATAGGCTATGCAGAGTGGAATGTATAAGAATCCGATCATTTTCGCGGACTATTCAGATCCGGATGTTGTAAGGGCAGGCAACGGATATTATATGACGGCGAGCAGCTTCAATTACACGCCGGGGCTTCCGATACTGTATTCTAATGATCTTATTAACTGGAGACTGGAAGGGTATGCCGTTAAGGAGCTTGGAAGCGGTTATCGTATTCCGAGACATTCCGAGGGAATATGGGCACCCGCGATAAGATACTATGGGGATATGTTCTATATCTACTATGGAATGCCGGATGAAGGGCTCTACGTCATAAGAGGGAGATTTAAGAAGCATCTTAGAGCGAATGAACGACTCCTTACAAGCGGTGGCGGCGATGACTGTGGTGATAACAGTAACGATACGGGCAATGACACTGATAGCCGTATAAGCTATGTCACCAATAACGGTATAAGTATAGTAAAGGGTGATGATGAGATCATATGGGACAAGCCTGTATGTGTACTTGAAGGAAAGGGTCTTATCGATCCCTGCCCGTATGTGGATGATGAGGGTAACCGCTGTCTCATTCATGCCTATGCCAAAAGCAGGATAGGCTTTAAAAGTATGCTTGGCATGGTGGAGCTTAGCGATGACGGCCTTAAGGCGGTATCCGAGGATCACTTTATCTTCAACGGAAACATAACGGACGAGAGCATGATGGAGAATAAGACCTTAAGGTACAGCCATGCTGCGATGGATACTCCGGATGAACATAAGGCACCTGCGGTGACGATAGAGGGACCTAAGGTGTATAAGCGCGGAGATTTCTTCTATATTCTCGCACCTGCCGGCGGAGTACGGGAGGGGTGGCAGTTAGCTCTAAGAGCTAAGGATATCAGAGGCCCTTATGAATGCAAGGTAGTCATGCACAAGGGAGAGGGCATCATCAACGGACCGCATCAGGGTGGAATGGTAACAGACGGTGCGGGTGATGACTGGTTCATTCATTTTCAGGACCTCGGAGCCTACGGCAGAGTATGTCACCTTCAGCCGGTGAGCTGGCATAATGACTGGCCGGTAATAGGCGTCTGCAAGGATGGTAGCGGATGCGGTGAGCCGGTGTATGAATATGCAAGACCATGCCCATGTACGGAAGATACTGACAGTAGTGTCATATATCCGGATACGCCATTTTCCACAAGGTATGATCTGCAGTGGCTTGGCAATCATTCCGAGGAGTATTTTGAGATAACAGACGGTGATGGCAGGGTATTGTCTAAGGACATGACATACCTTATTAATAATGCTAACAGGTATACGGACAGCAGCCTTGATGTCAGGCTTAAGCTGCAGGCCCTTAATGAGCAGGGACGTAACGCGGTCCTGTGGAGGCTTCCCGGTATGCTTACCAGAAAGCTGGACGGAAGGAACACGGATATTAGCTTTGTCATGGATGTATCGGGTATGTCCACAGGTGACAGAGCAGGAGTGTCATTCATGGGCGGAAGCTATTGCTTCATGGAATACAGACGAACAGACGGTGAACATTATGAGGTTTGCTTTGGTGTGAGCCGGTCAGACGGAAAGGAGATATCTGAATCAAGGAAGGTCCTTATGACCGGTGCCTTCAAGGATTGCAGACTCTTCTCCGTAAATATAAGCTGCAGGGATGAAGGATCAGCTTCCGACAGGAGCGGTAGGTATGATATCGGATTTACCAATGTGAAGGATTGCAGACCTAAGGCGGCTATAAGCTTTACGCTGGATGATAAGAAGATATTAAGCTATCCTGAGGCTGAGGGCTTTATTCCGTCCGATCATACATGGGTAGGAGCCAAGGTAGGGATATATGCAATGTCAGCTCCCACAAGAGGCGGTTATATCACTTTGGAAGGATTTGAATGGAAGACAGTGTAAGACTGACCGGATATATCGAGAATAATGAGCTTGATAAGGTGAAGGAGCTGCTCATTACGCAGCCGGCAATTATAGAGGGGAAGCACCTTTTTAGTGCGGCGAGGTGCGGTGATCTTAAGATACTGCGCTATCTGACGGAGTACTCAAGGGTAAGCCTTAACGAGCGTGATGAGTCGGGAAGGGATGTGCTGCATTATTGTGCTCTATCGGACAGTGAGGAATGCTTCGATTATCTGATAAGGAAGTGCGGTATGGACCCTATGGCCGGTGACAGGGACAGGATCACTCCTTGGGAGCTTGCCATCGAAAACGGGAGCAGTAAGATATGCGCTTATATGGAGAGGGAATACGGCTCCTACAGAGACTACTATAAGAATCCGATAAGAACCGGAATGTTCCCTGACCCTTCAATAGTAAGAGTGGGAGATGACTATTATATGGTCAATTCCTCCTTCATATTCTTCCCGTGTATACCGGTATCGCATTCTAAGGATCTGATACACTGGGAGATCATAGGTCACGCCATCACTGAGAAGAAGTGGGCTGGTATAGATGAGCTGGAGGGCGGAAGAGGCTACTGGGCGCCGGATATATCATATTACGAAGGGAAGTTCTACATAACCGCCACCTTAAGGTACAATGATGTTCCGCCGGTATACAGAAGGCAGATAGTCGTATCCTCGGACAGACCGGAGGGCCCGTACAGTGAACCGGCATATATAGATGAGGACGGAATAGATCCTTCCATCTTCAATGATAATGACGGCAGGAGATATATGCTCCTTAACAGAGGGGCAAGGATACTTGAACTTGACAGTACGGCTACCAGACAGATAAGTGAAGCGAAGCTTCTGTATTACGGAGATATGAAGAGGGCTCCGGAGGGTCCGCATCTGTATAAAAGGGATGGATACTATTATCTTATTCTCGCAGAGGGCGGCACAGGCACGGGACACAGGGTGACGGTGCAGAGATCGAAGACACTTATGGGCGACTATGAGCCGTGTCCTTATAACCCCATCATGAGGCAGACAGATGAAAAAGCTGCTCTTCAGAGGTGCGGTCACGGTGATCTTACGGACACTCCCGACGGACGCTGGTACATGGTGTATCTGTGCGGCAGGATGTATATGGATAAGTACAGTATTACCGGCAGAGAGACTGCAATAGATCCGGTCACATGGACTGAGGATGGCTGGCCGGTAGTTAATTCTCTCAAGGGACCATCGGTACTGGGAAGAAAACCTTTTCCCGATATGGAATATGAACCGGAAAGCAGGCTTAGGATATTGCCATCCGGACTTCCGGATGCGTATATGACACCAAGGACATATGATAAGGATGATATTAAGGTGGAGCTGTCCGATGATGGAAAAGGCTGCAATGTAAGTCTTAAACCCTCGGCTTATCCGCTTACATCTACGGGATGCAGAAGCATACTCTTAAGAAGGCAGACATCCCTTGACTGTGAGTTCTCGGCGGATGTACGAATCGATCCGCTGCTGACAGACGGCGCGGAGTTCGGGCTTACGGGATATTATGATGAGAATACCTTCCTTACATTCGGTGTGTACTGTCAGAATGGCAGAGGCTACCTGCGCGTAAGGGAGCACATAGGCGATAAGGATAAGGAATATCTGTCCGGTGAACCTATAGAAGCTCAAGCCCTTGACGGGGATGAAGCCGATACTGTGAGCCTTAGGATGGAGGTAAGAGGTCTTAAGAGGAACATGTATTGTAACGGAAAGCTTTTTAAAGCTCTTGAAGATGTGTATTACTTAAGCGATGAAGGCTTAAGTACGGGGAAACGCTTTAGCGGAGCGATGCTTGGCGTATATGCGATAAGCGTTGATTCTGATATACCTTCGGGACATTACAGGGAATTTACAAAGCTTCATTATACAGATCAGGGTCGTTGATGATTACAGACCGAGATTATCAGGGGAGCAGGATGAGATTAAGACACAGAGCTGATATAGAGACTTTTGAAGAGAGCTACAGGCGGCACAGAGACAGACCGCTCTTGGCTCTTATGGGCTTTTACAAGGGTTATTATCATAATTTTTTGCTCTCGGTTATATTCTATACGATCAAGCACTCACCCGCATGGGTGACTCCCATAGTAACCGCCAATATCATCAACTACGTGACGGATGGGGTTACAGACGCAAGGAGCCTGATACTTTATAATGCGGGAATACTTGCAATCCTTCTTCTTATGAATGTGCCGATGAACTACCTGCATATGCACTTCCGCGCCTCGGCGGTAAGAGATGTGGAGGCAGGACTTAGAAGCACTCTGGTTCATAAGATCCAGACAATGTCCATACTGTCGGAGAAGGATATACAGTCGGGACGACTTCAATCGAAGATAATAAGGGACGTGGAGGCCATAGAGGTTCTGTCCGATCAGATATTCGTCAATTTTATGAATATCATTATCAATGTGACGGTGGCGCTTACCGTCACGGTAAGCAAGAGCAGAGTGGTATTCATATTCTTCCTGTTAATGGTGCCCTTAGCTGCGGTTTTGGTATATGCTTTTAAAAGACCTATAAAGGCGCATAACAGAAGATTCCGTAAGGAGGTCGAGGCGACCAGCGCAAGGGTGTCGGAGATGATAGAACTGGTGCCGGTAACAAGGGCACATGCGCTTGAGAAGGAAGAGATAGGACGAATGAGTGCCCAGGTGCGTCAGATAGCGGTAGAGGGCTACAGACTTGACATGGTGCAGACCAATTTCGGCGCTGTAAGCTGGGTATGCTTCCAGCTCTTTCAGGTGATATGTCTCGTGTTCACGGCGTTCCTGGCTCTTAAGAAGATAATAAAGACCGGTGATGTGGTTCTGTATCAGAGCTATTTTACCAATATTGTCGGACAGGTATCGGGTATGTTAAACCTCCTGCCCACGATATCCAAAGGACTTGAATCCGTAGGAAGCATCGGAGAGGTACTTGAGGTAGACGATATAGAGGACAATGAAGGCAAGCATATCCTGAATGAGCTAAGGGGTGATTATGAATTTGAGAATGTATCATATGTGTATCCCAGAACGGATAAGAAGGTGATAGATGGATTAAGCCTTAGTGTAAGACAGGGTCAGACGGTTGCCTTTGTCGGTGAATCCGGAGCAGGTAAGAGTACGATCATTAATATGCTTATAGGCTTTATTATGCCAACGGAGGGAGTGCTTAAGGTGGACGGTATCCCGATTAAGGATATAGATCTTAGGAGCTACAGAAGATTCCTTGCCGTAGTACCGCAGTCTACAGCTCTTTTCTCCGGATCGATAAGGGAGAATATCTTATACGGAACAAATGATGTGTCCAAGGAGACCTTTGACAGAGTGATAAAGGAGTCGGGGCTTAAGAATGTACTTAAGAGACTGCCGGATGGTATAGATACCTTCGTGGGAGAGCACGGAGACAGGCTTTCGGGCGGACAGAAGCAGAGAATATCCATCGCAAGGGCACTTATAAGAGACCCAAGGGTGATAATACTCGATGAAGCGACATCGGCTTTGGATGCCATATCAGAGAGAGAGGTTTCGGGAGCCCTTGATAATATGTCAAAATCAAGGACGACATTCATAGTCGCACATAAGCTTGCTACGGTCCGTAAGGCTGATATGATCATAGTCATGAAGGACGGAAGAATAGTTGAGAGCGGTTCCTTTGACGAGCTTATGGATAAGAAGGGGTACTTTTACGATATGGAGGAGAGCCTTGAACGGGCCTGACAGGATTAGGATATGAATAAGAGCATGCATGTAAGCAGATATTATGATTCCTTGGACGAGATGCTTAAAAGATATGATCGTGTATCTGCAAAGGACAGGTTTAACGGCAGTGATGCGGCAGAGCTTGCAAAATGGCAGTCTAAGGAGAGAGAGAGCCTTGGGAAGCTGACGGGAACTAAGCGGCTGCTGGAGGATGATGGAAAGCTTGGCAATAAAGCCCTGCGCTATGACCTTGAGAAGACAGACTGCGAGACCTTATCCGATGGGATAATAAGAAGCCGTCTGGTGCTGGGCATCGATAAGCTTAACTATATTCCTATGTATGTGCTAGAGCCGGCGGATAAGCCCAAGGGAACAGTCCTTGCTCTTGGCGGACATCAGGGAGCGGGAAGCTATTCTGTTGCCGGAGTAAGTGATATACCCATTGTAAAGGAGAAGATAGATTTCTTCGGGTATGACTACGGACTTAAGCTTGCAAGGCTTGGATATACGGCGATATGTCCGGACCCAAGAGGCTTCGCGGACAGAAGGGATGCGGCTGTGCAGGGGGATGATGCCAAGGACTGGATTGCATGCAGCTGCAGGAATATAAGCAACATGGCAATCCCCATGGGTCTGTCTGTCATAGGGCTTTGTGTATATGACTGCATCAAGCTGATAGATTATATGGAGCTTACGGGTGAATGGAATACGGATAATCTCGGATGTATAGGATTCTCAGGCGGCGGGATGCAGACACTTTTTCTGACGGCGCTTGAACCGAGGATCAAGCTGGCGATGATAAGCGGGTATATGTATGGATACAGGGATTCGCTGCTTAAGCTTAATAATAACTGTAGCTGCAATTATGTTCCGGGACTGTGGGAGCATCTTGATATGGGAGATATAGGCTGTCTTATTGCACCGAGACCGGTATTGATACAGTCGTGTGAGTCAGATCATCTGAATGGAGAGAGAGGCCTTGTAAATGTGTATGAGCAGGTTGATATCATGAGAAAGGCATATGCTCTGTTCGGTAAGGAGGCTAACCTAAGACATGATATCCGTCCGGGCGGGCATAAGTTCCATAGCGAGCCGATGGAAGGATTTCTTAAAGAATACGGAGAAAGATAAGGGAGTAGCTAATGACTAAGGAAGAGACCAAGAAGCTGTTGGGAGAGTATGTGGAATATCTGATGATGAATTCCGATGCTGAGCATCCAATGTGGAATATAGAGAAAGTCAGAAGCGGCAAGCCCAATAAGTGGAATTATATTGATGGCTGTATGATAACTGCGCTGCTTCGGCTGTATACCATAACGAACGAAAGCAAGTATCTGGAATTTGCCGATGATTTCGTATCCTTTTTCGTATGTGATGACGGAAGTATCAAGACCTACAGCGTAGAGGAATACAATCTGGATAATGTGCGGCCGGCCTGCAACCTCTTCGCACTCTATGACCTTACGGGAAGGGAGAAGTACAGGAAGGCAATGGATACGGTCAGAAGTCAGCTGGATACCATGCCCAGAACCAAGGAGGGCAATTTCTGGCACAAGAAGATATATCCGAATCAGGTGTGGCTTGACGGATTGTATATGGCACAGCCCTTTTATATGGAGTATGAACGCAGATATAACAAGATGAGCGGCTGCATGGATTCCTTTAAGCAGTTTGAGAATGTCAAAAGGCTAATGAAGGACGATAAGACGGGCTTGTATTATCATGGCTATGATGAGTCAAGGCAGATGTACTGGGCCGATAAGGAGACAGGCTGCAGCCCCAATTTCTGGCTTCGAGCCACGGGCTGGTATATGGCTGCTCTGGTTGACACGGCTGAGGCAATGGGTGAGCAGACATATTATGAATACAGGACACTTCAGGATACGCTTAAGGAGCTTGCAGATGCTCTGCTTGTGTATATGGACAAAGAGGCCAATATGTTCTATCAGGTTATAGACAAGGCATCGGCTAAGGGCAATTACCTTGAGACATCCGGCTCATCCCTTATTGCCTATGCTATGCTTAAGGGCGCAAGACTTGGGTATCTGCCGGAAAGATTCCTTGGTATTGCAGAGGATATATTCTATGGGGTAACTGACAGATATCTGTCCCAAAATGATGACGGTACACCGAGGCTTTCGGGGATATGTCTTGTAGCGGGACTTGGCGGTGAGACACACAGAGACGGGTCGCTTGAATACTACTTCAGTGAACCGGTGGTGGAAAATGATGCCAAGGGAACGGCTCCGCTTCTGCTTGCCTATACGGAGCTTATGAGCAATAAGATGATATGATGAAAGGAAACAGATGAACTTTAATATTCTTGATATTGAACCGGATCAGATAACGATAGAGCTTGATAATGGAGATTGCTATTCACCAAAAGAGCCTGTAAGTCTCCTGCTTAACGGTGAAAAGCTCGGAGAATATGACATAAATGTCATTACTATAGACGGACTTTGTCCCGAATCAGGA
>ODAI010185616.1_pt1 | contig 12144 bp, 7 predicted proteins | sample 1539321 | NCBI WGS metagenome assembly ODAI01 (sample SAMN02144231, study PRJEB22623) | gut metagenome | biome: sheep rumen | host: Ovis aries | place: New Zealand
AAGGACTTATTATGAAAATTACAAAAATTCTAACATTTGCAGTTCTATCTGCCGCACTGGCAGGTAACCTTGCAGCCCAGGAAGACTTCGACTTCGGCTTTGATGATTTTGGATCAGACAGCTCTTCTTCATCCGGTTCTTCGTCACTTCCTGTTGAATTCAGCGGAAAACTTTCACTTGATGTTCGTGATTACCTTATGGCAGGTGATGTTGATGGAATCGGTGACACAAAAATCACCGCAACTCCAAACGCAAAGCTTGGCATTAATTACGACAGCGGAAAAGCAGGTGCTGACCTCCAGCTCAAGGTAAATGAAGATACAATCAAAAATCACCCGATTGACGTAATTGATGAGCTTACACTTTCTGCTTACCTTGGAAACCTCACCCTCACAGCCGGAAAAATGAAGGTTGTATGGGGAAAAGGCGACAAGTTGCATGTAATCGATAACTTCAATGCTGATGATTATTCAGACTTCATCATCCCGGATTATCTTGACCGCCGCATAAGCACACCTATGATTCGCGGTGTTTACGCAGTACCGCTCAACAGCAGAACTGTTTCGAACGTTATGATTGAAGGTGTTTACACTCCACTCATGCCGGTTGACCGCTTTGCATCAAAAGGCGTTTGGAAGCCATCTAAAGTTACAGAACTTGAAAACACTGTAAAAAATGCTGTTAGTACTAACTTGGGAATGAAAGCTGCAAAAAAGGATATTACAGCGACATCTTACAGTAATGCATATTCAGCTTATACGGGAGAACCAACAGATCAATCAAAGGCACTAGCATACAAAACAGCAAGTGAAAATTATCAAACAGCTCTCAAAGATTACTTAACATATCTTTCATATTCATCAAGCTTGTCTGCCAGCGACCTCTACCCTGATACAAACAAATTTGAATACGGTCAGGGCGGTGTTAGACTTACAGGTTCTATCGGACAGGTTGATTTGGGCTTGAGCTACTACTACGGCCACTACAAACAACCTTCTGTAAACCTTGCTAAATACGCCGCATCTGTTATGAAACGAACAGCAGAAGGTGCAACAACTTCAACACTTTACGCCCTTCCAGAACTTGCCTACGACCGCAAGCAGACTTTCGGCTTTGAGTTCTCAACAATTCTCTGGAAGTTCAACCTGCGCGGTGAAGCAGCTTACAACCTCACAGACGACGTTGCAGGCGACGATCCATGGGTACACAACAATTCCATCCAGTGGCTTGGCGGCTTTGACATCGACCTTCCATTCTGGGATGCAAACCTGAACGTACAGGAAACAGGAACTTACATCCTTAAGAATGACAAGATTGAAGACGGCCTTTTCAAGGCTTACGATGTTGACTACTCTTCAACAGGCTACTCAAACAACAAGCTTGTAGTAAACTTCACAACATCTTTCCTTAACGGAAAACTTGCTCCTGAAGTTACAGCACTCTACGGTTTTGAGCACAAAGATTTAGTTGTAATGCCAAAAGTTACAATCAAACCGGCTTCAAGCTTCAAAATCATCGGTTCCGGACTTGCAATGTGGACAAAAGATGAAAAAGAAAGCGAATTCGGCTTCTGGCACAAAAACAGCTTTGTTCAGCTGGGCGCCGAAGTTTCTTTCTAAAATATAAGCTTTATATTTATCAGCCGCAGACCGGCAATTGTCCGGTTTGCGGCTATTTTTTTCTTGACAATACTATCAGTCTACATCATTATAAAAAATAATTAATATTATGTTATAAAAGGAGAAAAAACATGAAAAAATTATTGATTGCAGCAGGTCTTTTACTTGCTTCAACCTTCGCCTTTGCAAACATTGAGCTTGACGTAAATATGTACGGCACACTGGCAAAAGCAATGGCCACAGAAAACATTGACGAAGACTCAGCAGGGAAAAAATTAAAAACAGACATCACACAGCCGTTTGCATTCGGTTTTGAAGACAATGTAACTTTCTACTTTGGACATAGAGAAAGCAAATTTGATGCCGGTTTAAGCCTTTGCCTCAACCTTGACTTTTTCAATAAAGCTGAAGTTAAAACAAACGGCAATACAAGCTCATTTTCCGGTAATGGTATAAACCTTGGACTTGGAGTTGGACCTGCCTTCCGCATTACATTTGCAAATCCATTCTCTCTTTTCATCCGCCCTACCTTAGGCTTCAATCTTTTTGTATTTGAAAGTGAAGATATTAAAAGTGGAACAAGTTCTTATAAGCAAACAATCGCAGAATTTGATTTATTCAGATTTGACGTAAATGTTGGCGGCCGTTCATGGCTTTTGAATGTTGACGGCTTCCACCTTGGTATTGACTACGGTGCTATCATCGGTCTTGGTGCCGGCTTTGGAGCAACAGGAAGAAAAGGTTCGGGTTCAAGTTCAAGCGGTGACGGTTTTGGAGCCGGAACTGCTGACGTAAAGATTTACCTTGGCTGCTGCCTGAACTTCGGCGACCGCGGTTACGACAGAATGTAACTTGACCAGCCTTCATTCAAACATCTTTTCATAATAGTAAAAGTCCTGCGATAACTTCAAAGGACTTTTTTTTGTATAGCACTCCCCAATTTTTTCTTTAAGATTTTGTTATTTTTTTTGAAAAATAAATGTACTTCTGACATTGCCCTTCGTAAAATATAACGTAGATTTTTATTTACAAATTTATTTTATTACAAATCAGAACAATAGCTTCTGAGGGAGATCTGAACTATGAAACAAGCACTGAAGTATATTTTATCAATTTCTCTCATTTCTCTATTATTTGTAACAGTTACATCATGCGCAAACTCAGCAGGCGGTGGCAGCCCTTCAAATTCCGCTGATAGCACTTCAAATTCCGCTGACAGCACTTCAAGTCCCGCTGACAGCACTCCAAGTCCAGGTGACAACACACCAAGTTCCTCTGAAGGCTCTATTCAAAAACAAGACTTTGAAGTTTACGACCTTGATTTTAACTCCCTTACTTACACACTTACAGCCAGAACAAGCGCCCCAAAAGGAACGATAATAGCAGCATCTGCTAACAACAATGCCTCAACAAGCATCGTAAATGATGAAAAAGCCACCTGGAACATGGCAAAGCCATTTAACAGCTCGGTTATGGGTGGTAAAACCTATACCATTACCTTCTCGGCCGAAGGCTACAATGACATAAAAGAAAATGTTACCTACATGCCAAAACCAAATTACGAACTAACTTGCGACGATGTAGAAGTGATTTTTAACGGCTCGGGAGACAAATATCAGCTTCCGGAAATTAACCTTAAAAATTACGACAAGTTTGACGTTACAGTAAAGTGGTGATTCGAAATTGCAGGCGAAAAATGCAACACAGCTGCATTCAAAAGTTATGTCGATAACGATGAAAACACAAGTAGTAACAACTTATCAGCCGGTGAAAAAACAGCCTATCTTCATTATGAACTTTACCATAATGTAATTGCAGACTTCACCCAGGGAAATCCTTTATACGACAGCGGCTCGATCAAATATGTCTGTAAAAAAGAATCATTGGTCAATTATGTCCGTGCAGAATATAAAGCCGGCTGCTATGAAGGAAAAACCTATGACAGAACCCCTGATGAAGGCAATGCAGAAGAAGCAGGTGGCCTGATAGTTTACCAGTGGCAAAAATCAGATACAGGAAGCGAAAATGGTATCTGGGAAACTATTGAAGGAGAAAACAGCAGATTTTATAAGCTGAAAGAAAGCGACACAGGAAAATACCTGCGGGTTCAAATGCAACAAGTTTTGGAACACGAATTACTGGATGATGAAACAGAATATGTTGGTCCGCCTCTTCTTACCTCAAAACCAACTGGAAAAATCAAGAACGGTATTAAATCAGCATCGCTTTACTATGCTAATTTGACTCCCGTAGGATTTCAATTTTTGCCACATTTGGTTACAGGAAAAGTAACAACAATCTTTGGCTCAACTCGCGACATTGATGATAAATTCAAAATTGAAAGCATAAAAGGTGACTATAGCAGCATGCTGGCTTCCCGCTATTGTGACATCAGGATTACCCATGATGATTTTGAACCTTTTGAAACACAAGTTTATGTACAAGTCGGCCACGTATTAAAAGATTCTGAACTTCCTTCACTGTCTACACAAACAGATAAAATTTCATACGGCCATGTAGATTTTGCTTCAATCAATTACGACCTGGAATTTTCTAAAGATAATAAAGTGACCTGGACAGAAATGCCTTCCCAGGAATTTACGGCAAGCGTCGGTGATATTTTCTATATCAGAAAAAAGGCAACAGGAACAGCAAACACCATAGACTATAATAGAAGAAAGTTCGCCTTTATCAATAACCGTACAGGCCAATAACATAGGAAAGGTTGTCACCGGAGATTCTATGCTGGAGAATCTGAAATATACAAGTTTCAAGCTTTCCAGAAGCACAAAGAACGGAACAATCACAATCACGCCAATTCTCAGCCATAAACAGGAATACTATTATCAATATGGCATAGATTATGAAATTGGAGACACTCCACTTTCTGACCCTTCATGGCAAGGAAAAGGAATTTATAAGAACGAAAACAATTGCCTTGTAATAGAAAAAGACAATCTGCTTGGAAAAGATATATATCAGATTAACTGTGTAGTAGAAGTCTATGTTGAGGGTGAAGACGAAATCACTGGAGAACTTGAAAAAGAAGTTACCCTCTACCTTTCAGCACAAATTTCTTTACGCATTGAATAAGGAGGAAGCATATGAAACTTAAGAAGATTATATACATTTTAGCCGCAGTTCTTATTTTTGCAGGCTGTTCAAACCTTATAGATGACCCTACACCTAACCTTATAGATGACACTATACTTCAACCTGAATCATCATCAACATCATCACAGGCAGGTGAAAGTCAGGAAAAAGCAGTTCTTAAAATCTCTATGGGTGAAAATAGTGCCCGAACTGCCCTTCCAGAAATTTCAAAGAAAGACCTTATTTATCTTACCCTGCGCTATGCAGAAAAGTATAATGACAAAACAAAGGACACCCCGGATGAAGTTTGCGTTGGAGACTGGAAAAGCGTTGCAGAAATGACATCTTCAACACTTGCCTTCAGAACAGGAACCTTCACATTCAGATTTTACGTAATGTCAAAAGGTGGTGCCGTTTTTGGTGATGAACAGACTTATACAATCACACCAGGTGTAAATAACCTTACATTTTCTCCTACTTTGGAAACCTTCCTTACTGATTTTTCAGGAAAAGGTAACCTTTCTATTGAAATGCGTTACAACACAAAGAATGTAAAAAAAGTAACAGCAGGACTTTACTCCACAAGTGGAAACTCCATTCCAGGTTTTAATGATGAAGAGCTGACATCAACAACTTCCGGCTTCATTAATTACAACAAAACAGACATATATTCAGGAAACTATATTGCAATCTTTAAATTCTGGGCAGATGATGAAAAAACACAGCTTTTGGGAACATACCGTGAATACGCTTCTATTGTACAGGGATTAACAAGCTCTTCTGAATGTGTCGTAAACGAACTGGGAAATCTTTTCAGCATTACATACGAATGTAATGGTGGTATTTTCAAAGAAAATTACACAGCTCATGGTTCTTACACAAGACAGAGCGCAAACCTTGATTTACCACAAGGCGACAAAATAACTCTTCCAGGTTATGATTTTGGAGGCTGGTTCACAAGCCCGGATTTTTCTGGCAGCCAGCTTACCTTTATTCCTTCAGAGACAACCGGCAATTTAGTTTTATATGCAAGATGGATTCCAAAAATAACAATTATGTACTCCCCTAACGGAGGAAGCATTAAAACAACGACCCAGGTGGTAACTCCAGACTCTGACGGTACAGTTACACTAAGCACTCCGGCAGAACTGGGTCTGAACCCACCAAAACCCGGAAAAATCTTCTTAGGCTGGGCACGTACAGCTACCACTGTTATTCCTCCTGACGAAATTAATTCTGATACCACTTATGATTTGACTCTTCTTTCAGACAGCAATGACACAACCCCAAGAGCACAGTATATTATTTACAAAAAAAATGAAGGCGGAACAATTACAGAAGGCGCAAAAATAAAGGCAAACGAAAGTCTTGTTCTTTACGCCATCTGGTCATATTCAGATATTAACCCTGTAGAAGGTAATCCTAATGCAGAAACTTCACTCTTAGACAATGACGGCGACGGTCTTACAGACTGGGAGGAAGTCTTCAAATATCACACAGATCCAATGAGCATAGATACAGATGGTGACGGCTGGACAGACAAACAGGAACTTTCTATGTATAACGCCGAATCAAAATACTTCAGTCCTCTGATTGCAGATACTCCTTTCATAGATGTTGTATTTGACCAGAAACCTGTAATTGAATATGTATATAAACTTACAGAAGGTAAAACAGTAACAGAAATTCAAAGCACAAGCGAAGGACAAATAGGAAGCCGGTCAGCAACAGCAACCAATACAAAAACCTTTAACATGACGCACAACTGGAAGCTCGGTCTGACAATCAAGCATTCAACAACAGAAACTGATGGTACTACAGCAGGTCAAGCAACCAGACATACGGCAACAACATCAGGACTTGATATTGCAGGAGAAGTCGGAGGAAGCTATTCAAGCGGAGATACCTACACTTACTCCACTACTGATTCACAAAGCTGGTCTAAAAGCTGGCAGAACGGAAGAAACATTGCCGACTCAAAAGGAAAAAGCATTGAGGGTGGAAAAATAAGAATTCCTGTAAAGCTAAAAAATCAAACACAGGTAGGCTATACAATAAAAAGCATAACCATTGCCGTAAACAGGCTTGCCTACGGAAAACCAACAGAAAAAGTACCTGTTGGAAGCTATACTTCAACTGCCCCTATGACTCTCAGGCCTAACTCAGAAAGCGGTCAAATCAACATAGAACTTAATCTTACTGTAGGAGAAACTGAACAGCTTTTAAAATATTCAAATACTATTTTTGTAGAAATTTCAGGCTTTCAGGTAACAACCTTTAAGGACAGCCAGACCGGAAATAATGACTTTACGGAAGCCCTTACTGAAGTTCGTGCAAAAACTGCATCAATATATATAGACTGTGGACCTGGAAGCAGCAGAAAACCACGCACCTATAACGTTGCAGTAAAGAACAAGCTTAACACAAACGGAACTTCAATGAATGACCAGTATCAGCCTGTAAAACTCAAAGAAATTTTTGATGAAATACTTGAGCTGAAAGAAAACTATGCAGGTTCTACAGCAGGTTATGAAATATATCAGTCTGCACCGGGAAAAGGCTTAAAATCCATCTACGGAATTGCTAACAGCAACACTCAGAAAAACGGCAACTGGTACATTGAACATAAAACTATTAAAAACGGATTAATAAAAGAAACACTTTATTCACATTTTTTTGATGGAGGTATTAATAACGATTGGAATTTTGAAGATATAGAAGTTCATGCGGGTGATGAAATAACCATTTTTTACAGTGTGGATAGAGATGAAGACAATTTACCTCTTGCAAAAGAACTTATATATGGAACAAGTGACGCTAAAAAAGATACAGACGGAGACTATCTGAAGGATTTCGATGAAATTTACGGCTGGTATCAAACAGGGCTCCAAAAAGAAGCCTATATGACAGAACTTGGCCATCATGAGTATGCTGACAATGCCGAAGACAAAGTTTATTCAAATCCAGTTCTAAAAGATACAGATGGCGATGGTAAGAATGATTACAAAGATGCTGACTACCCGAACGGTGCAGTTGATGATCCGGATCCTATCAATTCAGAACAAAAAAATAATAAATCACTGAAACCACTTGCCTATTATCAGACTTCTCTAACTGGAAAAAAATATGAATTAAAAATGCCTACAGAAGGTGGTGATACAGAGGACTATGCTGTAAGTCAAACAAACACAATAAGCATAAGTGAAGACACAATATTTCTTGATATTTCACCTTCACATCCTTATTCAAGGCTTGAATATTATACAGAAATTGTAGAAAACAACCAAACAACTCCAAAGTGGCTTGAATTAAAAGCAGAAACTCCGCACAAACTACTGGTAGGTGAAAATATTATAAAACTCAGATGCTGGAATACAGCATACGCACAAGAAGATAATGCTCCAGATAAATATTATTACTGGAATGTTAAAGTAACTTCCCTATTAAAGAATTTTTCGGGTCTTAGGGCAGAAACGGATGATAACTCAAATGGTGAAGTAAGATTAACATGGAATACATATTCAGATTTAAGATGTACTAGCAGTGACGGAGGTTATGTTCTTTACTGTCGCCAAAGCAATTCTGAGCCAGACAACCCTGACAGTTACGTAAACCGCTCAAAACTGATACTGGCAGATGATAAAAAAACAGATTTAAATATAAAAGATGAATTCTTTTTAAAACTTTCAAAAGACGAAATTGAATCAAAAGTCGGAGTAACGCTCCAGCTTGCGCCTCAAAAAACCTACTGGTTTTACTTATATGGTTATGCACATAATGGTGAGGAAAACACATATTTCCAGCAACGCCTTGGAAGTACATACATCACAACAAAAAAGAGTACAAAGGGAATACTCTGCTTCTATGCGCACTACATAGAAGACATAGAAGACTGTGATGGCAGCAGTGACCCTAATTACTACTGGAATTTTACTTGTAACAATCCAAATATGAAGTTTTCAGGCTGTTCTCTCTTAAGAGAACTCACAAAGGACTGGGACGTAGATGATGAAGGTGAAGCAAAATACTGTACCTTAGGCGGAAATACTTTTGGTTATTATGATTATCAATCAAAACCGCTGAAATTCGGTGACGGAACAAGAAAAATCATGTGTGAATTTGACCGCAACAGTGCAAACAATAACTTTACTGTGCAATGGACTGTAAATGAAAAAGATGGAGGTTACGATGATACACTTGGTACAGTAACTGCTTACTTCAAGTATAACAGAGATAACGATACATGGACCTGTGAATGGCTGGAAGGAAACGGAGCTCTTCCATGGAGTTCATCTCCATTCTGCCAGGGAAATAGTTCAACAATAGCTGCCGGTAAAAAAACAGACTTTAATATTGATGGCTCATACAGCTGGGGATGGTGGCTCAGGAATGATTCCTACGGCTCGGTAGTTTTACGCTGGGACTGGTCATGGGATGTAGAAACCCATGATGAACTGCAGAAAAATCAGGGTAAGTAATCACCCACAGAAAAGGAGTTTTTTATGAAAAAATTCACTGATATTTTTGCGATGATTTTTGTATCGCTTGTATTGGGAGCAGGACTTTTTATTTCCTGCAGCGCCGCAGGAGAAGACAATTCAGATTTGACCCGCGCTGAAAAAGAAGCAGCGGAGTGGACAAAACTCAATAATATTGGAATTAGTATAACAGAAACTTCTACTAACGGTATCGTTTCCGAAAGAGGCAGCGGCACAGTAGGTGGAATTGCAAGACATTATTCTGATGACACAAAGAAATATGCTGTCATCTATTTTGAAGCTGCCCCTAATGATAATTATACATTTACTTTAGACGGAATTACAGTAACAACAGACCCAGCGTCAAATAATATTACAAAAAAGCTTTACACACAAAAGGCCAATTACTTTTATATCACTATTCCTATTGAAACAAAAATAGTAACCATTAACGCAAGCAGCGCATTTGTAGCACAGCAATCTTAACAACCTTGACTTTTTGCAAAAAAACAGACTTATGAAAAAGGAACCTTGAGGCACCCATGTACCTCAGGGTTCCCTTTTTTCTTAATTTTTAAGTCCTGCAAGAGAAACTTCAAATTTCATGTTATTCTGTATTTCGTCTTTTTTTAAAAACATAATCATGTACCATGGTAAGTAAATTACAGAATCCTGCAATTCCACATTCCCCATACAAAATACATAGGCTTTATTTAATTTCCATTCTTCTACTGCAAGCACATTATTTAGTGCTGTATGCTTTTTATAATCCAAACCGCTTTTTATTTCCAGCGGGATGACCTTACCTTCATTCTGAATGAGAAAATCAATTTCACCAAATTTCTTATTCATAAAACGGACTTCGAATCCCTTGGAAAGCAATTCCTGTGCATAAACATTTTCAAGAATACTTCCCATGTTCACGCTTAAATCACCGTTCAGAATTGCAAACTGAACATTATCTATGCAAGAAGCACAAAGAAGTCCTATATCTGCCATATAAAGCTTAAATAAATTGCTCTGCTCATTTAGTTTTAACGGCACCTTAGGTGCAACTACATTATAACAGGGAATAGCTACTCCGGCATCTTTTAACCAGATAAAACTCTCTTCATATCGTTCCATTCTTGCCGTGGAGCGAATGGAATTAAGTTTAAAACGCCTGTTCTTTGAATCCAATTGGGAAGGTATATTATCAAAAATCGAACTGATTTTTTCCCTATCTTTTTCTGAATACTTTGCTATATCCTGTCTGTAAAGCAAGAGAATATCCTTCTGAATCTCTATAACTTTTGCAATATCATGAGAGACAACATATTCCTGAACAACAGCCGGCATTCCACCTACTATTACATATGCCTGAAATAATTGCTTCATCGTATTGTGAATGGACTCAACTACAGCTTCTAACTTATTATAACATCCCTCCAAAAGCTCAAATGTTGAGTTCTGAACTCCACATGCAATACAAAACTCTTCAAATGTCATCGGAAACATTTGAACAATATGCTCATACCCTACCGGATATGATTTAACGGTATTATACTGAACCCCTAAAAGCGAACCAGATTCAACATAATCAAATCTTCCATCATCTACCAAAAATTTTATTGCAGTTCTGGCATTTGGACATTCTTGAATCTCATCAAAAAAAATAAGAGTTTTCTCCGGTTCAAGTTTTTGTTTGCAAAAAGCGGTTATTTTCTGAATAATTGAATCTGCATTTATATCTCCATCAAAAATCAGCTTTGCACTTTCATGAGTTACAAAGTTGATTTCAACAAAAGTCTCATAGTTCCTTCGGGCAAATTCACGTATTAAATAGGTTTTTCCTATTTGTCTTGCCCCTGTAACAAGCAAAGCTTTCTTATTTTCAGTTTTTTTCCATTCTTCAAATTTCTCAATAACCTTTCTATACAGCATAATAACCTCTTATAAAAAAACACTGCGACATTTTTCTTATATTTCCAACTAATTATGCGACGTTTTTCTTAATTTTACAAGATAATTTGCGACATTTTTCTTATTTATTTTCCTAAAACAGGTTTATTGTAAACGAAATCCTTTGCCTTTTGAGAAATTCAGTCGTATAATAAAATTATTAACAAATCGAAAAAAAACGTACACATTCAAGGAGACTTCTATGGCTGAAACTTACGAAGAGCCACGCGTGCTGGCTATAATTTTGGGAGGAGGAAAAGGAACCCGTCTTTACCCTCTTACAAAGGAACGTTCAAAACCTGCCGTTTCTTTTGGCGGAAAATACCGAATTGTAGATATTCCAATTTCAAACTGTATTAACTCAGGCTACAAGAAGATTTACCTTCTTACCCAGTTCAATTCAGCTTCACTCCACCTGCACATTTCAAATTCCTACAATTTTGACCGCTTTTCTAACGGTTTCGTAGAAATTCTTGCCGCAGAGCAGACTCTTGAACATTCAGGCTGGTATGAAGGAACTGCCGACGCTGTCCGCAAAAACTTCATCCACTTTAAGACACAAAAGCCTACCCATTACATCATTCTTTCAGGCGACCAGCTTTACAAGATGGATTTAAAGGCATTTATGGATGCCCACATTAAATCAGGTGCAAACATCACAATCGCCGCTACAGCCGTAAACCGTCAGGATGCAACCGGCTTTGGCATCATGAAGATTGACAGCGAAAACAACATCAAGGAATTCATGGAAAAACCAAAGGCAGATTTGAACATCGATGCATGGAAAATTCCAAAAGAAGCCCGCGATCCAGGCCTTCCGGAAGAAAAAGAATACCTTGCATCTATGGGTATCTACATTTTTGATGCTCAGACAATGGAAGACATGCTGGGCGGCGAAAATGAGCGCTACACAGACTTTGGTAAGGAAATCATTCCTCTTGCAATCGGTAAAAAGAAGATTTGCTCTTACACCTTCGACGGCTACTGGGAAGACATCGGAACTATCCGCAGCT
>ODAI010916238.1_pt1 | contig 12144 bp, 11 predicted proteins | sample 1539321 | NCBI WGS metagenome assembly ODAI01 (sample SAMN02144231, study PRJEB22623) | gut metagenome | biome: sheep rumen | host: Ovis aries | place: New Zealand
AAATTAGTAAGACTTATATCATAAATACTAACATCACCCTTATTCTCACTATTAGTGACATTATTATTACCATCAACTAAAAACATACTACTATGATCATCATCAATATTAATAACTGAGTTTTTATTACCCCTTAACATATGAAACAACTTAACCTTACAAGAAGCATAAGCCTCAATTGTCTTATGATAATCCAAATGATCTTGACTAATATTAGTAAATCCACAAGCATCAAACTCTAAACCATAAACACGATTTAAATCAAGAGCATGACTTGAAACCTCCATAACAACATATTCCATATTATTATCTACACACAGAGATAAAATTTCATATAACTCATCAATCAAAGGAGTTGTATTATTTAACTCACGAACAAAATCATCCATATAAAAACCAATAGTACCAATATAAGCAACCTTACAACCTAAATCCTTCAACATATTATAAACTAAAAAACAAGTTGTAGTCTTACCACTAGTACCAGTAACACCAATTAACTTCAATCCTTTAATCTTATCATGATAAGTATTATAAATATAATCTAAATAATATTGATTTGTATTATCAACACGAACAGTTTCAACTGGATAATCACCTGTTTCACAAATTATCTTAGTTGCTCCATTATTAATAGCAGCCTCAATATAATCATGTCCATCAGTGTCTACACCACGTAAAGCAATAAAAGTATCCCCCTTTTTAACTTTTCTTGAATCAGTAACTAACATAAAAACCTCCTAAAAAATATTTTCAAAACATTATATTAAAGATATAACAACATGTTACTTCAAAACAGTCTTAAACAGTTATTCTAAATATATTATACAATATTTAACAAAAAAAAATATATATTTTTATTAATTTTAAAATAATTAAAAAAAAGATGCAAATAAGCACCTAATAAACACTATTTCTAAACTCTAAATCTATAACATCACGATAAGTTTTATCAATAAAATCACGATCAAAATTATTATCATATAAATAATGACTAACCTCATAATCACTATTATATTCATCAAATGGTATCAACATAAAGTTACGTAAATTTTTATCATAATAATCAACAATAGGAAGAGTCCTGATATTATCAATACTAATTACGCCATCAACCTTATTAACAGTAAGTTTAGAAAGAAGACCCAATTGATAAGCATTAGTAAACGTCTCACCAGTACGATCAACAATATGATCAGCACTAACAAAATTACCAAGCGAATAATAAACTAAAGTATCATGCTCACCATGAATCCATTTTATAGGTTGCATGCAATGTGAATGATTACCTATAACAACATCAACACCCAAACTATTAAAATAACTTGCCAAAAACTCCTGTTCACTATTTGGAATAAAAGTAAACTCATCACCCCAATGAACCATAACAATCAAAACATCAACCTTGTCACGTAAAAAATTAACCTCATTCTTAATAGTATCCAAATATAAATCAGTAATAACCCCACTATCCGGATCCCTATATAATCCTAACGAATATCTCAAACTAGAATCAACCAAAACATTAGTTCCATAAGTATAAGACAAAAAACCAAACCTAATATTATTCTTTTCAATAATATTATTACTAACATCACGACTCTCATCATAAGTACCAACAGTTAAAATATCAGAATTATTCTTAAAATAATTATAAGTAGAAACACGACCAGCTAAACCCCTATCATTAGAATGGTTATTAGCAGTACTCATAACCTCCATATCCAAATCAATTACCTGATCACCTACAAAAGTAGGAGCACAAAAACTATAACCAACACCACTTAACTCCATAGTTCCATCAGTAATAACCACTTCCATATTACCAATACTTAAATCATCAGTCAAAAAATAATCCTTAACACGAGAAAAATATAAATTAATATCATCACCATTTCTTAAAGCATCATAATAAGGTTCCTCATATAAAAAATCTCCAACAATGGTTAACTCAGCACTAGAACTTTCAATAACAGGTTCTTCAATAATTGAAGAATTATCCTCAACCACATCACCAGTAACACCATCAAAAACACGATTTCTAATAGAGCTAACATATATATAAGATCCTAGAAAAAAACAAATAAACAAAAGAACAATAAAACATATTTTACCATTTAATCTCATAAAACACCTACTTACGAACAATACCCCTTAACCTATCAAGAGTAGACTTAAAAGATGGAAAAGCCTTAACAAGTCTCTTATGAAAATAAGACCTATTAAATAACAACTCTCTTACCCTCTTAGTAATTTCCTCAGTACTATCATGAGCAACATTAGTTATTGTCCCTTTCATATTTTCAATGATACCAAAAGATACACCAAAATCAATAACAAACAAAAATAATATTAAAAAGAATATAAAATTATTAAATTTAATAAAACCAGAAATAAAAGGATTCAAGAAATAAACAACCAAAACACCCAATATCCCAAAAGGAATCATCGTTTCAGCACAAATACGACCATTCAAATTAAATCGATATTCACTATAATCCCACCACCTAGCTTTAAACAATTTTTCCATAACATAACTTGTCATATACTCCAGTATAGAGCAAACAATAATAGACATAAAAAACAACAAAAACACATTATCCTTAAATCTACCTAATAAAATAATTAATAACAAGCACCCAACACCATATATAGGACAATAAGGACCAATCAAAAAACCTCTATTAACCAGCTTTCGATCAGTAACTAAAGTCCAAAATACTTCCATAACCCAACCAATAAATGAGTATAAAATAAATAAAGAAAAATAATATTTAAAAACTAACATAACTCCTCCTACAATAAAACTATTATATCAAAAAACAAAACAAAAAAAAACATAAAAACATAAAATAAACATATAATCAATTGGGTGATAATTTGGAATTTAACATAGGAGATTTAGTAACAAGAAAATCACATAATAATGACACAGTATTCATAATTACAGATATAATAAATGATATTTACTACTTAAAAGGACAAAATGTAAGACTAATAGCAGACTCACTTCAAGAAGATTTAATAAAATATGACAACAAAGATATAGAACACGAAACAACATTTCTAGAAAGAATAAAACCAAAAGATACACTTGATAGAACAGATTACTTCTACCTTCCAGGAAAAATACTGCACATAGATGGAGACAATGAATACTTAGAAAGATGTATAAAATTCTATGAAGAAGCAAATATTTGGGCAATGGGAATAAATGAAAAAGAAGAAAATATACCATTAAAAATTAAAAACTGGCTAGAAGAATATAAACCAAATATATTAATAATCACAGGACACGATGCATATTATAAAAGAAAAGGAAAAAAAGACAATATAGACTCCTATAAAAATAGTTCCAACTTCATAAAAGCAGTACAAGAAGCAAGACTCTACGAACGAGAACACGACAAACTAATAATAATAGCAGGCGCATGTCAATCAAACTATGAAGAACTAATCAAAGCAGGAGCAAACTTCGCATCAAGTCCAAAAAGAATAAATATACACGCACTAGACCCAGCAATAATCGCAACAAAAATAAGCCTATCACCAGCAAATAAAGATATAAATCTTAAAGAAATACTAGAAAAAACAAAATATGGACCTGCAGGTATAGGTGGAATAATAACCAAAGGAACTATGTACGTAGGATACCCTAGATAAGGAGAAATATGACATTACAAGAAATAAAAACAAAAGTAAACAATAATATTGGAAATAACGTTACAATAAAATACAACATTGGAAGAAATAGAATAGAAAAATACAACGTAAAAATAAAAGAAACATACAAAAATATATTTATTGTAGAAGCAATAAATAAAGACAATAAAGAAATAAAATCATTTACATATACAGATGTAATGACAAAAACAATAAAAATAGATTATTAAGTATTGATTTTTATTTTAAAATATTATATACTTAACTTGTAATACAATAACTGAAGGGAGAGATTAACTTGAAAATTACACAAGTAGAAGTTACAAAAAAAACAAAGGAAGGTTCTAGAATAAGAGGTTTCGCAAGAGTTACAATTGACGATTGCTTTCTTATAAATGACATTAGAATTATTGAAGGTGATGAAAAATTATTCATCGCTATGCCAAGTAGAAAAGTTGAAGGAGAAGACGGAGAAGTTAAATACAAAGACATCTGTCATCCACTAAACTCAGAAACTAGAGCACTTTTCGAAGAAGCAATTATTGCTAAATACAACGAAGCTGAATAAGCTTTGTTTTTTTATGCAAACAATAAATAATTCATTATAAAAACATAAAAAGTAGGAAAAAATCCTACTTTAAACACTTTTATAACTTATAAATTATAAAATTATATCTTTAAATGCTTTCTAACAGCAGTATAACTACCAAACATACCAACTAATATACCAATAATAACCAAAACCAAAGAAATATAATAAACAAAAGGTTCAGGAACTATTAATTTAATAAATGGAGAAAATAATTGTCCATCAAACTTACCAAATAACTCAGTATATCCAAAAATAGTTAATACAATAGGAACAATAGAACCCATAACACCTAAAAATAAACCTTCTAAAATAAACGGAATTTTAATATTAATATTAGAAGCACCAACAAGTCTCATAATCTCAATTTCCCTCTTACGAGAAAAAATAGTAATCTTAATAGTATTAGTAATCAAAAACGCAGTAACAATAATTAAAGCAATTACCATACCAATACTAATCTTTCTAACCATATCAAATAATGAAACCAATTGTTCAACCATACCTTCACCGTACTTGACAATATCAACACCATCCATTTTAGAAATTTCATCAGCAACATACTTAATCTCATTAATATCTTTAACCTTAACCTGGAAAGTAGCCTGAATTGGTGTACTACCCTCATCCCAATCCTGCATTACACTAGAAAAAACATCACTGGATTCCATCATTTCCTTAGATAATTCCATCTTTGACTTATAAACAACACTATCAATATAAGGCAACTTATCAATCTGAGATCTAATATCCTGAGTCATATCATCAGTAATATCACGCTTCAAAAAAGTAACAATCGTAACATCCCCCTCAACTAAAGAAGCAAAATTATTAACATTTTGAGATAAAACAATCGCAATAGCCACAACAATTAAAGTAATAGTAATACAAGAAATAGAAGCTAAAGAAAGAGAAAAATTTCTAAAAACACTCTTAAACGAATCCCTAATACTACGAATAATAATTCTAATTACTTTCATGAACATACTCCCCTTCCTGATAATCCTTTAAAACTCTACCAGTATCCAAAAGAATTACCCTCTTCTTCATCTTATTAACAATCTCAGTATCATGAGTAACCATGATAATAGTAGTACCAAGCTTATTAATTTCCTCTAAAACCTTCATAATTTCCATACTAGTAACTTCATCCAAATTTCCAGTAGGTTCGTCACAAATAAGTAACTTAGGTCCATTAACAATAGCACGAGCAATCGCAACACGTTGTTGCTCACCACCAGATAAATGTGTAGGATATTGCTTTGCCTTATTCTTAAGACCAACCAAATCTAAAACTTTAACAACCTTCTCATGAATTTCACGTTTAGGCAATCCGAAAATTTCAAGTGCAAAAGCTACATTTTCATAAACAGTCAACTTTGGCAATAACTTAAAATCTTGAAAAACAACACCAATCTTTCTTCTTAACTTATAAACCTTAGAATTTCTTAACTTACCAACATTAATACCACCAACAATTATCTTACCACTTGTAGGTTTTTCCTCACGATATAACATTTTAATTAAAGTACTTTTTCCACATCCAGTAGAACCTATAACAAAAACAAATTGTCCCTTCTTAATATCCAAATCCAAATCCTGAATAGCAGTAACACCATTCTTATAAGTTTTTCTAGCCCCTCTAATTCTTATTAAATCCATATAACACCTCTTCTATTTAACACCAGAAACTTCATATGCATCAGTTACCAAAAAAAATGCATCAGAATCAATAGCATGAATTCCTTCTTTAGCCTTAAAATACTCCTTTGTTGGAACAATACACATTATTACCTTCATAACATTACCCGTATAACCTCCACGAGCATCCAAAATAGTAACACCATGACTTAAATTATTTAAAATAAATCTTTTTACTTCAGTCTCATGAGCAGTAATAATATAAAAACACTTAGACTCAGAAATACCTAAAATAACCTTATCAGTAATAACACCAATAACATACATATTAACAATAGAATAAATAAACTTTTGAAAACCAAATACAAACAACGCAAGTAAAACAATAATACCATCAGTAAACAACATTGCTTTACCAATAGAAACCTTAAAATACTTAGAAACAATTTGATTTAAAATATCAGTTCCACCAGTAGTAAATCCAGACTTAAATACAAGTCCAAGACCAAAACCACTAAGTACAGAACCACATATAACAGTAACAATTACCTCAGTAGCGCCAAAATCCAAATAACCAGATAAAGGTCCTGTTAACTTAACAAAAATAGGATATAACAGAGAACCAACAATAGAATTACGAGTTGCGTCCCATCCAAGCATAAAATAACTAAGAATAAGAAGCAATACAGATCCAATCATAATAACAACAGAAGGATCAATACCAATAGTTCTATAAAATATAACACCCAATCCTCCAACGCCATACACTATATCATTTGGAAGAACAAAAACATTATAAGAAACAGAAATTAGTAATAAACCCAACAAAAAGACCGCATACCTAATCAATCTATCCTTTTTATATATTTGCTTAATCACACTATCCATTAATATCACCCTTTAAAACATCATTAATAAATAAATCAATTTCACCATCAAGAACTTTAGCCACATTACTTGTTTCAGTATTTGTCCTATGATCTTTAACCATACTATATGGATGCATAATATAACTCCTAATTTGAGAACCAAAATTAATATCCTTTTGAACACCCTGTATCTTCTTTAATTCAGCGTCCCTTTTCTCAAGTTCTAATTGGTATAACTTACTTTTCAATACCCTCATAGCCTTTTCCTTGTTCATAATTTGACTTCTCTCATCCTGACAAGTAACAACAATCTTACTAGGTATATGAACAATCCTAACAGCAGAATCAGTAGTATTTACACCTTGTCCACCATTACCACTACTTCTAAAAATATCAATACGAATATCATTAGGATTAATTTCTACACTAACATCATCCTCAAAAAAAGGCATAACATCAACAGAAGCAAAAGAAGTATGTCTCCTAGCACTACTATCAAAAGGAGAAATACGTATAAGTCTATGAACACCCTTTTCACATTTTAAATATCCATAAGCATACATACCACGAACAATCATTGAAACACTCTTAATACCAGCAACATCACCATCCTGATAATCAATTACCTCAACATTATACCCTTTATTAGAACACCATCTAGTATACATTCTATAAAGCATATAAGCCCAATCACAACTTTCAGTTCCACCAGCACCAGGATGTATTTCAACAATCGCACCACCCTCATCATAAGGACCATTTAAAACAAGTATATTTTCTAAACGAGATAAATCAGCACTAATAACTTCAATATCATCATTAATAATATCAAAAGCTTCAGAATCATCTATATCCAAAAGTTCAATATCACTATAAATTTTATTCCTTAACCTAGAACAATCATCAATAGTACTCTTAATACTATTATACTCAGATATTACCATTTCACTATGTTTCTTATCATCCCAAAAATCATGACTTTCCATTTGCAATTCAAGTTCTTTTTTTCTTTTTAACTTCTTATCAGGTTCAAAGTAACCTCCATAAATCATCTACCCTTTTTTTATAATCATTAAAAATATTAACAATCTCTCTATCCATATTACCCTCCAATACTCTAAATAATTATATCAAAAAAACTAATAAATATCTACTACTTATCAGTTTTTTCACAATTAGACTTATAAACTAAATCCAAACTCCATATATTACAGCTCCCATACCCAAAAGCATACCAAATACATAAAATAACCTAACAATATCAGTCTCGCTCCAACCTAATTTTTCAAAATGATGATGAAGAGGAGACATCAAAAATACACGCCTATGAAACATCTTATAATAAGATACCTGAATTATAACAGAAAGAGTCTCAATTACAAAAACACCAGCAACAACAATTAAAGAAATTTCATGATTAGTAATAATAGAAATAGCAGCCAAAGTCGCACCCAAACTTAAACTTCCTGTATCACCCATAATAACCTTAGCAGGATGTGAATTATAAACCAAAAATCCAAGTAAAGCACCAACTAATATAAAACAAAAAATACCTATCTCTTCACTACCAGATATCCAAGTAGAACCTAAACTTATAATACCAAAAGCAAAAAATGCAATAACTGATAATCCACCAGCTAAACCATCTAATCCATCAGTCAAATTAACAGCATTACTTGAGGCAACTAAAACAAATAGTAAAAAGACACCATAAAACCACCCCATATTAATAGTAATACCTAAAGAATGTATGTCCAAAATAGGCTGTCTACCACTTCTCATAAAAATTATAAAAAACACTAGTGCAATAACAGTTTGTCCAAATAATTTTTGGAATTCAGTTAATCCCTTGTTATTATTTCTCTTAATAATCAAAAAATCATCAGTAAATCCTAACAAAGCATAACTAACAAAAACAAATAAAATTAAAAAAAGATTGTTAGAAAACTCAATTTTACCCATTAAAATCAAAATAATAATAGAAACAATAGTTGGTATTATAAATATAATACCTCCCATAGTAGGAACACCATTCTTTTGATTATGTAACTTACTCAAAAATATACTTATTCTTTGCTTAACCTTTAATCGTCTTAATAATGGAATCGCAATTAACCCAAAAACAACAGAAATAATAAACGAAACCATCAGAGCCAAAAGCGATTTAGCTAATATCAACATATAAACATCTCCCTTTATTTAACAAGTTAAAAACACTTAATATAAGTGTCTTTAATCACCAATCTTATATGGATCATCAGATGTACCATTACCACTCTTATATAAGATATTACCATTAACATTAATAACTGGTCTTATATAACTAGTAGCAGAAGCATTTTTAAATGATATAGATCCATTAGATGAAGAAAATACAGAATATGATTTATCACTACTTGAATTCAAAGTCCATCCAGTATTTATATTAAAAAAGTAATTATAATTTGTACACTCAAAATCATACAAATTAGTACAATTAGAATCAAGACTTGGAATTAAAACATCATCAACTTTGACAACTCCTATATATAAATCACTGTAAACATCACTACATAAATTCAAACTAGAAATGCTAGCGTCAGACTCAGATATTTTTCCAATACACCAATCATGCTTTACAAGTAAATCCTTATTATTCTTATTAACATAAGTATTATTATCATAAATTTCCTTTAAATACATTAATATTCTACTAACACTAAAATCATTAATACCTACATAACCTTCTTTATCAGAATTATATCTATCATCCCAAACATTTTTTTCAATCTTTTTATCATTATAAATTAATCTAATACTACCATCACTATTTATACCAATAATTCTCCATGACTTATCACTAAAATTAACATAGTTATTTGGAAATTCACCCCTAAAAACATAACCATCATTAGTTTGATATAATCCATCACCAGAAGTAACATAACTATCATCAATAATTTTATTAGATAATCTCATACTTTCATAATCACTACAATTCATATATGGAAAATAAACATATTCATCATTACTTTTAAAAACATTTACATAACCTTCACAACTAACATCTTCATCAACCATCTCAGAAAAAGGTTTCAAAAAACTTTCACTAATCAAAGTATCAGTAGAAACACTTACACTTGAATCATCCATTACAGGTAGCATTTCCTCATGCTTAGCAAAATAACTCTTAGCACCCTTTACCATACGAGATTCAATATCGCTATATTCAAAAGACTTTGACTTACCACCATTAGCAATAATAACCAATATAACTATAATTCCAATCAAAGCAAAAACACCAATAAAAATATAAATAAAAGACTTATTATCATCATCTTTATTATAATCATTCTTTACATTATTATTGTCAATAGTATATGTAAACGTTTCGTCACTTATCCCCTCAAGACTTGAATCATTACTAACTTCATTGCTACTTACTTCATCATTATTAGTATTGTCAACAACATCGTCAACCTTTTCATCAACATTATTTTCTAATTCATTATCCATAGAAACCTCCAATAAATATATAGTTAGTATAACAAAAACAAAAGATTTTTGCAATAACTAAGGCTCAATATATTTAACACCTATAGACTCAACATAAGCCTTAATCTTAGCCTCACTAAGCATTTTATAATTTTCAGAAACATAATACCAATACATATCAGAATCATTATTGACGTATGCACCTTCATATAAAACATTTTTAACACCAAATAATTTATTAGGAATTCTTATAACAGCATAATAATCAAGAAAATCATAAACTTCACCATTCATCTTATTACTAGGAGTAGCAGTCTCATAATCCCTAGTATAAAATCTATAATAAGGATTAATAGACTTCATATACATATTAGACCATGCATCAGCAACATTATGTTCAGCAGCTAAATCATCATATGACGCACCAGCAGGAACCAAAATTTCCCATCCAGCAGAACTACTATTAAGAGAACTATTATGGTGATTACTATAAACAATTTTCGAAACAGCACCATAATACCCTACTGCGAAAGCCTTTCTTTCAACAATGTCCCAAGACTCATCACCCATCATAACACCATAATTTTCATCAGTATCACGTAATAATAAAACTCTTAACCCATGATCCTCAAAACGCTTTTTCTCATATAAAGATAAATCCAAATTAATAGTTTTTTCATAGTATCTACCATTAGTAGCACCATAATCAGCACCACCATGACCAGGATCAATAACAACATCATACATATAAGAAAAATCCTCAACAGTCATATTTACAATATTTTTATCATAACTCATAGTAACTAATTTATTACCAATATGCGATCTAACAATACGATTATAACTAGTCATATTGCTAGCTAAAGGCTCAAGAGAATCGCTAACTAAATAAAATTCATAAGTACCATTTGAAAAATTAGTAACATCAAGACCTAAACTATAATAATTATACCCAGTAGAAACAACATCAACAATACTCTCATTACCAGTATCTTTATTCTTTAATAACATCTTATTTTGAAAATTACCACTAGCCATTCCAGTAAAAAACAAACCATTATCAGTAAAACTATTAGTTAAAACACTATTACTGAAAGCATAACTCCACTTAACAACAACACTACGTGTTACAGAAGCCTGATTACCACTACTATCACTTACACTATATTTAATACTATAAACACCAGGTTTAGTAACATCAACATTATTCTCAATAACAACATTCTCAAGTAAATCTTCATTAGAATTGTCATTAACAATAACACCATCCTCATAATACTCACCATTAACAAGCATAGTATAAACATTAGAGCCTAATAAAGTAATAACAGGAGCTTCATTATCAACAACATTAACAGTTCTATATAAAGTTCTAACTTGCTTTGTACTAGAAGAAAAAGTATAAGTAACATAATATGTACCAACATGACTAGTATCAACTAAAGAAGAATCAATTACAACATCATCACTATAATCAACACCATCAATAAATACACTAGCACCCTTTTCTTCATAAGTGCCATTAACCAAAACAGTATCATATTCCTCATCATTCAAACTAAAATCAATATTATCAATAACTTCAGAAGAATATAAAGTATTAAACTGTTCCTTCAATAAAGCATCCCGAGATATCTTACCACTTAATAAGAAAACACTAGTTAACGTAACAATTAAAGTAAATGCACACGTAGTAACAATCGCAAATTTACGACTGCTTAACCTCTCTCTAATCCTACTTAAAAAACTCTTATTAATTTTTTTATCAAAAACAGGTAAATCAAAAGAAACATCATCATCTACCTCAATAATTTCAATATCATAATCATCAATTTCAACTATTTCAATATCATCACTAAGAAGGTCCTTAAAATCAAGAACTTCAACATCTTTATCTTTCATTTTAAA
>ODAI014121986.1_pt1 | contig 12144 bp, 11 predicted proteins | sample 1539321 | NCBI WGS metagenome assembly ODAI01 (sample SAMN02144231, study PRJEB22623) | gut metagenome | biome: sheep rumen | host: Ovis aries | place: New Zealand
GTAAACGGTAACGGTTTGTCTTGAATAATTACTATATGCTCTTCTTCGCTATGGTGCGAAGTTAAATTTATATCTTTCTTCTCTGTCTTTAACGGTGTCGGTGTTCCTAACGGTTCGTTTGTCCTGAATATCACTTCGTCTATCGGTCCGTTACTCGTTCCCATTTTGCAGTCGCAAGAATCTATAAATTGAACTATTGCATTTACTAATCTTCTCTTTTCCCCGAAAGTCGCTTGCCCGTTACCTGAATAATTTATATCTAATGTTTCTACTCTTGTTTCATACGGTAACCCTACTATTGCTTTAGTAACATAATTCTCTAATGTTATCGTTCCGTTATTTACTACTACATCTTTAATCACAAACCCGTCGGCTAATATATTTACACTCTGCCCGTTTAAATGATTAAGACCTGTGATAGTATTAAACTTTCTGCCTTCGTCTTCATATACTATTGCACTATCTAAAAATATTTGGTCTTGAACTTGTTTTGAAGAAAATCTTTTATCTAACTTTTCAATACATATACCGTTAGTTCTCTCTACCGCTAAATATAATGTATCATTGAAATTGCTCATTATCGTTGCTATAGATACCACTTTACCGCTCGTTTCAAACTTGTTCCACCCTAACACTTCTTGCTCTTTCATATAGCAACAGTAAGCCATTGAACCGTCTTCGAATAATACCCATATCGTCTTATCTTGTTCTTGAAATGCTAACTGTTTAATCTTCTTATTCTCAAATAAATCTCTTGCTAAAATATCTAATTGGTCTCCCGCATAAGCGTCAATTTGATACTGATAATAAAAATCTTTTATTGCGTCTTTTGTTGGTTTAACGTATATACAAGAGTTATCTATCGTTATCGGTCTAACTGAAGAACTACCGCCTCTTGACTGTCTTGTTAATGCAAAGTCGCCCGTTGCGTTCCATACATCTATACCCGTTCTGAACACTCCGTTTTCCGTAAATGCTATTAAACTCATTAAAGATACAAGTGCGGTTATTTCGTTTAACCCGTCGCCTACAACATTGGTTTGTATTGAGTCGCTATCTACTAACTCACTATGTATCTTGAACGAATAATAGTTGGAAGTTTCACTTGCCCAAATTGTAAACGGATAGTTTTGACTGTTAGCAAATACTAATCTGTCCTGATAAAATGTTATATGTTTCGGATATGCTCCGTCTTCCCAAGCACTCGCCTGTAACGGTTCTGCGTTTCCTGATGTTTGATAACTGTTAGCAGATGTAAGAATAGAATTATTGTATTCTTCCAAATCTATTGTTGCAGTTGTAGGGTCTAAGTCGGACACTGCTAAAACTTTGAACGATATATTTTCATAAAAACCTATACTTTGAAATGTCAACTGACAATGTTCGTCTTGTGTTAAATCTGTTTGAATTTTTACAAATTTTATTCCGTCAAAGTCGCCTGTAATATCTGCATTGTATGAACCTGTATTATTGTTTATTGTGGAACTCATAACTTTATATTCTTTCCAAGAAGAATTATCATCGCTAATCAAAATTTTAATTGTTCCTGCCCAAGTTCCCTTTGTTGTAAAACTCCAAGACGAGCCGACAATAATAGCAGAAGAAGTCCAACTTGATGTTCCTACAGTTCCTTTATAAATAGTCTGTGCTTTAAAATATGTTTCTATATTAAATGTTTTTCCTACATCTTTGCTTGAAAAACTATAACCCGTTGCTTTTATTGCATTTGTAGAACTGTAATAAGCGGTAATATCTTTATCTTGCTCTTTAAATGGTCCGCCTGTAAACTCATAATTTACCAAATGCCAATCTGTTGCAGACCTTCTTTCAAGTTGCATAGGTCTATGTTTCCCGTCAACCAAGAATAGAACATCGCCTTTCTGTATATAATCTATATTCTCTATATCTTCGTCTGTGTATGGAGAAACAATCTCAATATAAGAACTTTCGTTATGTTTTCTTATTCTTATATAAATATGCCCAAACTCTAAAATATATGTCTGTTTATTGTTAAATTCAAAAGGTATCAATCTCATAAGTTCCTCGCTATTGCAAACATTATAGGAGTATTGTTTGTTGATTGGTCGTTATACAAAGTGTATACCTCTATAAAGTTTTCTGTTGAGTTTATTAAAGTTGGTGTATCTATGGTATAAGGCGAGTTCCCTGAACTTGCTCTATATTGGTCTATAAAATATAAATCGTTGTTGCATATACCCAAAGACACACAACCAACATTTCTTGTAAAATATTTTGCAGATATGTTTATAGAAATATCATTCCAAACCGTTCCCGCGTCTACCTCTTGGTCTGCATTTGTTCCCTGTTTAAAATACAATTTTCCGTCTTTAATATAATAATAATAACCAAAACTTGTTGTTGTATTATAAATACCACTTGCACGAGTAACACCTGTTGCTTTTATAGATGTTCCTACATATAGATTCCCATTAGCAACATATATAGGAGTCTGTTGCAAAGCCGATACGAGTTGTATGTCTATTTGGCTTGAAGAATACAATAATTGATTATCGCTTGTTCCGTTATGGAATTTTATGTAGTTTTTGCTCCCGTCAACTAAAGTGTAATATATACAACCATTTAAGGAACATTTAAAATCTACAACATCTTCGCTTATAAGAGTAACGGTTGCAGTCAAATCTATATATCCGCCCGAAGAAGCGGTTGTTATTGCATAAAGTTTTCCGTCCGTTGTTAAAGCATAAAGTTTGTTTATATCTCTACAAAAACCAACTCTACTCCAAGTATAAGTGTCGTTGTATGTGTTTGTGTTTGTGTTGTATATAACTCCGTTCTTAACATAAAAAGTGAACGAACAACTACTACAACCCCCGTCAACTATTTTTACAAACGAACCGTTTTGAATTTGATATATACTTCCGTCTGCAACAAAACTTCTTGTTGTATAATCGTTTACAACATCTTTAAAATTGTATTCGTCAACTTCTTTGAATAAATCAAGTTTTAAAGTTTGAGAGTCGTTGTCATAATAGAAATAATAAATCTTATATTTTATAGATTCTAATGTTATTGTTTCGGTTTTATTTTCGCTTAAAACAAAAGTTCCGCTTTGTGTAATATAACCTTCTTTTTCAACTTTCCAATTTATGGTTGTTCCTGAGTCTGCGGTTATTGTGTTTTGTTCTACTTCATTTATAGTTATTGTTGCTCCCTGCGAATTAACTATTGTGAAAGTATATTGTGTTGCGTCTGCTTCTAATGTTATATTTATTGTTGTATCTTCTGTAAGGGTTCCGCTACCCGTTTGTGTTGTATATCCTTCCGCACCTATTTCGTATTCATAACTTGCGTCTTCAGTAGGCAAATCTACATATATACTTGAACCTGTATAAGTAACACCATTAACAATTATTGTTGCGGATACATTTACATTTATTGTCAGTCTGTAAGAAGGAACTTTGCCTTCCCCGATAAACACAGTTCCCGCTCTGTTGGATATTCCACCTTCGGGCTTTATCTGTGTGTTCTTTGCTTCTTTTAAAAATGTATTAAACTTCTCTAAATCTATTCTGTTCTGTAGTTCGGGGCTAACCTGACCACCAACAAAACTTCCTTTCAGTTCTTTTAATAGTGTCATTATCCACCTACCTAACCTTGACAAAATCGCTTTCAAATCTTACCACCGTTGGTTCTTCTTGCTTATTTACTAATGTTGCTCCGTCTAACGCTAACTGATACTGTTGTAAAGACGCTCTCAACAACCCTTCGTCTGCGGTTAAAGCCATTGCCACTTTGCTTGCTATCAAGTAAGACAATGCTTCCTTAAACGTTGCGTCAAACAACGTTGTATCCTGAACATCTTTTGTGATTATCGCTTTAGGATTTCTTTGGTTGGAACATATAACTTTCTGTCCGTCTAATACTGCTACCCTGTATTCAAAATTTATTCTTAACCTTATACTTTCTTCACTATAAATCTTTTTTATAAATAAAGCGTTTTCGGGATAAGCATAAACAAATCTTCTCTCTAAATAGTTTTCTTTTGGGAGTTTAGCCAATATAACTTCTTCCTGTGCAAAACCCCAGTCTTGCTTTCTTAATAATTCTCTTCTTGCTATGTCATACATCTGTTTGCACTTTCTTGCTCTGTCGTTCTGCTCGTCAACAGACTGTATACTTTGTTGTCCTAAATAATTTAAAGCGTTATTTATAATGTTTAACATAACTCCGCCTATACTATCTCTATTTTATTTCTCTTCTTTGGTTTAACTTCTTCTTTAGATTCTTCTACTTTAGGCTCTTCTACCTTTCCTTCTGTAATTGTTTCGCGTGAAACATTTTCTTCTTCTACTTCTTTTACTTCTTTATCTAATTTTGTGAAATACGGCACTCTTCCTGCTTTACACTCTTTACAGTCGCACTCTACTGTGTCGCCTGCTTCGTAATGCCTTCCGTTATGGAAACACTCTTTTTCTGTCCTAAATTTTAATTTCATTTTATCCCCTTTAAATAGGCGGGGCTTTTACACCCCGCCCTTACTGATTATTGATTTGGAAAATCAAACGTTATGAAAGCAGATACTTTCAAAGTTGACTGTCCTGAAGCCTTAACGTATCCTGCTCCTTTGTATTGGAGTCTTACATATTTAAAGCCTTGAACATCTCTCAAAATATCTTTAACCAATACAGTTCCTTTTGCTTTTGCTTCTGTCAAAGGAACGGCTATTATCTTGACAGTCTTTGCATTTGCAAAAGTATCAACGTCGTCTGCTTGAACTACAACGTTAAGATTACCGCCTGTTGCTGGAGCTAAAATTGCTTCGTCTGCAATTACCGCCAAGAACATACCTTTGTATCCAAAGTCTGCTTTACCAACAACTGCTGTGTTTGTAGAAGCTACAGTTCCAGCATTTGAAGCGGAAACTATATCTTGTTCTGCACTTAATACCAATTCGTTATCTATAATCATTTTTAAAATCTCCTTATAAATTTTTACTACTCTTTACCGACCTTATATTACTTGAGATTCTGTTTCTAACAACTGGTCGCAAATTCTTACTGGAATACCCATAAATTGAAGAATATTCTGTCTTCCTTTGTAGTCGCCTATTGTTAAGAAAGTATTGGATTTGCTCATAATTTTTTCAAGCAACATAGCTTTGCAAGTTCTTGTCATATAGAAAGCAAGTCTTACAGAGTTCGGCTTAATGATTTTGTTGATAGCAAAACTCATATACTTGATTATGTTTGCAGATGTATCGGAAGCGTCGCCTGCTGTCAACAAGTTTGTAGTATCGATATTAGCGATTCTTACTACTTGTCTCCAGTCTCTTACTGAGAAGCCAACGTCCCATTTGAAGTGCGTTCTGTAACCTTCAAATTTGTTTCCGTTAGCGTCAAAGCAAGTTTTTTGTCCTAAGTCTTCCATAGAAAGACCGAGCTTAGAACCCTTAGGGAATATACCAAAAGCTCCGTCGTCGCCCCAGCCTACTAACCAGATAGACTGATTAACGCTACCTGTTCCGCCTGCGTCTATAATATTTACTCCGTTTTTAGCAGATTTAGAATTGAATCTCGGTGCAAGACCTGTGATTTTTTCTTTATCTACTGACTGGTCTCCGTAGAATATAGCTTTTGCTATTTCTTGGTTAAAAGATTCTACGAAAGCCATATCTTCGGTGTATCTAAATGCTTTTGCATTTCCGCCCAAATCTGCGAGAGCTTTATCAACTTCGCTGTAACCTTCCAACATACCGCAAGTATCAACTACTTGTTCAGTTGTAGATTTTGAATTTGGAACGCCTTGATACAATTTTCTCCAAGTAAGAGTAGGTAATCCTGTTCTTACTGTGGTTTTGTTACCTGTTAAAAGGTTTCCTTCTCTAAACATTATATCGTCGAGTATGTCATTTTTTTGACTCAACTGTTCAACGATATTTTGTTCAACTGTAATGTTATCGCCTTTAAGTCTTGAGGCGAGGTCTGCTAATGTGCCACAACCATTGTTTAATACCGTCATTTTTTTTCTCCTCCGTTTTATTTTGTATTTGGATACATCGTATCTAATGTCTGTTGAACTGTCGGCTCGCCTGCACTTGGCTTGCCCAATACCAACTTATCGTTAGTATAATTTGCAGATACCTTTTCCAGAAAACCGACCACCAACGGATTATTGGCTAATCCAGTTGTTTCAAGAAGTTCTACAAATTTGTCGCCTCCGACGATTTTAGCAACTTTGCCTGCGTTACCTATCTGCTCGTCGGTATACAGTTCCTTAGTCTGCTTTGCCCAGCCTTCTTTCATTGTCTTAAAATCTTGTTCTGCTTTTTCGCTAAAAAGTTTTGCTTGATTTGCATACAAATCAACGAACTTTTGAGCTTGTTCGGAACTCAATTTTGATTCCTTTGAAAGCTCTTTGAGTTTAGCAACTTCGGTTTCGTTTACTTCCATATCTTTTGGAAATTTAAAATTGTATTCAATTTCTGGTTCTACTGTTTTTTCTACTGGTTTAGGGTCAGCTGGTTTATTCTCTGTTGGTTTATTCTCTGTCGGCTTCGGTTCATTATCGTTCTTCGGTTCAATGTTTGCTGGTTCTGTAGGTTTCGTTTCTGCTGGTTTCGGTTCATTATTAACCTGCGGTTCAGTATTTGCTGGCGGATTACCATTTCCACCCTCCCCTGCTACTGGTGTTGTTTGTTCTTTAATTTCTTCTGTGCCCATTTTACTCCCCCTTTTCTATCCTATAAAGTTGTTCTACATACTTTACGTCTATATTTTTTATCTCTTGCAATAACTCTTGACCTATACTTTGTCTGCCAAGATTAAAGCTCATTACACTTACATCGTTACTGAACGAGTTGCTACCTATAAAAGATTTCCCGAAAATTATTCTTGCTAACAACTTCAATCCGTCGTCAGTCTTCAAAACGTTTTCTAACTCAACTCTCTCTTTTTTGAGTTCATCTTGAATCTTTTTGTTTTGTTCTTCTTCTTCAAGTATTTTGTCTAATTCTTCTTCTGTTATTGGCATTAATTACTCCATACCCGCAATAGCTGTTAAAGCGTTTTGTTCGCCTGTTTTAGCTTTGCTTAATTTTTCTAATGTGTCAGCTTGAACATTGGCGTCTGCCATTTGTTGTTGCTGTGCTTGTTGCATTGCTCTTTGTTGTCTTATCGCTTCTATTTCTTTCGGGTTCCTTATAATTTGTGGGTCAACTCCTATCTTTTCTACTGCTGTATATACTGCTTGGTCAAAGTCTATAGTATCCAAAGTTTCTGGACTAACCTGTGCAACTTGACCTACAAAAGCTATTATTTGATTTATTTCTGCCATACCTTGTGCTTTTTGTGCTTGTGCTATTATAGAGACATACTCAACTCTAACTTCGCCACCTTGCAATATTTCTGGTGCTGGCGGTATCATACCGTTCTCTAACATTATTTGGAACGTTATCTTTATCATTGGGTCTAACAGTTCGCTGTTAAGTCTCTGCAATACTGGTCCCAACATCATTAACTTTTCCTGATGTCTTTCTGCTACTTCAGTCGCGGTCATACGTGCATACTCTTGCGATGTCAACATCAAGAACACATCGTAATAAAAGTTATTAGTAATTCTCTTTTCTACGTTTGCTATCTCTGCACTTAAAGAAGGTAAATCTAAAGCAACCTTATACATAGGATATACAGCCGAATCTGTTGTTCCGTTAAACCTTGTTAGACCGTTAGGTGCTACATTTACTTTACCTTGAACTTGCGAACTTACAAGTAAAGGAGGCTCTACAACTTTCTGTAATCCTATAAGTTTAACTTTCTCCATTTTTTGTAACATACGACAGTCGCCTAACACCTTATCTCCGATACCGTAACCGTATGTATCTTGAGACGAGTTTATTGCGTATCTCGGTGCTACAACTGGGAAATATGTGTATCCGCTCTCTCTTAAAAATTTTCCTCCGTTATCTGCTTGCCAATACAAACTTCTATACGGGAAATTCTTGTTATCCTTCTTGCTCTTATCTCTGTTCTTATTCGGACATATTAAATGGTATACCTTAACTTCTTGTGTATAATTCTTGTTATCGTATTGAGACTGAACTCCAGAACTACAATTCTCGTATCCAAACTCTTCAACTATCTGTTGCACACTCATAAAAAATTCTCTGCCGAAAATTTCTGGCAACCCTTTTGTGTTATATGTTAAGCAATACTCATTAATAGTGAACTGTGTGCAATGTATAACATCTTCAAAATCTTTCTCTACTACAAAACAAGCCGTTCCGAATACCGCTAACTCTTGATATACGTTGTGCAACGTGTTATAAAAGTTAGATTTTTGGAATACGTCTTCCATTTTCTTTTTAATGTAGTCGGTCCATTGTGCTACTTCTATACCTTCGCTCATAGGTGTAGTTAATTTAAACCACTCTCTACTCGGAGATGTTAAACCATTTAACATACCCGCACTTAACGTGTCTACTGCTATCCCTACTGTATTGTTTATCTGTTTCTTGTAGTCAACAAGTTTCCTTTCGTTCATAGGTCTTTCAAAGAATTTACCACGTGTAGGTGCGATAAATTGCGATAACTCTTCCCAATGCTCTCTAAAATTTTCTTTGTTTCTTTTTGTGTTGTTATAAATTTTTTGTGCTGTTTGAACGTTCATAATTATTGTCCTAATTTAGTTTTTCCCGCCGTAGCGGTGTCTAACAAACCGAAATTTGAAGTCTTAATTGTAGACATTAACCCTTTTCTAAACATATCGCCACGTCTTGTGGATAACTCGTTATATATCTCGTTGCTTGCTGTAGCTTGCGGTCCTTTAGCTTTTAGTAACTCTTCTTGTCTTCTCTGTGCTTCTCTTTGTATTTTCTCGTTTTGTCCGTTTACTTGGTCGGACTGATACTTACCATATATACCGCTTGCTAACGCTATTATTGCTCCTACTGCTAATGAAGGTAATGTAAACATACTTTCTCCTATATATACTGATAATCGTTTACAGCGAACTCACTTTGAGAATCCGAAAATCCTCTCTTTTGTATCGGGAACGCAAATGTTAAAGCTAACGAGTCTGCTAAGTCTGGCGATTTGCCTAATCTTTTCTTTACTAACTCTTTACCTTCTAACTGTATTTGTCCCGCTCCGCTTGAGTATCCGTAAAACACGTTTGTTAGTTCTTGACACAAGTCTTCGTTTTCTGGTAGTGCTCCCTCTTTACGTATCCACTCGCCCATTTTCCACCACATTTCAGCTCTCTTGTTCTTACAATGGTCGTCCCCGCTCTTCATATTGAAATTCACTTCAAACACGTTGTCGTATCCAAACTCTCTTAATCTGTCTATCACGCCACCACCAAATGCTTGGTCTATACATATCCCGTCATACCCGTAATCTTTGATACACTCTATAATCTTTTCGGTAATCTCGGCTGTGTTTAACCCCTGATAGTATCTCTGCGGAAACGCCTGTAACCCTTTCCTTACGGTTATCACTGTTCTGTCGTCCCCGTATCTTGCACAGTCTACACCTATAATAGTCGCACTGTGGTCTATCTCGTCTATCCTATACTGTCTTCTTTGTGCTACATACACGTCGTCTATTCGGATAAGAACATTGTCGCTACTTGCCATAAAGTCGCACATATATTCTTGCCTAAACATACTCTCGCTACTTGACTGTTCTTCTATATCTTTAAGAGTTTCTGGGCTAATAACACCCGAATCCCTTGCTGTATACATACCGCCCCACCAGTCTTTTAATCCGCTCTGGCTCTTTAACCACAACTTATAAAAATGGTTCTGCCCTTTCGGCGTTGAAGTAAATACGCACCACCCGTTCGTGTTCGTAAACATTGGTCGTATAATCTCTTCAAATATATCTTTACCCATAGCATACTCGTCTAACACTACTCCGTTGGCATATGAACCTCTCATTGCGTCTGGGTTGTCCGCTCCTACTAAATATATCTTTGAACCGTTAGGTAACACTATCGTAAGTTCCGTCTCGTTTATCTTTATGTTCGGAACGGGCTTTAAATAGTATTTGAAATGGTCCCACGCAATTAATTTCGCCTGCTTTAGAAACGGTGCTACATAAAAATATCTTGCGTTAGGGTAAGTCGTCATTAACGCTTCCCTTATTATATGGTTAATCACACAGATAGTTTTGCCCATTTGTCTGTGTGTAACTAATACATTGAATCTGTGTTTCCTGATTTGTTCTTGGATTTCTTCTTGGACGGGTCTGGCTACATACGGTATCTCGATTCTTACTACTTCGGGGTTACCTATATACCTACGTAACTCTCTGCGGATAGCTACATCATTTATGTCTACTCTCTTCGTTGCTGTTACTTTTCTTACTTTTTCTCCCACCTGTCCTTTCTCCGTTTAATTCTGCACTCTCTACATCTCTTCGGTAACTCTAACCTCTTACTTATATAAAACTGTTCTTCCTCTGCACTTATACTGAACTCTTTACCACACTCTTTGCACTTTGCCATTTTTTCCTTCCTATTTTTTCGGTCCTTTTACCTGAACCAACTCGTTACCTATCTTTATCTCAAGATTCACTGGCGGTCTCTGGTCTACGTCCCCATACCTCTCGGGGTTCAACTTCGCACTTATCCACTTTATAAACTCTGTCTTTATCTTCGCTGGAAACGCGTTCTCTTTATCACAGCTCATTACCTCTTGTCTCACTCTCTCCACATCTCTGTCGTTTCTTCTCTTTAACGCTTCGTAATACACTTTGCCTAACTCTGGGTCTAAGTTCTTTATGTTGTAAAACGTCGTCTGGCTTATCCCCGCTTTCTCGCACGCCTCGCCTATCCCTAACCCCTCGTCCGCTATATACTTTATCGCGTTCTTAAACTCGTTCAACTTTACCGTGTTCTTTCTCAAATTAATTAAACTGTTCTTCCTCGCTACCTGATTCCCCGCTTGAAACGGTTTCCCTCTCGGCTTTAACTTCTTCTTCCGTCTCCTGTCTGCCTTTATCTCTTTCGTCCCTTTTAATGCTCTCGTCCTCACTCCCTTTCTCTCCTATAAATACAAATAACAGTTAAAACATTTCTGCCCTAACTGGCTACTCGGCTAAACCTATACTTCTACTTATATAGAACATCTTTATACTCCGTCCCTTAGAGTCTTAAGAAGTCTATCGGGTTACCCTTTAGGCACCTCTCGCATTTACTTCTTACCTATATTATAATGGTTGTTATCTCGTAGTCAGCAAAATCTATTTTGCGTTTCGTTCTCTCTACATCATTTTCTCGTCGAGGGCTTTGGAAAATTGAAAAAAATTTTTGAAGGACATATCATTAAAATTTAGTGCGATTTTGGGCTCCCCCCTCCCCTCCCTCAAAAAATCAAAAATTTCAAAATTTATAGGCAAGGTTCCGATAATATTAAATTATGTTAAGTTGACAAGGCAAGGCAAAACATATTGATTTTTCAATATTTTTTTAGATTTACAACCGATATTTTTTGTTGAATTTTACCGATTTTTTAATGTTATGTTAAGTTAAACCTTCAAAAATGTATAATATAATATACAGTTTCACAACTGAAAAATCTAAAAACGCATTGATTTTTAATGCTTTTTTTATGAAAAAATCAAAAAACAACAGGAAAAATCGGGTCTTTTAAATTAAAAATAAACTTAAAAAAGCGTTGATTTTTCAACGCGAAATTAAAAAAGGTTAAAAAATAGTTTACGATGTATAATAAAATATACAAATAGCATATAATAATAGTATTATGTTATATAATAGATAATAAAGGGACGTTACAGCATTACACACCGCCCGCCCGCGTCGGAACGATACCGACAGACACGCACCAAACACGCAGAAACGCCGATTTTTAATATAATTTAATAGCTTTTATATATTTATATATTAATTATTAATAGCACCTAAAAACACAAACACCACACACCGCCGACCGCCCACAAATTTTATTATTAAATATTAAATAATACTATAGCTAAATATATATATAATATTTATATACACGCCCGCGACGTTCTGGACGTTCTGGAAAATCCGACAAAATCCAATAATAAAATATTATATTATTATATAGCTAAGTTTAATATTTTAAGAGATAGCAAAAACACACCGCCAGCCCGCACCAGAGACAGCACCAGACACACCAGA
>ODAI014440427.1_pt1 | contig 12144 bp, 13 predicted proteins | sample 1539321 | NCBI WGS metagenome assembly ODAI01 (sample SAMN02144231, study PRJEB22623) | gut metagenome | biome: sheep rumen | host: Ovis aries | place: New Zealand
CTGCGCCGTTGCGGCGATCCTCCTTTTCTACCTCAAGGAACTCAACCAATCAATGAAGGACTAAAAATATCAAATTTCAAATCTCAAATATCAAATCACAAATAGCATTATTGCTCCTCGCAGCAATAATGCTCGTTTCCTGCCGTCCGAAGGGTATTCTTCACTCTTGGGAGATGAGGCGAGTAATGGTGGATTTGCATAAGACCGATGCGATCCTCCAACTCAACGGTATGGCGTACGGACATGAGGAAGAGAAAGCGATCTATTACTCCATCGTCCTTTCCAAACATGGTATTACGCAGGCGCAGTTTGACTCATCGTTGGTCTGGTACACGGCTCACCCGCAGCTCTTCGATAAGATTTATCCGCGCGTGCTCAATGATCTCAAAGCCGAGGAGGATCAGTTCATCGCCATGCACGAAGCCGAACTGAATGCTCTACCCGCCCCCATTGAGGAGACAGCGCCCGAACTCCAGACGCCGACTTTCACACCCGCGCAATTGGATAGTGTCTTGTGGGTAATAAGAAATGGCTACCCCTCCTCTTGGAACATCCATCCTGACGCCCAAACGCCCAACATTCCCTTCCTGCCCGAATAATAGTTTTAATAACATCTCTAATCCCTCTACTCGCAGCATCAAACTGCGAGTTTTTGGTCTTTTTCCTTACAATTTTCATTTTATCTGCACTTTCTCGCTCTAAAATTTGTCCAAGTCAAAATATTTTTGTACCTTTGCACTCGTAAACTCGCGCGGGGGTGTGTGTATCATGTCACCAAGGGGGTTGCATACATATTAAATGGCGTTTACTAACGCTTGTTTTTGACTTCTTGAAACCTGAGAAACTTCAAAATAAGTCATTTTCGAAAACAAGACAGTAGTAGATGCCCATGGGGTGTATTTTGTACGCCCGCGTATATCGTTATTTATATACGCGCGTGTCATATATACACGCGTGGGTTTCTGCATTGCTTATTCGAAATGACAGGTTTTCTCAGGACCTCAAGAAGCGGATAAGCAAAGAAAAGGAAATCCGCGTTTTTGATGTTCTGTACTGAATATCTATCCTATACAGTTCCATCTTAACAACGATCCGGCAAACGCCAGAGAATTGTTGAGATGGGATTTTTGTTTATAATCTGTTTAATTTGTGGACGAATAGCATGAAACCAAAAAGTTTGATCAGGAGAAGGAAGACATACCGTGATGAGGAAGGCACTATTGTTGGCTACGGAGCCGAAGAAGCCTATTTCGTAGCTAATCCGCGTGACTACGAGACACATCCTTTGCGTGAGGGTGAGATATCCGTCCTCCAACGCAGGATGCGCAAAGAAGCCGGCTTACCGGGAACAGAGAAGTAATACTATTCACGACACACGAGGTGTCTGTGATAAAATTTGATCTTTGACATATTGGATTTACCGTAAAAAGTAAAAAAAGTGCAAAAATATTTGCGTATATCAAAAAAAAGTTGTACCTTTGCACTGTTAAACGGACAAAAAGAAATAAAATATGTCCGTTACAAGGGACAAATATCATAGTAATACGACTATTTGAAAGGGCAAAGATATGAATTCGCTTTTCTTTAAACATGATCGTTTAATGGAACTCACGCCGATGAAAATCGTGCGTCAATGGGCACAAACAATCAATTGGAATGCTCGCTTGTTATCTATCCGCGGACCGAAAGGTGTTGGCAAATCGACTATGATGTGCCAGTATATCAAACAACATTACGAGTACATGGATCGCCAAGTGCTCTATGTGTCGTGCGATAACAGTTATTTTTCTACACACTCCCTTTTGGATTTGGCGGAACAGTTCTATCTGAGTGGCGGCATGCACCTTTTTATAGATGAGATTCATAAGTATGATAACTGGAGTCGTGAGATAAAGGAGATCTATGATTTCTATCCGATGCTCAAAATAGTTATCAGTGGTAGTAGTCTGCTTAGCCTGATGGAAGGAGATGTGGATTTAAGTCGTCGGTGCATCAATCATGATATACAAGGATTGAGTTTCCGTGAGTTTCTGCATTTCTACAAAGGTATCGAGATGCCTGTCTATCCATTGGAAGAGGTGTTGGCTAACCCCGCTCCGCTGATTCGTCAGATGAATCAATTAGGACGCCCGGTAGCGCTCTTTCATGAGTATCTCAAGTATGGCTATTATCCTTATTATTTAGAGAATGAGATTGATTACTACGTTGCTATTCAACAAGTTGTGAATAATATCATAGATGATGAATTGCCACGGATATGCAATGTGGATGTGGCGAATACGCGTAAGATCAAATCGCTGATGACCATGTTGTGTGCAAGCGAACCATTCCAAGTGGATATCTCCAAGATGTCCGTACAAAGTGGCTTAAAACGTGATACGGTCGTGGCTTATCTCAATTATATGGGGAAAGCAAAACTTTTGCAGTTGTTGTATTGCGATTTGGTGAATGTGAAACGTATGCAGAAACCGGATAAGATCTATATTGACAATCCGAATATGCTATACGCGTGGACTACTAATCCGGTTAAAATCGGTACAGTACGAGAAACCTTTGTAGTCAATCAACTTGCTGCGAAACATAAGGTGGAGTTTATGAAGAAACAAGGAGATTTCTTTGTGGATAGCAAGTACACCATTGAAGTTGGCGGAGAAGATAAAGACTTCTCGCAGGTTGCGAATGTGCCGGATTCGTATATCTTGGCAGATAATATCGAAACAGCCATCGGCCATAAATTGCCAATCTGGGCAATAGGCTTCTTGTATTAAGAATCAGCACTATAAAGGCATAGACCATCTCATAGCGGTAAATCCAATTAGCGGTTTACCGCTTTTTTTGTTGTATATATGTATCGCGTTCGCGCGAAAATACATCAAACATAACACATCAAACATTGCTCGCAGAGCATGACATAAAACATCATATAGTGACGTTCAGAATGCTTACGACAACGTCTCGGAAATGAAAGAGAAATAGAAAGTAAAAAACATACATAATGGATAAGACAAACACAATATTAGTCACATCTCCATTGTTACCTGACTTACAGGAGTTTAACTCGTATCTTCAAGAGATTTGGGATAGCAAATGGATTACGAATAATGGTTCGTTCCATCAGCAGTTGGAAAAGGCTTTGGCTGAGTATCTCGGAGTGGAGTATATCTCCGTGTTCACCAATGGTACACTTCCGTTGATAACTGCTTTACAGGCTCTTGGTCTCACCAAAGGCGAAGTGATTACTACGCCATATTCATTTGTGGCTACTACCCATAGTATTTGGTGGAACGGATTGAAGCCTGTTTTTGTAGATGTGGAACCGACAACCGGTAATATTGATCCTGCCAAGATTGAGGCTGCTATTACAGAAAATACGGTGGCTATTATGCCGGTACATGTGTATGGTCAGCCTTGTAATAACAAGCAGATTGATTTCATCGCCAAGAAACATGGTCTCAAAGTTATCTATGATGCGGCTCATGCTTTTGGAGTTCGCAAGGATGGCAAGTCCATTCTCAATTGGGGCGATATGAGTACATTAAGTTTCCATGCCACCAAAGTCTATGGGACAATTGAAGGAGGCGCATTGGTTTGTCATAGTGCGGAGATGAAGTACCAGATAGACAATCTCAAAAACTTTGGTTTTAGAGGTGAGACAACTATTGTTGCTCCCGGTATCAACGGCAAAATGGATGAAGTCCGTGCAGCATTTGGTTTACTCAATCTTAAACAAGTAGATGCCTCTATTGAAGCACGTCACAAAGTGGCAAATCGGTATCGTGAAACTATTGATCATATTGCTGGTCTAACCTATTTGCCGGAATTGCCGAATATCCGATACAATTATGGTTATTTCCCGATCTTTGTGGATGAAGAGAAATATGGCATGAGTCGCGACGCGCTTTACGAAAAACTCAAAGCAAACAACATCTTCGGTCGCCGTTATTTCTACCCGTTGATTAGTACGTTGAATCCGTATAAAGAATATCCTTCAGCAAAACCAAGTAACTTACCCATAGCAACCAAGATGGCAAATCAAGTGTTGTGTCTTCCGATGCATCATGCATTAAGTGAGAATGATATGGTAAGGATATTAGAAAACTTGTAAATTATAAAATTATGAATATACTTTTAACATCAGTTGGACGCCGAACATATTTGATAGAATATTTTAGACAAGCATTAGCTGGAATTGGTAAAGTCTACGCTTCTAATAGCGTACTCACATATTCGCTTTTGCAAGCCGATGGGTATGTATTGACTCCTAATATATATGATGAGAGTTATATTTCCTTTTTATTGAAATATTGCCAGAACCAAAATATCCAAGCGGTTATCTCTCTCTTTGATATTGACTTGCCAGTATTAGCGAAAAACAAAAGTCTGTTTGAACAACAAGGAATTACAATTGTCGTATCGGACTATCGCGTTACGCAAATTTGTAACGATAAATGGCAAACATATAATTTTTTACTAAGTATTGGGCTAAAGCAGAAGCCATTGTACATCAATCTAAAAGATGCCCATATTGCCTTGGCTGCCGGAACAATGCATTATCCTGTTTTTGTTAAGCCCAGATGGGGCATGGGGTCTATAGGCATTTATAAAGTAGAGAACGATGAGGAGTTAGGTATCCTTTATAACAAGTTACATCGCGAGATATTTCATACTTACCTTAAGTACGAATCATCAGAAGATGTGGACTCTTGTATAGTTATCCAAGAAGCGATTATGGGGCAAGAGCATGGTATAGAGGTACTTAATGATTTGCACGGTAATTATGTGGCTACATTTGCCAAGAAGAAAATAGCGATGCGCTCTGGTGAAACTGATATTGCGGAATCAGAAGATTCGACTCAATTCGAAACCATAGGTAAAACCATCTCTAAGCATTTAGGACATATAGCTAATCTGGATGTAGATTGCTTCGTAACTGATATTGGCGACATTTATATCCTCGAGATGAATTGCAGGTTTGGAGGACAATATCCATTTACCCATAATGCTGGAGTCAATGTACCTTTGCAAATTATTAAATGGTTAAGTGGAGAAGTGACTGATATGTCAATCTTAACCCAAAATAATGGAGTTAAAAGTTGCAAAGAAATAACGCCAGTAATATTTTAAAATCTTTGATTGAGTCTATTGGAATAAAAAATATTGAGTGAATGTGTGGCTATGAAGCCAAAGTAAATAAAGGAACTAAAAAAATATATATATGAAACCATTAGTTGCAATTCGGTGTTTGGTTTATAATCACGAACCTTATTTGCGTGATTGTTTGGATAGCTTTGTGATGCAGAAAACGAACTTTCACTATGTGGCGATTATTCACGATGATGCTTCTACCGATAATAGTGCTGTTATTATTCGTGAGTATGCAGAGAAATATCCTAACATAATTATACCAATTTATGAAAAGGTGAATCAATACTCTAAGTTTGATGGATCATTGTGGAAAATAATGAATGATGCCATTGACAATAGTGGCGCTAAATATATTGCAGAATGCGAAGGAGATGACTATTGGACTGATGAATATAAATTGCAAAAACAGGTGGATATATTAGAAGCAGATGCATCCTTAATGTTTTGTTGTACTGATTGTTCGGTAGTAGATAATCATAGTAAATTACTGTTAGAAAAACGTGGTGGCGTTGTAAAAAATGATATACAAGGCCGCTATAACCTGAGGGATTTCTTTCGAGATAATCATCAGTATCCACCATTGAGCGTTGTTTATAGAAATACGTATACTAATGAAATACGCGAAAAACATTTACATACGGTTAATGCTTTCTTAGGAGATTGGACTTTGTGGATAATCTTACTATGTTATGGCGATATGTACTACTTTGATGAAGTGACATGTGCATATCGAATTAATCCGACATCTGTAACACATACTGTTAATCGTGTGGCTCGAGCAAAAGCAAGTAGAGATATATGCCGAAAAGTGGCAGATATATTACCAGAGGAATATTCCGACATAGCTGCCGATTTACGCAAAACTAATTGGGTGTGGATTAGTCTTATTTTTGCTTACAAGGCAGAAAAACGCTATTTCGGAATGCTTGGTAGTTTCATTATGGCTGCCATCTTATGCCCCAAGTCTCTTTGGAAAACCATCCGAGAGTCATTATATAAACGCAAAAACAAATAACATCATGTTCAAATATACTAAAAGACTAATCTCCGACATCCGTTTCTGGTGTCAAGAATACAAACTCCGCCGCCGCGAAAACGCCGAGTGGGAGCGCATCGAAGACGAAGAGTGGCGTCATCCCATGGCAGGTTACGACTATTACACCACCATAAAACGTAATCGCGCAGAGCGCAAGCGTTTGCATAAGGAACAACTTGCAGCAATCAAATAGGATCCAATAGAACTCGCTATGACAAACAAAAAATCATCTTGTAGTCGCTCTGCAAGATGATTTTAGTATGTAGTGAGGTAGTAATAGCACTATAAAAGCGAAGTCATGTACACAGGTATGCTGACCCCGAAATTTTTTATTGCGAAATTCATTGTGACCCGTAAATTTTTATGAGCGAAATACCGCATGACAACAATATGTTTGCAAAAAGGTATATGGATCAAAAACAACCTAAAGCCAGAGTGTTACAAGGTAACTTAATCGTTAATCGCCGCTTTCGACGAGATCTTTGAGATAGTGGATTACCGATGTGGTCGTTCTTAAAAACGCAGCATTGTAGCGCAAAGTCGTTCTTAAAAATGTAAAATAATTGCAAAAATCGTTCAAAAAAGTGCGATTTATTTGCATATGTCGTTTGTTTTTTGTAATTTTGCAGCGAAATTACTATTTGCAAAAAAAAGAACACTATATGGAACGATCAATTTTAGATGCATTAAAGCAATGGAAATCCAGTTCCCGTCGCAAGCCCCTCATTTTGAATGGAGCACGACAAGTAGGTAAGACATGGATACTAAAGCATTTTGGTGCTACTTATTATGATAATGTGGCATATCTAAACTGCGATCACGAACCGATGGCGGCTAATTTGTTTGAGGATTACGACACAAATCGAATTATTCGAATGTTGGAGGTTTTGACCCGCACTCAAATTACGGCAGGTAAGACGCTCATTATACTCGATGAATTGCAGGAGGTACCACGGGGATTACATGCTCTGAAGTATTTTGCAGAAGATGCACCGGAATATCATATCGTAGTGGCGGGCTCTTTGTTAGGCTTAATGTTGCATGAAGGAGAGAACTTTCCTGTTGGAAAAGTGAATATTCTACATATGCACCCCATGAGTTTTACTGAGTTTTTAATAGCAGCAGGCGAATCTCAGTTATGCAACAGTTTGCAAATGGGAGATTGGCAAATAACCAATGCAATACACGATAAAATCAATAGATTATTAAGGATATATCTATATGTTGGCGGTATGCCTGAGGCTGTTCAGGCCTATTGCGATCAGGTTCCTTTACGAGAAATTCGGACTATTCATAACGAGATTCTTACCACCTATATTAACGACCTTTCGAAACACGCTCCGAAAGAACAAGTAATACGCATTACTCAAGTATTCCGTTCTGTTCCTGCTCAGATAGCCAAAGAAAACAAGAAATTTATTTTCGGTTTGCTGAAGAATGGAGCACGAGCCAAAGAATATGAGATAGCCATACAATGGTTATTAGATGCAGGTATTGTTCACAAAGTGTGTCAGGTTAGTAAACCTCAAGCTCCTCTGTCGTTTTATGAAGAATCTGATGCATTCAAATTATTTCTCTTGGACTGCGGATTGTTAGGCGCGATGAATGCAACTGATGCCTCAGAGGTTACTCTCACAGAGAAAGCTTTTGAGGAGTACAATGGCGCACTAACAGAGCAGTTGGTTTTGCAGGAACTTAAAACTGTGGATGATTTGCCGGTGTATTATTACACGAAGCCAAACGCTAAACAGGAGATTGATTTTATGATTATGATCAAAAACCAAGCGATTCCTGTAGAAGCGAAAGCAGGAGAAAACCTCCAAGCTAAATCTCTCAAACAGTACATCATAGAAAATAGTCCTACCAAAGCTATTAAGGCATCTTTAAAGCCATTTAAAAGCAATGAGATAATTGACAATGTTCCATTATATGCCATAGCGAGCTATGCCCGAATAATGCAAAAATAAATCATCCTAACCCAACAACATATACAAGCGGAAAAAATATATTGTATAATCTTGTCCGAGGGAGCAATCAATGCATAATCTTGAAAATCAGCTCCTTCCATAAATCCGCATCTTTAGCGGAGGGATTATTGATACCCTTGGAGCGCGCATCTATCTCACGCAAATAGCCGATAATAAGAAATGTCTTTCCTGCCGGATAACGTCGTGCTGCAGTTTGATAATCCTTTACGAAATAGGGATTGATGCCTAACTCTTTCGCTACTACACCCTGGCTCTTATCCGGCATATAATGATACATCAGCAGATTGCTGAAGAACGTGAACAACGGTGCGATCTCACGAATGATCACATGCTCTTTCGTGCTGGCGAAATACTGCGTGATTCTATTGGCACGAGCTACATCACCGCGAATGATAGCCGCCTGTAACTCCATGATATTGAAATCTTTCGACACGCCGATGTTCCTTTCCACCAACGCGGCATCGATGGTATTTACCCTTTCCGGCCGTCCGGCTATCAATTTCTCAAGTGCCCCCACGATAGCGGACAGATCCGTTCCTAAATGGTCTGCTAAGATAGGCGCTACACGCGGATCGATATTCACTGCCGAACCCCTACCCTCTGCCGCGGACTGTCTGTTGAAATCGGCAATATAGGTATTGATCCATCGCTCCACTTCGTAGTCGCGCAACTTGTCGCTTTGCAACCATGCCACATGAGTACTCTCCGCTGCTTTTTTCCATACACCGGTGCGCTTGTCCGGCTTGCCGTTATAGCAAAGAACTAACACCGTCTGGGGCATAATATTATCCAGATAGGCATTCAGTGCTTCCCATTTCTTGACAGCCTGCGCCTCCCGAACGATCACCACTTTCTTTCCACCCATCATCGCAAACCCACGCGCCGCCCCGATCACCGGAGCTATATCCGCGCCCTGCAAATCGCGGCCATAGACGATCTGCTGGTCAAACTCACGCGCCATCTCATCCAAGGCATTCGCTGCGATATACTCAAAGACGCGATCCGTGTAATACGGCTCTTCGCCGCACAACACATAGATCGGAGCATATTCCCCCGCGCGCAAAGCACGCATTATATCGTCATACTTCTTTACCATCACGCACTGTGTGTTTTTCTCGTTACAATAGATCGCATCGTCAGGAAGAAATACTTGATATCCGTCCTTATCGGATGCTCCAGATACTCGGTCAGATACTTGTCCTCGCTTGCAAATAGTTCATCAAACGTGTCCGGGTGATCAATATAGAACGGCGGTATCAGACCCGGTTTGCACATGGTGCGCTTATCTTGCAGCCACTGCGGATAAGTGTCAAACATCGTTCTGCTCAACGGACGAACACCCACTAACTTCACATCTCCTTTGATCCAGTTGATCAACATCGGCAACTCGTCTAACCAGTACTTGCGCAGGAACTTACCCCAGTTCGTGATCCGCCAATCGTCATTCGACTTATCAGATATATCCATGCCTCCGCGGGCATCGAACACGTATTTCTGGATATACTCAGCATAAGGGTGCATCGTGCGGAACTTGTAGAAATACTTGATTTCCTTATTCTTGCACACACGCGGTAACTTGATCATCGGGCCATAGACCTTGAACTGTTCTTGCGGATAGGGCTGCGATTTGCGATGCGCGAACACATACTCGATATGCCCCATCGGCACAATCTCATCCACCTCAAATCCGCAGTAATACAACCGTCCTAACACCTCCGTCTTACTCAGCATACGCTTCCTTCCTTTCGTCACGTCGTAATACAGCCGGCTGACTAACATCAATCGCGGCAACACACGCTTGCGGAAGAAATACAGCGAATAAGCAAACCAGCGGATAACAGGCGGATAGGACTGCAAGAACTTCTGCTTCATGTACTCCTGCGGACGGTAGCAACATACGTACCGGCCATCATCCGGCAGTTTTTGATTGACAATACAAAACCGCCTATTAATGCCTTTGGCATCATTAAGCAAGGTCAGATCGACCAATGTTTTATACTGATAATCAGGTATTTGCAGGAAAGCGAAACGATTCCTGTCGCAGATAGACTTAGTCTGCCTGTTGTTCAACTGCGCTTTTTCCAGTAGCATCTGATAATCCTCTTCCGTCGTTACGCTCAGCACAGACTGATGAATAGACTCAATTGACTCTGCACTACGTATCTCATCGGGGCGTTTCACTTGGGCATTCTGGCGCTGCTCAGGCTGCATTACAGGCACGGTCATGTTCGTCGCGTACTTCCAATAATGCTCCATTAACACCACTACCGTTTCGATAGCGCCGACCACCAGAATTGTCCACATCGCCACATTAGGAGACAAGCCCCAAGGCAATTTCTGCAGAATCCACCAACATAAACCGATCAGTATGCCGGCATTGACCAGCAGAGCTAACCATGCCTGCCAAAACCAAGTCTCTTTGTAGGATCGATACACCTGCGTCAAGAAACCGATGCCGATCCACAGCACCGTCAACACGCCGAACATCGCCCAATAAGCCCCCATTTGGCTCTTATCGGCTGCCCAGCGCCATAACATGCAGGCAGATATTGCAATGATCCACACCACAATATCTATACCTACTCGTCTATACCATCCTTCTCGTATCATTCTTTATTTATCGGAGTTAACATTTTCATTTACGTATTTTTTCGCGCCTGTTTCGTGGGTATTTCGCGGGTTTTTCGCGGGTCTTTCGGGATCTCACTTTAAAATTTCTCAACTTCATCGGTATTATGTGCTGGTTTTGTCCTAATTAAATGCTACTTATGTCCTACTACCGATTCGTTCTTTCAACTTTCAACTTTCCACTAGGAGACTTCTTTCAACTTTCAACTATCAACTCTCAACTTTTTCCTTCACGCACTCCGCGATGAAAGCAGCAATCTGTTTCGGTTCGAGACCGGCTACATTGAGCACGAGATCATAGTTCCGTGCATCATAGCGGCTCTTACCGCTGAACGTATGCGTGAAGTTCTCACGCGCCTCATCCACTTTATCTATCAGCAGATCCGCACTACCCTCGTTGATATTCAGTCGCCGTGCCACTTTGTCGCGACGGAATGCACGGTCGGCGATCAGGAACACCTTGAACGCATTGGGGTTATCGCGGAAGATATGGAAACCCGTACGACCCAAAAGGACGAAGGACTCTTTCTCCGCCATGGTACGAACGATAAACTCCTCATCGTTGTACAAGTCCTGCGAAACCGTCTCAAACCACCAGCTTTTCTTCATGCCCTTCACTTTGTCGATATCTTCCTGGGTCATATTATAGCGTTCCTCGAGCTGTTTCAACAATCCCTTGTCGTACAACTCGACACCTAACAACTGCGATAACTCGACAGCAATCTGCCGTCCTCCGACTCCAAACTCTCGTCCGATAGTCACTACAAATTTCTTATCCATAGTATAAATTTATTTTGCGGTGCAAAATTACAAAAAAATTCCCACATACGCAAGCATATGCAGGAAAATCTTCAAAATTTAATCGTATTGCAGCATAAATACGGCTTTTCGAGCCTTTCACCCTTGCGTTTCCGAGAGCAAGAGCTTCAAATCCGAAAGGGTCAACGCATGTGTCGTGTTCTGGTCATGAAGCAGCGCGTCCGCCAAATCGCGTTTGGTCTTGTGCAGCCGCAGGATCTTCTCCTCAATCGTGTCAGCAGCAATCAAATGATACACCGTCACATTGCGTTTCTGCCCGATGCGGTAAGCACGATCGGTGGCTTGTTGCTCAATAGCGGGGTTCCACCATGGATCCAAATGAAGCACATAATTGGCTCCGGTCAAGTTCAGACCAAGTCCTCCTGCCTTCAGCGAGATAAAGAACCCCTGCGCTTCTCCGCGTTGGAAAGCCTCGACCATCTCTTTGCGCTTGACCAAAGGCGTCGAGCCGTCCAAATAGAAAGTTGTGATCTCCTTGCCGACAGCTTGTTGCGCCATGTGCAGGAAAGAGGTGAACTGCGAGAACAC
>ODAI011357187.1_pt1 | contig 12143 bp, 8 predicted proteins | sample 1539321 | NCBI WGS metagenome assembly ODAI01 (sample SAMN02144231, study PRJEB22623) | gut metagenome | biome: sheep rumen | host: Ovis aries | place: New Zealand
CCGTATTTGCTGCTACTGTTGTATTGTGTGACTATACTGTAACTATAATTTTTATTGTTCGTATAGGTTTTAAGTGCATCGGCCATATATTCTTGTACTGCCTTGTTCTCGATATTTACAACCTCGATGTCTTCGCGTGCAAATACTTGTGTTACAGCTAATAATGCAAGAATAAGTAATAGATGTTTTTTCATTATATATACTTAATTAATTTTCAAGATGCAAAGTTAGTAAATGATTTTGAAATAGATATTTTATTTTTAGTGAAATATTCAAATTTAAAATATTTTTAAATAATATATTAATAATGGAAACGTCAAAAACAATAATTACGAGTATATTTCGTTTTTTTATTATGATAAAGAATTTACACTTTCTTCTGCTTGCTGTAGTGGCTCTTGCTACTATGGCACTATCTAGTTGTATAGATGATGAGGTGTCGACTAGTAGCAGTAACTTGCTCTCCTTCTCAACCGACACTGTTAAGTTTGACACTGTAATAACAAAGCAAGGTTCTCCTACAAAACAGTTTCTTGTATATAACAAGGGAAAGAAGGCTCTCAACATCTCATCGATAAAAGTGCTTGGTGAGAGCAAAGGGCATTTCTTCCTGAATGTTGATGGAATGAAGGGAGACGAGTTCCACGATGTTGAGGTGCGTGGCGATGACAGCATTTTTGTCTTTGTTGAAAGTCGTCTAGACCCTACCAATCAGGATAATCCGGAATATTTGGAGGATAATATAGAATTCATTACCAATGGTGTGGCTCAAAAAGTGGCCATTACTGCCTGGGGACAGGATGTTGTAATCCTTAACGATACAACATTGACGAAACCAACTCATTTGACATCAAACAAACCATATGTAGTGTATGGTACACTTACTGTTGATTCCTTGATAGATGTCACTATCGATCCTGGTGCAACACTGTTGTTCCATGACAAGGCGTCACTTCTTGTTAAGGGAAAGCTTACAGCTTGTGGCACACAAGAGAAACCCATCACAATGCGAGGCGACCGTCTCGACCATGTAGTAGGGGAGATAGGCTATGATATTATGAGTGGTCAGTGGGATGGAGTATATTTTAACTACGGTAGCTACGACAATGAGTTGAGTTATGTCTTAATGCGAGGTAACACTTATGGCATGCAAGTTTATTCCAGTGACATGAATCGCCGTTCACTTCATCTGTTTAACTGCGTGTTACACAATGCTTCTTTTCTCACTTTGCTTGGATATGGCGCTTGGATTGATGCCGAGGGTTGTGAGTTTAGCGACGCAGGCATTTATGTTGCCGATTTCTTTGGTGGCAAGCTTGGTTTCGTGAACTGCACATTTGCCAATTATTATCTCTTTGCTGCAATTGAAGGCCCAATTGTCAATCTTGAGAAACAATATGATGATGGGGTGTTGACGACATTTGACGCCCATTTCGACAATTGCATCTTCTATGGCAACACAGGAGAACTTAACGTCAACGAACTTGACGGTATGAACATTTTAATGCGCAACTGCCTCTTTAAGAGTGAAGGAGAGGATGACGCTTGCTTCATCAATTGCACATGGGATGCAGATCCCAAATTCTACACTGTACGTGAGGAATACATTTTTGACTATCGCCTGCGTAATAGCAGTGATGCTATTGCTCGTGGCGACCGTTCGATGTGTCCTTTGTCGGCTCGCTATGATCGCTATGGTGTAGACCGTTTTGCGAGTGAAGGCATTGATATAGGTGCCTATGTTTGGGTCCCCTCAGAGGATGATTTTGATGATGAATGACGCTTGCCATTTTATTTTCAAATAGAATATTAACATCTAAAAAACACATACTAAAATTATGAAAAAGACACTTTTGCTAGCATTCATGATTGCAATAATTGCAAGTAACAACCCTATTGTTAATGCCAGGAACATCGACTTTAAACTTCCGGCAGTCAAAGACGTGGTGATGTATCAGGTTAATCCACGTGTTTTCGCTCCAAATAACTCATTAAAGGCTGTGGCAGAGCGTGTTGGTGCTATTAGTAAACTCGGTGCCAACGTGATGTGGGTGATGCCTATCTACCCAATTGGAAAGATAAAGAGTAAAAATTCTCCCTACTCAATTAGTGATTATAAGGCAGTGAACCCTGAATTTGGAACTATCGACGACGTGAAAGCCCTTGCCGACTCGTGCCACAAGCATGGGATGGCACTGATTGTTGATTGGGTTGCCAATCACACAGCATGGGATAACGTGTGGATGAAGGACCACAAGGATTGGTATACTCAAGATAAGGATGGAAACGTGATTTATCCTCCCGGCACCGATTGGACCGATGTTGCCGATCTTAACTATGACAACAAAGACATGCGTGAGGCCATGATTGATGCAATGATGTTCTGGATTAACGAAGTGGGACTGGATGGCTTGCGTTGCGACGTAGCCGACCAGGTGCCTTACGACTTTTGGAACGATGCTTTCACTAGATTGCGCAAGTCGGCAGGCAATCGCAAGCTTTTGTTACTTGCCGAAGGGGCAAATCCAGAGAACCTTATTAAGGGTGGGTTTGATATGAACTATGCATGGAACTTCATGGGCGCACTTGATAGAGTGTTTGTTAAGGGCCAGAAGGCTAGTCACTTCCTCGATGTTGATAAGCAAGAGTATGATGAGATTCCTGAAGGCAAAGTAAAGTTGCGCTTCACAACTAATCACGATGAGGCTACTAAGTATTCTACTGTTCAACAGTTTGGTAGCGTTGATGGTGCTTTGGCGGCTTTTGTTGCCACAACATTCCTTCATGGTGGAATGCTGGTTTATGGTTCACAGGAGGTGGCTTATCCTGACAAGATTAACTTCTTTAACTATGTGCCAGTTGATTGGAACTCCAATCCAAATGTTTTGAAAACTCACAAGAAGCTTATTTCTATATACAAAAAGAATTCTGCATTCCGCAGCGGAGATGTTGAATATTTCCCTGACGATAATATCCTCGCATTTGAGCGTAGCGACAGCAAAGGTAGGTTCCTCGTTCTTGTTAATGTGCGTAACAGCGTGCAAACCCTTAAGAGCGTTCCCGACAATTGGAAGAATATTAGGGTGACCAATATGTATAATGGCCGTCGACTCAAACTAAGAAAGTCAATGAAGTTACAGCCATTCCAATACTTGATTCTGAAGAAATAATAAAACAAATGTATGGCCTAGCATGAACAGTGCTAATGGCTTGATAACTATAGTGTCACCCAGCATTTTTGTTGGGTGATTTTTTGTAATATAGTATAAAATACTACACTAATGGAAAATTGTGATGTACTATGCTTAATAGTAGTAAACAAAATATGAGATGAATTTAATTAACTTTTTTTCACAAGTGGTAAATAAAAAGAGTAGATATATTTTTGTTTTCATTACTAATTTGATTAATTTTGCGTGATAAATATTAAGTAAGGTCTATAGTTTACATTTTTAGGTAAATCATCACAATATTTTTAATTGATATTTGCGGCGTAAACTTGTTGACTTTGAGTGGATAAGCCATTTGAGGTGAGTCGTTGAAACATATTTAGTTTTGTTGATGCATCACACTCATGATAAGGCTTAAGTTATTGTATCTTAATGTAAAGATATGTTAAATTTATATGGCTCAAAGTTTAATTTAATATTTACTTGATATTTTTATATATAAATCCACTCTCTACTAGTGGCAGAAGGCAAGAGTGCTGGCCACGCCCCAATTAGCCAATTAAAGAACAACATAAATGACAAGTAAATGGATTTATTTGCCTCTTACATCCGAACAAAAGAAAATAGAGGAGCGTCTCGCGGTCCAGTTTCCCGAGTGCCCTTCTATTGCTCGGCTTTTGGTGCTGCGTGGTGTGAAGACTCCGGAGGAGGTTCGCGACTTCTTCTATCCTTCGCTAAGCCAGTTGCCCGACCCGTTCTTGATGCGGGATATGAAAAAGGCTGTGGAGAGGCTCAATCATGCCTTAGGGGCAAAAGAAAAAGTATTAGTCTATGGCGACTATGACGTAGACGGAACAACCGCGGTAGCTCTTGTTTACCGCTATTTACAGCGCTTTTATTCAAACGTGGAGTACTATATCCCCACGCGCGATGATGAGGGCTATGGTATATCGTTGCAAGGCATAGACTATGCCGAAAGCATCGGTGTGAAACTGATAATAGTGCTTGATTGTGGCATAAAGGCTGTGGAAGAAATAGCTTATGCCAAAAGTAAGGGCATTGATTTTATCATTTGCGACCATCATGTTCCTGATGACGTTCTACCTGATGCAGCCGCCATTCTCAATCCCAAGTTAGTCGACGACAAGTATCCTTACAAAGACTTGTCGGGTTGTGGTGTGGGCTATAAGTTCATGCAAGGCTTTGCTATGAGCAATGGCATAGACAACATGTATGATCTTGAGAACTCGCTTGACCTGCTTGCAGTGAGTATTGCTGCCGACTTGGTTCCCCTTACAGGAGAGAATCGCATCTTGGCGCATTATGGCATCAAACGCTTGAATAATAATCCTTGCGTTGGCCTACGCAGCATCTTGCGCCTGTGCCGCCTTCAAAAGCGCGAGCTTACTATCAGTGATATCATCTTTAAGATAGGACCGTTGATTAACGCCTCGGGACGCATGCAGTCGGGACAAGAGTCGGTTGAGTTGCTTGTTACTCGCAATAGCTCGGCTGCATATGAGATTATCAAAAAAATAGATCGCTATAACCAAAGCCGCAAAGAGCTTGACCGCAATATTACCGAAGAAGCAAACGCCATCATAGAGAACCATAAGGAAGATATGGGCTCGAAGAAACCCATTGTGCTATATAATCGTGACTGGCACAAGGGAATCATTGGTATTGTAGCGTCTCGCTTATCGGAGCTTTATTTCCGTCCCTCGGTTGTCCTCACTTATAGCGGTGATGGCCTGGCAACAGGTTCGTCTCGCTCGGTGAGAGGTTTTGACATTTATGGCGCCATTAAGAGTAACCGTGACTTGCTTGAGAACTTTGGTGGTCACACTAATGCTGTGGGGCTCACCCTAAAGGAGGAGAACATACCAGAGTTCAAGCGCCGCTTGGAGGAGTATGTTGAGAATCACATTGAAGATGAGCAGGTTACGCCTTCGATTGATGTTGACTGCGAATTATCGTTTGATGAGATTAATGATTCGTTTATCCGTTATATGAAGCTCTTCAATCCATTTGGTCCTGAGAATCAGAAACCTGTGTTCATGACCTGTCGTTGCCATGATGCTGGCACGAGCAAACTGGTGGGCAAGAAGTTGGAGCACATTAAACTGGATGTTATTGACTCCAAGTCGGGCAAGATGATGAATGCCATCGCTTTTGGAATGGGAGAGTACTTCGAACGTATAAAGAATGGCGAGCCATTTGATATTATCTACACTGTTGAGGAGAATAAGCACCGCAACTCAGTATCGATTCAGTTGCTTGTTAAAGGCATAAGAATGAGTGACGATGCCAACTGATGTCGACATCCATCGGATATTAGAGAAATACTGGGGCTATAAGCATTTTCGCGCACTTCAGGAAGACATTATCATGTCGGTCCTAGAGGGGCGCGATACTCTTGGCCTGATGCCAACAGGAGGTGGCAAGTCGATTACATTCCAGATTCCTACTCTTGCAATGGATGGCCTTGCTATCGTGGTCACTCCCATAATCTCATTAATGAAAGATCAGGTTGACAATTTGGTGTCGCGAGGCATCAAAGCAACCTACTTGCATGCTGGTCTATCCATAACGGAAAAGAACAAGGTTATGGAGAAATGCCTCAATGGCAACTACAAGTTCTTGTATGTCTCTCCTGAGAGATTAGAAAGTACTTCTTTTCTTGATAGAATCAAAAGGCTCAATATCTGCCTAATTGTAGTTGACGAGGCGCACTGCATCTCACAATGGGGCTATGATTTCAGACCTTCGTTTCTGAAGATAGCAGCTTTGCGAAAAGTTTTTCCTAATGCTCCAGTGCTAGCTCTCACTGCTACAGCAACACCGATGGTGGTTGATGACATTCAACAAAAGCTTCAATTTCGAAAGCATAACGTTTTTAAAACCAGCTTTGTAAGGGATAATATTTCATATGTTGTGCGGCACACGACCGAGAAGATGAGTGAGTTGGTACACATCTTGAAATCGGTGGCGGGTTCCTCAATTGTTTATGTACGTAGTCGCAAACGCACAAAGCTCATTGCCGATGAGCTGCGACGCAATGGCTTGAGTGCCGACTATTATCATGCCGGACTCAGCATAGAAGAAAAAGAAGATAAACAGAATAAATGGAAGAACGATGAGATTAGGGGGATTGTTGCTACTAATGCCTTTGGTATGGGCATCGACAAGCCAGATGTGAGGGTAGTGGCTCATATTGATCTGCCTAACACTCTCGAGGAATATTTTCAGGAGGCGGGAAGAGCAGGGCGTGACGGCAAGCGATCATATGCGGTTATGCTGGTTAAAACAACCGACAAAGGTTTGCTGCACAGACACCTTAGCGAGGCCTTCCCCGAGAAGGATTTCATTCGTAAGGTATATGAGCGCGTTGGCAACTTCCTAGAAGTGGCTATAGGGGAGGGGTATGGGCAGATGATGGACTTCAATTTCAATCTTTTTTGCCGGACCTTCAATTTGCCAGTTTTGCCGACACTCAATGCATTGAGAATATTGACTCAGGCAGAATACATTCAGTTTGTTGAGGAGATTGAGACACAGTCGCGTGTGATGATACTCGCCGACAAAGCCCGCCTATATAATATCCCAACAACCACCCCTCGCGCTGATGAGGTTCTTCAGGCTCTGTTGAGAACTTATACTGGTCTTTTTGCCGACTATGTGTTTATTAATGAAGATGTGATAGCCTATCGTTACAATCTGTCGCCTCAAACAATATATGATTCGTTGATTGAGTATAACCGCTTGCACATTCTGCATTATGTGCCTCGCAAGCGAACTCCTTATATTATCTATACAACATCGCGCGAGGAGCCAAAATACATTCAAATACCTAAGAGTATTTATGAAACCTTGCAAGAGCGAATGAGAGAGCGCATTGAGGCAGTGATAACCTATTGCTACAACGATGAAATATGTCGTGAGAAATACTTGGTTGAGTACTTTGGAGAAGATTCTCCACAACCTTGTGGTCATTGCGACACTTGCATTGAAAGGCGAAAACGTGATGATCACATGCCTCAGGATGTACAACAAGGTATACTTTATATGACACACCTTAAACCTCGAAAGCTCAAAGAACTAGTCCAGACCCTTTCCTTTTCTCGCGATGAGATAGTTGAAACGGTGGCGATGCTCGTTGACGAAGGTTTTCTTGAGCATCGTGACGATGACACATATTTCAATCCCGAGCCTATCAGGTGATTGATCATAAACGAAAAAGTGTTTTGTGTCAGTGTAAATCATTTTTTATGATTATTACAACTGGCTCAATAAATTGACAAGAAATAAACGTTGTTGTGAAAAAATGTGGTATCTTTGCCGCATCATATAAACTATTAAAAAGAGTAATTCAATAAATACTAAGAACTTTTATGAATTCTAGCGGAAACAAGTGGTCTCAAATGATTAAATTCTGCGTGCGATTAGTACAACGCTGGTTGCCAGAACCGTTTATATTTGCCATACTGCTCACCTTCGTGGCGGCATTGGTAGCGATGCCATTATGTCGCCAGACTCCCCTCGAGGTGGTTGAGCACTGGGGTGACGGAGTGTGGAATTTGTTGGAGTTTGCCATGCAGATGGCTTTAGTTCTTGTGTGTGGGTCGACCTTGGCGGCAGCCCCTGTTATCAAACGAGGTATTACTGCTATGGCCCGCTTGCCACAGAGTGCGCCCGCAGCAATTGCTCTTGTGACTGTAGTGTCGGCATTGGCCTGTTGGCTAAACTGGGGCTTTGGTCTTATAGTTGGCGTTGTGTTTGCTAAGGCAATAGCTCGTCAGCGTTCAGATGTCGACTATCGACTTCTTATAGCATCGGCTTACAGTGGCTTTGTAGTGTGGCATGCTGGCATCTCTGGCTCCATCCCACTCACAATGGCCACACCTGGCGATTCACTCTCAATGGCTACTAATGGCGCGTTGACCGCCCCTGTTCCATTGGCACAAACCATCTTAAACTGGCACAATCTGGTGACTGTGCTGTTTGTGATAATCGGTATCACCTTCGCCAATACCCTGATGCACCCAAAGCATGGTGCTCTCACCATCGATCCTGCGCTCCTTAAGGACGATGATATTATCAAGACCGACGTTTCCTCGTCGAAGACACCGGCTCAACGACTCGAGCAAAGTAAAATACTCTCGTGGCTAGTAGCGCTGATGCTTGTGGCCTATCTAGTGATTCATCTCTTCGTGAACGGTGCCAGTTTGGACCTTGGCGGGGTAATCATGATATTTCTTGCGTTGGGACTCATGTTGCATCCAACACCAGTCGCCTATGTGCGTGCATTCGGAAAAGCGACCACCGGTGCTGCCGGAATTATATTGCAGTTCCCATTCTATGCTGGCATCATGGGTATATTCACGGGCGTCGGTGTCAGCGGCATTAGCTTAGGGGGCGTCATGGCCGAAGCTTGCGTTCAAATCAGCAATCCGGTCACTTATCCTATGCTCACCTTCCTTTGTGCCGCAGTGCTCAACCTGTTTGTTCCAAGTGGCGGTGGCCATTGGGCTGTACAGGCGCCAGTTATGTTCACTGCTGGTGCGAGTCTAGGTGTGGACCCTGGCTTGACGGGCATGGCCATTTCTTGGGGTGACGCATGGACCAATCTTATACAGCCATTTTGGGCACTCCCGGCCTTGGCTATAGCTCGCCTTGACGCGAAGGATATCATGGGCTATTGCCTCATTGATCTTCTCATCACCGGTGTTATTATATGCGGCGGTCTGTTGATTTGGGCAATATAGAGGAGTGCTTCTGTTGTCTGTGAAGATTTAGTTAGGCAGTTAGATATAAAAAACATTGGTTTTTAGATTTTACAACCTAAAAACCAATGTCTTTTTTTTGTGTCGGGGTACCAGGATTCGAACCTGGGACCTCCTGCTCCCAAAGCAGGCGCGCTAACCGGACTGCGCTACACCCCGAATGCATATTGCTGTTGCAAAAGCGGTGCAAAATTACAACATTTTTTTGTACTGACAAGTTTTTTGGCGAAAAAAAATCGAAAAAATGTGTTTTTTTTCTTTTTGCGTCATTTTTTGTGCTCAAAAGGTCTAGTATATAAACAATATTTATTAATTTTGTGTGTTTGTTTCTAATATTGCTAAGTGCATTGACATTAAGCAATTCTAGAGTAGAGATATTTATAATCCAACATAACATACACATTAATTATTGTTATTATGTACAGAAGTAAAACATGTGGAGAGTTGCGACTTGCTAACGCTGGCGAGAGCGTGACTTTGGCAGGATGGGTGCAGCGCACTCGCAAGATGGGTGGCATGACGTTTGTTGACCTTCGCGATCGTTATGGTATTACACAGTTAGTCTTTAACGAGTCGAATGATGCAGAATTGTGCGCTCGTGCCAACAAGCTTGGCCGTGAGTTTTGTATCCAGGCTACAGGTACAGTTAGTGAGCGTCAAAGTAAGAATGCTAATATGCCTACTGGTGACATTGAGATTATTGTTAATGAACTGAATGTTCTCAGCCCCAGTGCCACTCCTCCTTTCACTATCGAGGATAATACCGATGGCGGTGATGACCTGCGCATGAAGTATCGCTACCTTGACCTTCGCAGGCCAAGCGTGCGCCAGAACTTGGAACTTCGTCACCGTATGACAATCCTGATTCGCAACTTCCTCGACAGCCGTGATTTTATTGAGGTAGAGACTCCTATATTGGTGGGCAGCACTCCCGAAGGCGCCCGTGACTTTGTGGTTCCTAGCCGCATGAATCCTGGACAGTTCTATGCGTTGCCTCAGAGCCCCCAAACACTCAAACAGTTGCTCATGGTAAGTGGCTTTGACCGCTATTTCCAGATTGCTAAGTGCTTCCGTGACGAAGACTTGCGTGCTGATCGTCAGCCAGAGTTCACACAGATTGACTGCGAGATGAGCTTTGTTGAGCAAGAAGACGTAATTGAAGTGTTTGAAGGACTTGCACGTCATCTTTTCAAGGAAGTTCGTGGCGTAGATTTGCCTGAAAAACTTCAGCAGATGACTTGGCACGACGCCATGCGACTTTATGGTAGCGACAAACCCGACCTTCGTTTTGGAATGACCTTTGTTGAGCTTATGGATGAGCTCAAGGGCACCAGTGATTTTGCTGTATTCAATGATGCAGCCTATATTGGTGGCATCTGTGCACCGGGTTGTGCTGATTATAGCCGTAAGCAACTTGACCAACTTACAAACTTTGTGAAGAGTCAGCAAGTAGGAGCTAAGGGACTTGTATACATCAAACTGAACACTGATGGAAGTATCAAGAGTAGCATTGATAAGTTCTTCACTCCAGAGCAGTTGCAAAAGGTTGCTGACAAGATGGAGGCTAAACCTGGCGACTTGATTCTTATCCTGAGCGGTGACAATGCCAATAAAACACGCGTTCAGCTATGTTCGCTTCGCCTTGAGATGGGCGAGCAGCTTGGCCTGCGTGATAAGAATAAGTTTGAGTGCTTGTGGATTGTTGACTTCCCTCTCTTTGAGTGGAGTGACGAGGAACAGCGTCTCATGGCTACTCACCATCCATTCACCATGCCAAACCCTGACGACATTCCTTTGCTTGAGGAACATCCAGAGCGCGTGCGTGCTAAGGCTTACGACTTTGTGTGCAATGGCATTGAGGTGGGCGGTGGCAGCCTTCGTATTCACGACAGCGAGCTTCAGGAGAAGATGTTCCGTATTTTGGGCTTCACCCAGGAGCGTGCCGAGGCACAATTTGGCTTCTTGATGAATGCATTTAAGTATGGTGCACCTCCTCATGCAGGCCTTGCTTTCGGTCTAGACCGCTTTGTGTCGATTATGGCAGGCCTCGACAGCATTCGCGACTGCATTGCCTTCCCCAAGAACAATAGTGGCCGTGATGTAATGCTCGATGCACCTAGCTTCCTTGAGCCAGGTCAGCTTGACGAGTTATATCTCAAAATTGACGAAAAAGCAATCAACTAAAAGGATATGATGATAGCCGGACATCAAGTGGATGACACGATGTTCTCTTACATCGCACGCAACCTTGATGCCGACACTTGCAAACTCTTGTTGAAGGCCGAGCCACAACTCACCTTCGACAAGAGTTTTGCTATTCTTCAAATAGAATGTCGCCGCAAGACTCAGAATAAAATTCCACAGCTGTTAGAAAACAATAAATTTTTGTTTCCCAAAGCAATAAGTGCCGAGCAATGCACTCACGAAGAAGTAGCGCGTTTTCACGCATCGTTATTTAATGTTGATGACCGTGTGCTCGACATGACAATGGGGCTCGGTGTTGATACTTATTACATTGCAAAGCGAGTTCACTCTGTCACGGCAGTAGAGCTTGATGAGGAGATTGCCCATGTGGGAGCCTATAATCTTGCTTTCTTGACCCCTAACGTCACAGTAGTGAACGCCAACTCAGTAGAATACCTTGATAATCTTGACGCTGACAAAAAGTTTGATGCAATATTTATCGACCCCGCAAGGCGTGGCGAGGATGGACGACGGCTCTATAGCTTTGCCGACTGCCTGCCAAATGTCGTTGAACTGTTGCCTGTGATTAAGCAGCATTGTTCTTGCTTGTATATCAAAGCGTCGCCAATGCTTGATGTAACTCAATCGATGCGTGACTTGGGTGAGTGCCTCACCGACGTGTGGGCAATTAGCATTAAGAACGAGTGTAAAGAGTTGTTGTTCAAGCTTGATTTTAAGGAGAGAGAAAAAGCTGTTAATCTTCATGCTTTGAACCATGACGGCATTAAATGGCAGTGCTTCTCGACACATGAGAGCATTGTTCATGACTCCCTCTCTGTGCCCAATGTTTATGCTTCAAACTATCTCTATGAGCCCAATGCTAGCATTATGAAATTGGGATGTTACAAGGATGTGGTGCGTGCGTTTGGTGTTCCTCAACTTTCTTTCAATTCTCACTTAATGTTAAGCGACAGCATTTTAGATGATTTTCCTGGTCGTCGTTTCA
>ODAI013014552.1_pt1 | contig 12143 bp, 16 predicted proteins | sample 1539321 | NCBI WGS metagenome assembly ODAI01 (sample SAMN02144231, study PRJEB22623) | gut metagenome | biome: sheep rumen | host: Ovis aries | place: New Zealand
ACATATCCAGCTTAGCTATAGTATCTGTAGCGGGGTTCCCGTAGGCGTGGCAGCACTTATGCGATACGATGCTCTCCTCTTTCTGGCTTTCATCGAAATTCACGCTCATGCGCATAGATCCGCCGGCGGTTTCGTTATCAAGATGCTTCATAACGTTTGCAATAAGATCTTCTGAAATATCCATTGACGGTACCTCCAATTGAAATGCGATCCTGGGATCACCAATAGATTCCACCTCCCCATTATATCACCTCCCCATATATAGATGCACACTCACATTCAAAATGAACTAACTTTATTACTTTTGATCTCGAAGCCTTCCGGGCTGAATATTTCCGTATGAAAAAAAGAGAACGAAACTCTCGCTGACAAAGAAAAAACCTGCCGCAGTGAATCCGGAGAACTGCGCAAATATCTCTCGGATCTGGACAGGTTTATGGGTGGGAAGAAGAAAGACAGAGGGCTGGAATAACCGGCCCTTTGTCATCAAAAATCTCGGTAATCAATAGATATTTGTATTTACCTTAAAGCCCGCTTAAGCTCATCTTCGGTATATCCGAACATGTAATCTTCATCCATGCCATTGGATAACCATATATCGGCTGCATCCCAGACATTTATTGCCTCACAGTCATCATCATCCTCAAACTCGTCGTCGTAATCGTAATCTTTCTGTTTTCCCATGTTACTTGACCTCCTTAAACTTATTATTTGCGTTTCTTGATAGTTTCGTATAAACCCGAATATTATCGTCCCATTTTATACTTTTTCCTATCAGCCATATGTTTTCCTGCCAACGAGCTACCGTGTCTCATTCCATCGGAAATCATTTCTGTGAAATACGCATCCTTCTCATTGCACAATCTTCTGAGACGTCTTACCTCCTTGATTAATACTTTATTCTGTTCTTCATAGTTTTTCATATACAATCCCTTTCTTTTGATTACCAACTTGTTCATTATCCTTTGTTCTTTTTACCATCATTAATCTAATTCCGAGCTCTCTGGAGATTTGAGGATTGCTTTGAGTTTTTTCCATAATTTTCAAAGCTAAAATCCTTTCTCTTGCCCTCATAAGCATCACCTCCTTGCTTATGAGTACAGTATAAAGCCTAGACATATCTTATTAAATAAATATATTAGCGTAAAACATATCCTATCTCTCTCAAATCAGCGAAATACTATACATTTTACAATCAAAAAAAGACTGCATTCTTTTTCACAGAATACAGTCTTCACAATCAAATAAGAATCAATCCTTCTCCAGCTTTAGTTTTTTGATTCTCTCATATTCTTTTTGATCAATTTGACCGTTAGCAAGCATCCGTTCAGACCAAAGTTGTAGCGTTTCAACCGCTATAGACATTTTTTCAAGTTCAATCTGAATGTCCACAAAATCTTCCAGCTCGTCATCATCGATCCGTTCATCCTCAGTAATTTCAATAAACCTTACCTGTTTTTTTTGTACTGCATTAAGCGAAGCAAGCATTTTTAAAACTATCTGGGATAAATTATTTACCTTCACCTCAGGAACATACTGCTGGCCTATCGGGCATTGGTTCGCACAATAATAATTGCACAGCTCCGGACACTTGTATTTATCTGCCATTATAAGGATTTCGTCCGGATGTGGCTCTACTCTTTCATTCTCAATTTTTTCAATTCTGTCCGGAGGAATTGATTCAAGCAACTCACTTGCCTTATCTCTAGTCAACCCTAATTCTTCACGCTTCCTGAAATATATATTTTTGTTATCCTTATTTGATACCTTCGGCATTCTACGCACCTCTTCACTTCAAATCCTTATACCACAAGAATCGACAATATCGTAACATAACAAAGTAGTTGTCTATGTAATCTTGTCATATATGATATATCAGTATCAATCAAAATGCCAGAAATTCTTTCTCATAAACAAAATATAGCAGGGTCTCAGTGGTTTTCCAAAGAGACTCCGCCACGTATAAATTATCAAATCGGATTTAGACTATCAGTCCTCGCCAAATCCTTCAACAATGTTTTCCTCACCACAATTTGGGCAGGTAACATAGGCAGAAGGATTATCTCCATCTTCCCATGGTAATGTTAATGTTCCCCCTTCCAACGAGCATCCGCAGCAACAACAATCCATGTATTATTCCTCCTTTGGCTGTTTAATTATCATCGGAATCAGTATTTCTATAATCATCTTCCGATTCATAAATATTACTTGATGATATGCTGTTTTTATGTCCACATTCAGTACATTCCCATACATAATGACTATCGTCAAAACCGGGCTGATCATTCAAATATGCATTACATCTGTCACAATACCAATCAATTCCAGGGAATCTAGACATTAAAAAACCTCCATTTTTATACTAAGTATACTTGCAACCAATATCTTTTTTTCTTATAGGAATGCTCCTTTCATTAAACTGTAATATCATAATGTATGGACTTTTATCCCCCCCCCTCAAAATACAAATACTAACTAACAGATCGCTTGACAGTTGTTTCTCTCACAAATGTTTGACGAGTACCATCAATAAAAGCTCCTGCTTTTTCTGCATTCTGCATTGCCTTCTCCGAAGCAACTTGTCCCCATGAAAGATTCCGTATATGTGCTCGTCTCGGGATTGTTTCAATTAAAACACTATCACCTGGTTCACTCTCTGGAATATCTGTTGTTTCCACTTTACCATCCAAATCCATTACAATGGCATTCTCATCCTTGTTATCGCTAATCTTATCAGTTATATCCCCTGTTTCACTAAGCGATGACCCAATTGTTATGTCGTTTCCAATGCTTTTTATTAGTCGATAACCTCCATATATTGCAACTCCTGTAATAACTGCGCCAACTCCAAAATCGATTATTTTCTTCCAATCAATAGGCTTTTTTCTTTCAGGAAAGAACTTGTCTGAATGTAACCATTTTACAAATTTGTTCATTTTTCCTCCATTAGCAAAGAATTTATAAATCAATAAAATCATTTACAGAAGAATAAGAATTAAGCTGTTTTCTGTCACCATATTCTATTGTATATATATGAATCAGGCTTTCTAAAGAAATTTCACCTGATTCAATTATATGTTCATGATAACCACCTCCAATCTTCATAAAGACTAAATCAGACACTAAGCCAGTTTAAGTCCTTTAAGCAGATCCCCGAGGTTATAACTCAGATGATCAACTTCATTATGTCTTGCTGTTTCATACGCCTCTACCATTTTGAAATTCTCTTCAGTCATGAGCTTTCTATACAGAGATGCTGTATTCACAGAATCCATAAGTCCATCATGCATATTCCCCTCTTGATTAATCCCGGAAGCATATATCGCCTCCTCAAGACTCCAGATTCTTCCTGTTTCAACTGTATCCGTAAACACTTGCTGACAATCCACCCATGTTTCAAAGAAAAGGTTCATTCTCTCGTTTTCAATTCCTTTTCCTTCCATTTCCTTTATGAATTGGTACTTGTCGCTCATACTCCAGGAAACACAGATGGATTCCTCTGTTCCTATCCATTTAAGGAACTCATCAATTGCATCTTCGATTGTCGGAGCTTCCTTCACATTATTGCGATTTATTCCTGTCAGATTCGATATGAAGCCATCGATAGATCCAAATTGAGGATGAACAAATGTTGAGAACCTTGATACTTCTTCAAAGTTTTCATTTAGTTTTACAGCACCAATCTGAATGATTTCATGCTTTACACGAAACTCTTCAGTTTTCATGTGCCTAGGAACTTTGCACATTTCAAGATCCAATACTATGTAATTCGGCATATGCTTTCCTCCTTAACTTCTCGTTCGCCGTTTGATTGCCCCTTCAATAACAAATGCTATAATTACGATAATGCCAACTACCACTGCTGTTATCGGATATCCTCTTAAAGCAGTAATAATAAGGACAGGGAATATCAATACTCGAAATATTATTTTTATTATTCCCGCAGCAACCTTTAAGAAAAACCCCATCAACCTGAATACAAGTAAAACTGCAAGTATTATCAGCATTCAATTTCACCTCCTTTGTTGGCTTTTTCGTTATCATGTACACATTATCAACCATAAGGAGGTCAGAATAAATGAATAATATAGCGAAATAAAGATCAGATTTCTCCAATTTCAGAAAAAAACATATCCCTGGGTATCCTTTCTTCTTTTTCAACTATCCAAATGAACTTTCATTTTTTTACTCCGAAAATAGCAACTTATCAGAATCTCTATGTAGATTCCCCTTGATTATAGCATTCCCCAACGGCGTCGTTAAAACTACCGTTGTAATATTGTCATGTTTCTCGGGTAATCTGTAATAATCCCTACGATATATGAGCATTGCTTCATCAAAGCTAATCTTCCGGTGTCTTGAAAGAATTCGAATGATCTTTTTCGGATCTTCACCTCTCATTATCAGTCTCTCTGTTCTTCTTTCAGATCCAATGCCCACTGTCAGTTCAGACAACACCAATACGTGGCATCTACACATTCGTGCCATCGCTCTAAGCAACTTATTGATTCTTCCTTTGTCTCTTCCCCTACTTAAAGAAAACAACTCTTCATATCCATCAATAACTATCAGATCAGGGGTTTTCAATGTACACTGCTTATAGATATATTCAATAGATCCCGCATAAGCTTCACTAATTAATAAATCCGAATTCCTTATGAATAATCCCGCTTCTTTAATTTTTGATATTTCATCCTTCGAATATTTATGCCGGCCCTCGGATCTTACTCCAGCAGATATAGTTATAAGCATTTTTATAAGATCCTTTGAAGATTCTCTGTTAGTAAAATACATAACAAAGCCTTTATTCCTGAGAGTATGGTTAACTAAATTCAAGGCGAAAGACGTTTTACCAGCGCAATGATGTCCATAAAGAAAGTGAACGCTACCCCCAGTCAATTCACAAGGGCCCTCATCAATAAAACCAAATCCCGTCGATACAGTATTCTTTTTTCTGCCTTCTTCCAGTTCATCTAATGCCAACTCTACTAATTCTGTTTTATCTAGCTGCATTAAATCCTTTTGTCTATTAAGCAGAAATTCCTCTTTTAATTTCTGATCTCCAAAAAACATATTTACTCTATGCTCCTTCTATTAGTTTACGTGGTGTTCCATCATATCCCTCAGGCAGTATGCATCCCTCCTGATCATCTGTGCAACGTGAGATTTGGGAAATAAATAACCAACTCTTAAACATAAATCGATAACCCAATCTTCAGCTCCTAAAGATTTCATTTCTTCAAGTTGGTCAGCGGCCAGTCGCTTTCCTTTTCTTACCATTTCCATTATCTCAAATGCCTTTTTCTTATCATACCCGAGTCCTACCAGATAGATAAAAAGCTCATCACGAGTTCCTATAGTATCGGATAGCAAAAGATTTCTGTCGAGGATCATCTTTTTTACTACCCCTCCCCATACGTTTGTTGAATGAGCCATTCCGATTACATTAATCAGGTCCTCATATGAACAGACTTTGAGTCCCTTAAAACCGCGTATAGCTTCATCATACTTTTTACTGTATCTCCACAACTGTGGTATCAGTTTCTCACAATCACACTCTCTAAAAGGCTCGACAGGATCAAAAAACATGTTGTTCCTTACAAGTTCCATTTCATTATGTGATATTAAAGTAAGGTGAAAATACTCATCCAAAAACATATAATCCGGGTTTGAGCTGGACATCATATCTTCATTGTCAAATACTTCATCCACAGGAAGTGCATTCTGAGGTGCCAGATATATCCTGACCGCTCTTAATTTTTCTTCACAGTTCAGAGGGTAAGACAGACATCTATATTCCGGGAATAATCTGCACATAAAAGATTGTGCGAAAACTATAAATGCATACGAACAATCTATATCAATTCCTTGAATATTGCCTGAGAACTCTTCTCCTGTCACTTCGAATGGTAAGTTTATTCCTCTATACTCAGCCTCCATCGGATTTACTTCCGAAAAACCGCCTGTATATGCAATAAGGGACGATGTTATCACACCCCTAAAGAAAATCGCATGTTTTAACCCAACCGCCTCTTCTGACAACATACACGCGAGAAGATAGATTGAGGAATGACCATTATCCGCAACAGTTTTCAATTCATGGTTCAGTCTGTCTTTTACTGCTTTTGGAGGCTTCTCTCCAAAAAGTCTAATCAGACCTGCCTGACATCTCTCAGCCAGTTTTCTGTCTGCTTCCGGAATATCGATAATGGAAGCTGTCTTTCTATTTTTTTCTATCTTCATCAATTAAATCTTCTTTACATAGTTGTGCATATATATTCTTCCACCCTCTTCTTATTCAAGCTATATGTAACGATCAGCGTTAACTCACTCTGGCACGCTGATCCATATAGGAAGAAAGGAGGTAATTTTTCGATGGTCTGATCATTAACTGGTATTTATCTCCTAACCATCTAGCCAGAGTGAGTATAAAAATGTGATTTCCTACTATCCAGGAGAAGGATCATTTATTCAGAAATCACGGATCATTACTTATAGTGGTTTTCTTTTTTAGTTTTATTGCTTTGTATTGTTAATTATTTTTGCGAGATCTTCTGATATAGCGACATATGGTGCCCCATCATCTTTCCTATGCCTGAATTCTACATCTGCAGATCCTTTTTCTGTCACTTCATCCCTTTCATCGATTCTTCCAGTTTCTCTTAACAATTTCATGACTTGCTTCCCTGTAAGACATGGGAAACCCATTCCTTGTAAAGCTTTTACAGAGTATTTTTCTGACATATCCGTATCCTCCTGTTTAACAAAATCAGTTTCACTATCAATTGCTTCGTTTAAATGACTATTCTCTAACACACCATCGTCATGCAGATTTGTTCCTTTCTCGTTGCTTTCCTCTATCGGTGTAGGATTCCATTCCGAATTACTTGCTATCAAGTCACCTTCTTCACATGAACCAAAGAGATCGCCATCTATTACCTTTTTACCCTCGTAAGTAGCAACTCCTACACTGGCCACTACTACAGCTCCCCAAAAAATTTCTTTTTTATGTGTTTTTACCCATTTACCTACCTTTTTCACGGTTTTATGTAACTTGTTTTTTATATCCATTGTTTGACCCTCCGTTTTAAAACACATTAACAGTTGTTTGATGGGCATATTATATTGCAATATTTCTGCCACGTCAAGTGTATGTTAGTAATTTTTTACGTTGCAATGTTATGTATCTCTGTGCCAATAACACTCTGCATCGTAAAGAAAGTAAATAGATTTATCTTTTCGTAATAAGCATGAGCGCAAAAAAAGATCTTACAGCACTTATTCGTACTGTAAGATCTTTTGAAGTATATTCAAATTGCTGCTATCTATAAGCTTCCACGATGGCTTTTATAGAGTAATACATCTCTACCATGCTCTGACAAAGCATAACCTTAGCAGTGATTGATGTATGATCAATATTCCGTTCATCTTCAGAGCTTATGTTTTTAATCAACTCGACCATGTCTTTTAAATAATCGCACATCGTACCTAGCTGATCATAGGCCTTTTCCACTTCCTTAACAATATTGCTAAGGTATCTTTTCTCCTCAAACCCTTTCGCTATTGTCCGTGCAGTTTTCTTTTCCCAAACGCCTGCTCTTCCGGGCGATAATGATAATCCTGTAAATACTCCCAACGCCACTACAGCAGTCATTGCGGTTATCGGATTGATTCCTAAGCTTCCTACCGCAACCATATCGGCATATTCTGTTATTTTTGATAATCCCTCTTTGGTTTTTGGAAAATATAGAGATTCCGCACCCATCACTTTTCCATTCATCATCGCGTATTTCATTCCTAGGCCATCATACTCTATACTTTTTTCTAACTGCGGCACACCTTCTACAGCATCATTAACAGCTTTATTAAACAACGCGATAGTGTTTACTAAATCTTCATTGTACTGCTTTTCTACCCCTCCACGTAACTCTGTTGCTATACGATAAATAACAGTCTTAGTATAGTCTTTGTCTGTTCTGGCCTTATTCTGTAATAATTCTTTTTCGATGCTTTGCTCATTGACCAACCTTTTATAGTTATTCTGTAATTCTTTTATTGCCTCTTTTTTACATTCATCTATCAACAGTCGAAGATCTTTTTTTGATCTCGTTAGCCTTTCAACTGCATCCTCCTTATTTGAACCGCCACCGTTTAATCTAATTCTATCTTCACTAGGTTCACCTACTTTAGTAACTTGATTCCCATAATACAATATTCTTTCTTCACACAAATCTCTCTCTTGCTCAATAAATCTTTGATTTCTTTCATCGGTATTCTGTCGTATAGTTCTAACAAACAGTTCATTGAAGTTCTTGCGTAATGCATCACTGTCGGGATCCTTACAATCCATGTAACAGATTCGTTTCTCCAGTTCTTCCTTAGAAGGAACATTATCATAATGCTCTTTATCTGAAATCAATTCCTGCAATATTCGCACCGCTTCACCGCTAGGTGTCAAATCTTTCTCTTTTACCAAATCATCATATAGCATGCAAGCTTTATTCTTGACAACTATGATTTTATTGATATCAACTCCTTTTTCGATCAGCGACTTTAATGCAAGCAATTCATCTTTGCTTGTATTCTCATAAGCCAGCGATACAAAAATAACAATATCAGGATCAAAAGCACCATACGAAGTCTCCTCATAACCATCAAAAGAAGGCAAGTCAATCAGTTCTATATCGTCAAGCAAGTTTGAATCAACATAAATAGGCTTTGCCTTTTTCTGTTCATTATCTAAATTCTTTTCTTCAGACTCTGGATTATTTGAGTTTCTTTTGTACACTATAGGACAAGTATATATTTCGTTTGACACATTCGAGGATGCCTTGGACCCAAGTAAATAACTTGCCAGCGTTGATTTCCCTACCGAATGCATGCCCATTATAACCACACGTGATTTTCTCTTAGATTTTTTTAAAAATGAATGTTGAAATTCTATTTCATCGAGTGCTTTGTTCTTAAATGATTCTGGCACATCAAGATAATCCCTAATAAACTGTTCCTTATTGTCTACTATATTTTCTATCGTTCTCACCATTTGTTCATTAGCCGTTTGTACTTGAGGTTCATATAAAAACGGTAATAAATCATCTGATTTTGAATCTGCAAATAGTTCTTCATAACTTAATCCAGAATACATCATAAGTAATTTTATTATTTTATTCGGAATAGCATCCGGGTTTTTTCCATAGTTCGAAAGAGTCTGTCTTGTCAATCCCATCGACTTTGCCAAAGGTTCCTGATCCATCCCTACCACTTCCATTACTTTTTCGATTGGGTTCTTTTCGTTAACAATTTCCTCTTTACTTTTGTTTGTACTCATCGTTACCCCTTTCGATCATTCATTTTTTCTGATAAATGATTATATAGTTACTGTAGTCTTTTGTATTTAACTTGTCAATGCCATGTTTGATTTGTTTTACATTATTCGTCGTGATACCATTAAAACATCATTATTATAAAAAATCTACGATATCATTAAGCTTTATTCTTTTATAAAAAAGCATTCCTAGTATTTATACCAGGAATGCCTAAATTGGTTTTAGTCAACCAAGGTTCTTTTTATCCAGAAAATCAGCTTTTTCAATAGTTTCCTCCCTCAAAATACGATTTCATTTTTCAGGTTATACTCCAAGTATAGCCGGTATTCTGTCCGATAAACGCCACTTAAAAAGAGCACCTGTAAAATGCGTTACAGTTCAGTGGCTAACCAAAAGGCCTATCTCGTAACCACATTTCCTTCATATTTTTCTTCAAAAAAGTGCGTAAAATAGCCGTTTTTTCGCATTTTCCTATTGCTTCTTATATGGTTATGTGATATAATTATCTCATAACCATATAGGAGGTATTCGCATGGCTATCATTAAACAGTTCGACAAACGTTCCGGCATCACTTATGTCTATGACTCCAAGTCATACTATGACAAAGAGAAAAAATGCTCCCGTGCAAAACGCACGCTTATCGGAAAGCTTGATCCCGATACCGGAGAAATTGTTCCTACAGACGGAAGGAACAAAGGTGCAAAATCAACTCCCAAACAAATCTCTCCTGATATTGATAAAGACAAACGCATTCAGGAATTGGAAGACGAAAACCGTCAGCTCATTCTCCAGATAAACGCTCTTAAAAAGGAACTCCGTTGCATTAATCAATCATCCCACAAATAAGGAGCGCTTACCTTGACCCTTAAAGAAGCCCATGAAATCCAGCGTCGGGAACTTATGTCCCTTCGTGCCGAAAACAAAAGACTTCAGAAACAAGCCTCGGGGCTTTTCCCTGTTGAGGAAAAAGAGTCTCTTGAACGTCACATCCGTCACCTTGAGCAGGTCATCAAAACAAAAGACAGAAAACATGAGTCTGCCTATACGCAGTGGCAGTTCACTGAATCCCGTTGCCGTGACCTCTCAATGGAAAACCTTGAATTAAGGGAAAAAGTCTCTCAGTTGTCTGCCGAAAACGAAACTCTTCGTATACGTGCAGAAAAGGCAGAGGCGGAAGTTCTTATGCTGAACGGCATGAACAGAAAACTGGAGAAAAAAGTAAACACGAATTTCGAGAACTCGTCGCTGCCTTCTTCTGCACTTCCATTTCGTAAAAAGATCCCTAACAGTCGTAAACCTACCGGCAAAAAACAAGGCGCACAACCCGGGCATAAAGCACACACAGCATCGCGCTTGACTCCTACAAAGGAACCGATACATTTACCCTCTCCACAATCGCTCACGGATAATCCCGATATCTATCCTACCGGCAAGTTTATAACAAAGCAGTTGATTGATATACAGATACTCATTAACGTTCAGGATTACATTGCTGATGAATATCGCAACCGTATAACCGGAGCAAGACTCCATGCACCTTTTCCAGATGGGATCGTTAACGATGTTAATTATGGTTCCTCAATCAAGGCTTTTGCATTTCTTCTCAACAACTACTACAACGTTTCTATTGCGAAAACTCGACAATGCATTTCTGATCTGACCAAAGGTGTTGTCACACTTTCCACAGGTACCATCTGTAATCTTTCATCTGCTTTTTCTACTGCAACAGAATCTGAAAGAGCAAAGATTTTTTCTCTGCTTACCCACGCTGACGTCCTGTATTCCGATGCTACTGTGAGCAATGTGAACGGCTCACGCAAGGCTGTAATACTATGCACTGATAAGGAACATGTTTTATATCAGCACATGGATCATAAAGGGCATGAAGGCCTTTCTCAGACTCCCGTTAAAAACTTTACAGGCACGCTTGTGCACGATCATGACAGATCCTATTATTCATACGGTTCCGGTCATCAAGAATGTCTGGCTCATGTCTTACGGTATCTTGTCGGTGCCATGGAAAATGAGCCTCATCTAACTTGGCACAGGCAAATGCATAATCTGTTGCAGAAGATGATCCACACTGCCAAGCGGAACAAGTCAGGCATTCCAAAAGAAAAGATCGAGAGTTTCACAGAAAAATATGATTCAATCCTGTCTCTTGCCGCAGATGAATATTCTAAGCATCCGCCGGACCGTAATAACATGGATGGGTTCAATCTCCAAAAGCGGATGCGTGATTTTCGAAACTACCACCTGTATTTCCTATCCCATCCCGAAATTGATTACACAAACAATATCAGCGAACGAGAATTACGCAAGTTCAAGCGAAAACAAAAGCAGGCTGTCGTACTGCGGAGTGATTCCGGCGGCCAGCATATTTGTGATGCTCTCACGATCATCGAGACAGCCCGCCTGCAACACAAAAATGTATATGATGTTGTTGCTTCTTCATTCTCTTAAATCTATCAAAACGGCTACAGTAAAGTTTGTGAAATATCTACAATCGAACTTACTGTAGCCCTTATTTTTTCTAATTTTGGCTATTCACTGAACAGTAACCCAATTGACCCTATTTTATCAAAACCGAAACAAGCTTTAGTTTACTATCCCAAAATACGGTTCTTCTCCGGAACCCATTTCTTTTCCTTCTTGCTATCAAATCACCATCTTCAAAAGTGACCCCTTGACTCCGTCCCCGTGGGTCATCCATATAACTCTTCTAATGTTACAAGCCGGATCTTTTCCGGCTTCGCTTTTTCTTTTACCCATTTTGAAAAGCCGGATAAGGAAAACAACAATAATTCCACTTCTTC
>ODAI011616547.1_pt1 | contig 12141 bp, 11 predicted proteins | sample 1539321 | NCBI WGS metagenome assembly ODAI01 (sample SAMN02144231, study PRJEB22623) | gut metagenome | biome: sheep rumen | host: Ovis aries | place: New Zealand
GTTGGGTGAGGGGATACACGCTACCTCCCTGCGGGAGGAATAGACCGACAGCGTCATACGCTTGACGAAGGCGTGTGCCGTTACTGAGAATCAGCTGACGATGGTCGTCAGGATCGAACTTGAACCACAAGAATGGCTGTGGCTTCCTTGGTTTTCGCTGCTTGCTACGCAGCTGTCGCTCCTTGATACAGAGCGATTTGCAACAATTCTTCATTAGAGCGAAAGATTTTGTGCGATGTCTCGTATGCGAGCGGCCGCTCCATGCACGTGCGAGTCACACTTAACTTTCGCTTGTTTAACTATGATTGGCTGCATTCTAATCAATGCAGCGGACTTGCATTTTGCAAATCCGCCGCAAAATTACAATAAATTTTCTCAAACAAAGGGTCGTCTTTACCCTTAGTTTTACAATAACTTGCGTTATTGTTTTTTAGTCATTCGAAGCACAATTTTCTTGATCGTCTCTTCGGAGATGAAAAACTCATCCTCCAACTGCTCATAAATTTTGATGTACTGCTGTCCGGTTTTGATGAGTTCATTGAACCGCGCATAGATCGCTTTGTTCCTGCGCTCCATTAATTCTTTGTTTCTCTGCATAATGCTAAAGCTTTTAAATGTTAGTAATTTTGTTAATTTTCATTGCTCAAAATGGCAAATCAACGACAAAATTACTGCTTTAGAACCGCATGAACGAGAAAATGTGGAAGATAGTTGATGAATTCGACTAAATGGGACTATATTCGTCATGAAAACTGATAGATACACCCGAAATTCACCGAAGAAGTGACCAAAAGATTTGGTTATATCAAAAATGTTTTGTATCTTTGCAACAGAAATTTAATTTAAGGATATGGAAATATACGAGAAGAAGCAAGCGTTAACAGAATTGGGGAGCTATCGACCGGCATTTATGATGATGCGGTTGTCATTTCCGTTCCCATCTAGCGAACAAGGTGTCAATGAATTATCGGACAGTAATTTGTCGGTTTTTATTCACGAATACGTACATTTTTTGCAAGATATATCATCCTATTGTCTGTTAAACAATGCGTATTACTATAGCGAATATCTGCATACGGCAGTAAACCATATTTACACTATACCAGGCAAGTACTTTGAGATACCGTTACGGATGCCTCGTAATAAGGGCAATGTAGACGCCAATGAGTTTATTAATAAAACGTGTTTTGGCTCGAATGAAGAGATTGACACATTGATTATCACTAAGATTAAATCGCATTCTGTGCCTTTCCCCTATCAAGGAGTAGGACTTAAATGTATCGATAACCGTATTCTCTGTACAGCTAAGCATGGCGAGATACATTTCGGCTACTTGGCAGTGATGGAGAGTATGGCTTATATCTTAGAATCGAAGATTTCTCGTCCGCAAAGTTCACCGTGTGACTTTCCATATATGTCCGCGCAATTAGTTACAGAACATGTATATCATGATTTTGGAGGAGATGTGCTGAATATATTGGCTTTGTGCGATGTCTCATTACAATTTAGCAACCCGGGCAACGTGTTTGTCGGGATGCTAGAGCAGATGCGTAGCAAGTCATGGCTGCCGAACAAACCAGAGGATGTTTATGATTATGTATATAGTCAGAATGCGTGTGTAATGGGCCGCGATATGCCTCCATATAAGGCACTGACAGAGATGTCAATGACGGTAGAGAGATGCGTACAATCATATGTGAAAGATATTGCAATTAGTGCTTTATATCAGGAATTTGTGCATAATCTACTCCGATACGGACTTTGTTTGCGTTTGGCAGAGCCTTATTTTATGCTTGATTTGGCGCGTGGAGGCTATGCTCGAAAGAATAGGCAATTGATTCGTATTATGGGATATACGGGGATGCCAATTATAGAGGATAGTTTGCATACTTTCCATACCATATTGCCCAATGGAGGGACATCGTCCGATGCGTTATTGGAGGTGTTCCCTGCTATAGAGCAGATTCATAAATGCTTGCATGATGGAGCGGATATTTGCGAAATGATTGATTTCTGCGAAGATTCGGAAAAGTTATACAAGGAAGGACGATTGGATGACCCTGCACCGATAGTTAATGAATATTGTTTAGAGTCTCCGTGGAAGCGATGCTTCGATAAGCGATTGTGCCCATATGCGCTACTTTGGAAACATTGGAATTTGAGCCGTTGGCAGCCTATTCGACGTAAAAAGAGGACATAATGAGGATTAAAAATCCTTGTTTCGCTTGCAAAATTTAAAAAAAATGAAAGAATTTGGCATATACATTTGTATATGTCATTTTTTTTTTGTAATTTTGCGCGCTGAAAAGTTTGTGTTATGAATAAAGAGGAATTAATAAACAACTTCTTGACCCGATTGGTGGATAGTTATGGTTATTCCGCAGAGCAAATCTGTACTGATTTTGTAGTTGGTGATGGAGTAACGATAGATATCGCTATTTGGCGTGATTTTCAATCGCGCCAGAATCAGCATATGCCGGATGTATGCGTAGCCATCGTATGCAATCCGGAATATGTGCGTATAGAGGCTGCGGACTATTTCAAGAACCTACTGAGTGTGCCGATGCAGACCCATCATTTCTTGGTGGCAAACAATCTGAAAGAGACGAAGGTGTTCTATCATAATACTATCCGTCCTGATAGCATGGTACATATCCCTGACTTCCCTAAGGCGGAAGATTGTGCGGATGAGGCTAAGCTGGAAAAGTTTATTACCAAGATGGTAGGGGCAAATAAGGATGCATTGTTTGATGCGTTCACCAAATGCCATAATATCATTCGTAACAATGATAAACTTTCTCCGGAAGCAGCATTTGATGAAATCAGTAAGGTGATATTTATCAAGATGCGATATGAGCGCAGTAACCCGGATGGAGAGTTGCTGTATAGCGCGGAGAAATTTGCAAAAGACGATGCAAAGTCGAAAGATCCGGATTATATCAATACATTATATAAGCAGGTCATCTCGGATTATAAGTCGGTGCGTCTATTTGAAGAACAAGATAGAATTCGTATCAAGAGGGAGAGTTTTGTGAAAATCCTCAATGAATTGGAGATTGCCGATTTTAATTATACGGATGTGGATGTAAAGGGTGTGGCATTTGAGGCATTCTTGGGCAAGACGTTTAGAGGTGAGTTAGGTCAGTTCTTTACCCCTCGTACTATCGTGAACTATATGATTGAAGTTCTCAATCCGAAGGAGGGAGATAAGATTTGTGACCCATGTTGCGGAAGTGGTGGCTTCTTGATTAAGGCTTTTGAATACATTCAAGAGAAGATAGAGAAAGATATTGATGCACAGATCAAAGCAGTTCAAGCGTCGGATTTGTCCAACGATGAGAAGAATCGGAAAATAGAAGTCCTGCTCGGTGAGTTGGATAAGAAAAAGAAGGGCAGCCGTATGTGGAAACTATGCAACGAGTATCTCTATGGGGTAGATGCTAATCCAAGAATGGCTCGTACTTCAAAGATGAATATGATCATGCATGGGGATGGTCATGTGGGTATTGTGCAGCATGATGGGTTGACGGATGTGCCGGGATTGATAGTGGAGGGGATGTTTGATATGGTGTTGATCAATCCTCCGTATGGTGTGCGTATAGACCGAGATATGATAGGTGAAGATACCGACAAGAAAATTGATAAATTGTATGACTTAAAACAAACAGCCGCTGAGGCACTGTTCATAGAGCGCACTCTACGATTGCTTAAATCGGGAGGGGTAGCCGGTTTGGTGTTACCTGATGGTGTGATGACCGGTTCTACTTATGAACGAGTCCGTGCATACACAGAAGAACATGCAGAAATCATGAATTTATCATCTATTCCGGCAGATGTATTTCTGGCATCAGGTGCCAATGTGAAGCCAAGTATATTGTTTTTGCGCAAGAAATTGGGATCATTCGGTGCGGAATCCAGGTTGTCTATTGTCAAGGTGGACGATGCCGGAATAAATTCATTGGGTCAACCTACTGATAATGCACAGTTAAAAGCATGTGCACCAAAGGTGAATGAATGGGTAGAAGATAAGCGTTTGGAGGAAGATGATTTAGTGCGTGTTATTTATCGGGGTGATATGGATAGATGGAACATCGCACCTTTCTTCCAGACTAAAAAGGTTCGATTTAATTCTAAATATCAATCAGTTCAGTTGTCCGACATACTCAATACAGCGTGGGACGAAGTGTTGATTCAAGATAACGAAGAGTATCGTAGGGTAACAGTGAAGTTGTTTAATAAGGGCTTATACGAGCGTGATAGAGTAAAGGGATTTGAGATAGGAACAAAACGGCAAAACCGAGTGCATACGGGTCAATTTGTAATTTCGAAAATTGATGGAAAGAGTGGAGCTTTTGGGTATGTACCGGAAGAGTTAGACGGTGCAATTGTAACGTCAGATTTTTTAGTGTTAGATGTTAATACAAATGTGGTGAATCCGGATTATTTGGAGTTGGTATTGGCATCTCCTGCTATTTTGGATCAATATAAGGTTGAGAGTAGTGGTTCTACAGGAAGAAAACGATTGCAATTATCCACGTTGATGCACACCATTGTTCCATTACCATCTATGGAGGTGCAGTTGGCTATGGTTGATGTAATTACACAATTACGTAAGAAACAAAAAGAGGTAGAAGAACGTTTGGAGAAAGAAGTTGTTGAATTTAGAAACCATTTATTTGAATAGTGCTATGCGATTGCTAGAATTGAAAGTTAATTCGGATTTTAAGAATCTAAAAGGATTAAAATTACGTTTTAATCCGCAGAATAACACCTATGTGATTATTGGAAATAACGGATCCGGAAAATCCAGTATTTTGGAGGCAATAAGTAGTATCTTTTCAGGTCTGTGGTATGGAAATCCCGCAGTTCCGGAATTTACTTATTATATAAAATATGAGAAAGGTGGTCATACAGTGCTAATCATAACTTTATCCGGGAATAGGATGATATGTAAAGTAGATGGAACGACGACAACGATTGATACTATTAGGGACAATTATTTACCAAGCAAATTGATTTGCAACTATAGCGGCGAGGACTTCCGCATCCGCGATAAGTATTATAAAGACCGATTTATTAACTATGTGGATGGGTTGAAGAAGTCTACCAGTAGTGAAGTGCTTCGAATGATCTTTGTCGACAAGCGCATGTGGAAGATCATGTTATTGATTATGTTGGCATGTCAAGACAGAATAGATTCGTTTAAGAAGTTCTTTTCAGAGACGTTGCGGTATGACAGATTAAGTTCCTTGAAAATACAATTGGATGATAAACAACTGGCTACTTGGTCCGATAATCCTGTTAAGTATTACATCAATCGTATAAATGCACATATCCAGGCAGGAACTCTGACGCTCGCCAACATCAACCCCTCAGATTCGGACGCAAGAGATTTGTTCTTATATTGGATGAGTGCTATTCCCTTACTACAAGAATTGACAATCGTATACAATGATGTAATTGATGCCGACTATTTAAGTGAGGGAGAAAAGAAGATGATGTCTGTATTGTTCATTCAGGAGGCCATAGCGGACGAAGAGTCATTAATCCTTTTGGATGAGCCGGATAGTCATATCCATGTGGCACGAAAAGGAGAGTTGAAAGATGTTTTAACCGGTGCAGAAAACCGTGAAACTATCCTAACATCACATTCCCCTACGCTTACGGCTAAATTCCCTGATAAATCAATCATTATGTTAGATCGTAATGCTGATGGGAAAGCAGAAGTTATCAATGCGGAAAAGCAAGAAATTGTCGCTAAATTAACTAATGGATTATGGACAATTCAGGAGCAGAATATTTTCTTGGCTTCGAATAAGGACATTTTGGTGGTAGAGGGAAAAACAGACGAAACTTATTTATCGAAAGCATTAGCATCCTTTCATAAAAAAGGATCTTTCTCTGATCAAGACTATTGCTATCTTCCCAGTGGTGGAGCCGGAGGCGTCCAATTAATGCTTGACCATTTTAAACCTAAGAAAAACCAGCTTGTGGTTGCATTGTTTGATGCAGATGATGCAGGATGGAAGGCTATTAATAAAATATTTGAAAGGGATGAGAATAATAAGTATGATTCGGACTCCTTCCACAAGGCAAGAAAATTGAAAAACATCTGGTTTGCTGTATATCCTGATTACCATAAAAAGAAAGTGGGCAATTTTAATGTGGAAGATTATTTTCCTCATTCTATATTCCTTCGGCATGTGATGCGGTTTAGAAGTTTAGCTGGAGTGGTGACAAAAGATGCATTAAAGAGAGCATTTGAATGCGATTGCTTAAATGATAAAATCAAAGATGATCAATATAAATATTTTGAGCATCTGTTTGCCCTTCTACATGATATTAAAGAAGCGGAAAGGGCTGGATTAAATATAGTCGGATAACTAAATACGAAGTGATTGTGAAGATAGCGATACGTAAACCATATAAATCTATCAAGGAGTTTGAATTGGATAATCTCCCAGATTTTGTCGTTCTTACCGGAGAGAATGGTACTGGTAAAACACAATTGATTGAGTACCTTTATCATATATCAAAGGTGGATGAAAAAGGGAACTATCTCTCTGGTCCTGAAGGCGCAACTCTGTTGGATGACGAATTGAAAAAATTGATAACATCAGATTCGGCGACTCCTTTGGTGGACTTCGCTCCTCCTGCGATAGTGGAAATGAATGGAGCTCGAATAACGAACATCGTATATCGTGGTGTCCAGGCACCAACGGTAGAAGTAGGGGGTAAATTTGATTGGCGTCAACTATATACTGCTGGAGAGATGATTGCTCAAAAACACTTATTCTATAAGACACACGAATCCATTGTGCCCAATATCGCGGAGAAGTCTACAGATGAGTTAACCAAGGCATATCTAGAATCAATTGGTTTCCATAGAGGTGGAGCAAGATTAACTGCTGATACGCAGATCCCAACAATCAGCCAAACTGATATTGATACTATTCGTAGAATAGAGCAAGATCAACCGGAGATAGATTATTCGAAGGATCAATATATGTATATTGCTTATCAACCAGTGCCTCCTTCTAACGTATTTGCAGCCAATCTTAAATTTTTGTATGTTCAGCATTGGGCACGTATACAAGCAGGATTGCCGGTTAACAAAGCACCTTGGGAAATATTTAATGATATCGGCAAGGCGCTAAACTTCAAATTTGAGCTTGACGAACCCAATATTGAGGATAAGAAATTTGAAGTACGACTTAGGGATAAGGCCAAGAAAGTGTTTATTAGTCCGGATTCTCTTTCTAGTGGAGAAAAGGTGATATTTTCGTTGTTTGTGGCGATGTATTCAACGCATTCAGAGGCTCATTTGCCGGAACTGATTATACTTGACGAACCGGATGCATATTTACATCCTTCGTTGAGTAGAACTTTACTGGACGTGGTTCAGAAGATTTTTGTTGAGCAGCATCATATCAAAGTTATTATGACTACTCACTCGCCAAGTACAGTGGCATTAGCTCCAAAGGATAGCATTTACTGCATGCAAGATGGTCAAATGGTTGCGAGTGACAAAAAAGAAGCAATAGTATCATTGACGGCGGGACTAAATACCATAAGCGTATATTATGAGAATGTAAAGCAAGTATTTGTGGAAGCGGACAATGATAACACCTATTTGACGGTAGTGAAAGATATGGCGATGCGAGCCGGTTTGTTATCTAACGAAGTTAATCTAAATTTCGTAAATGTAGGTAACGAGGTTAACGGAGGCTGTTCTATCGTAACTAAGGTAGTGAAAGATTTGGCAGATGCTGGTAATCAGACTGTATTTGGAGTGATTGATTGGGACGGACACAATGTAGACACAGATAGAATAAAGGTGCTTGGACAAGGCTCTCGTTATGCAATTGATAATTATGCTGTAGATCCGCTCGTAATAATTCTAATTTGTTTAGAAGAAGTAACATGGCGTGAGAAAATTGGTTTTGATAAACATGACTCTGTTACTACTTTTAAAGAGCTGAACAACGAAGAACAACAAAAGTACGTAGATGCTATTATAACGGAATTAGAGAAGAAAGTTCCGGCTAACGAGCGTGCAGACTTACATTTAATCACGTATCAGACAATGGAAGGCCGTAATTATAATATTCCGGCTTGGTTTACCCAAATTCAAGGGCATAAATTAGTGGAATATATGCGCGCTGCTTTCCCCCTGTTAAACAAGTATAGTGATGATCGCAAATTATATAAACATATTGCGGTGAACATGTGCTATGCCAATTATCCTGGAATAATACCTATGGATATAGTGGATACTCTAAAAATTATTCAAGGTTTGTAAAACAGCAGAATTTTTAACTGAAGTCTGAAAACTGAACACTCAAAATATGAAAGCAGTTATTTGAGTCGGAGGATTGGGTCTCGAATAACCCCTAATCTCTAAACGCTAAACTCTAAACGAAACAAATGAAAAAATACGACTACAAAGACTTAGACTTATATAAAGCAGCCAAGGAATTGGTCCTATCCGTCTATGCCCTGCTCCGTAAATTTCCAAAAGAGGAGCAGTATGCCCTCTGCGACCAACTCCGCAGAGCAGCTATCTCTATTCCTTCCAATATCGCCGAAGGCTTGGGGCGTGTTTCTACTAAGGAGCAAATACATTTCCTTGAGATAGCATACGGCTCCTTACGTGAGGTTGATTGTCAATTAGATATAGCTAAAGATTTGGGATATATCTCCGATGAGGAGTTACAAAACGTTGAAAAACAATTAGAGAAAGTGGCAGCTTTAGTTGCCGGAATGCGCAATCAGCGTTCCGCTTCCCTAAACGCTAAACACTAAACGAAATTCATGCAACAACAAAACACATATAATCAACCACCGATGGGGCAGATGCCCCCTCAGCCGGGCGCGCCGCGTCCGCGCGTATGGCGAGATAGCAGATGTGGATTGATATATCCCATTTGCAAAGGATTTGACGCAGAGGTTTTCTGGGGATTCTAAATTATCTATATCGGGAATGATTGATGATAATGGATTGGAGATGTATGAAATAATGAATGAAGTGCCTCAACCATATGATGTGAAGATATTTATCTCTAAGAAGGAATGAAAGTTTTAGTGGTAAGCAGATATAAAGCGCAGTATGCGGCACATGTGCTGCCATTTGTGGCAGAGCAATTTGCATCTTTGAGGGAGGCAGGATGCAAAGCAGAGTTGTTCCTGTTGCGGGGAAATTATTGGAAACAATGGAAATCCCTGCGTCGCAAGATCCGTGAGTTCCGTCCGGATGTGATTCATGCGCATTATGGACTGAGTTGTCTTGTGGCAAGCCTTGCAGAGCGTCGTGTGCCGGTATTGAGCACTTATCATGGTAGTGATATAAATGTAAAGTCTGTATGGAGGTTCTCGAAGATGGCGATGCAGTTGAGTGCGTGGAATATATTTGTAAGCAAGCGGAATGTTGATATCGCGCAGCCAAAGAAACATTGGTCGCTGATACCATGTGGAGTATCGCTATCGGATGACCAACTTCTATCCCGTGTAGAGGCGCGTAAAGCATTAGGGTGGAGCGCTTCTGACAAAAAAGTGCTCTTCACGAGTGCGTTCGATAATGCAGTCAAAGATCCGGAACTGGCAAAAGCGTCTGTTTCATTGCTCGAAGGAGTAGAACTCATCGAACTCAAAGGCTATAATCGCCAACAGGTGAATACCCTCATGTGTGCTTCCAATTGCTTGTTGATGACTTCCCGAACCGAAGGTTCGCCACAAGTGATTAAGGAGGCCATGGCATGCGGATGTCCGATAGTTAGCGTCGATGTGGGAGACGTAGCAGAACGGACGGAAGGAGTGAACGGATGTTATGTTGTTCCAACTCGTGAACCGAAGGACATCGCGGAGGCTCTCAAGAAGGCTATTGCGTTCAAGGGCAAGACGAACGGACGTGAGAAGATCCTCGAATACGGATTAACCAATGAGCAAGTAGCTCAAAAGATTATTAACATATATAACGAAATTTTAAAACAATAAGTATATGGAAGAATTTATTAAAAATTTTGCGGCTCAGTGGGATGAGACCGAAATGAGTGAGTTTACACCCGATTGCGTATTTCATGAGTTAGAGGAGTGGAGCAGTCTGACCGGACTGGCAATCCTCAATATGATTGCAAAGAAGTATGGAGTTAAAGTTGCTCCCGCTGAACTCAAAGCGTGTGTAACAATCAAGGACGTGTACGACATTGTACAAAGCAAACTTTGATGAAAGTTTTCTTTACAAATGACGTGGAGCATACGAGCGTGAGTGGCGCGGTATGGGAACGGATAGCAGCAAAGGTGGACGAGGAAGGTTTGCCGCGATTGCTTGATCTGTACGATAAGTATGGCGTCAAGTCCACGTTCTTTGTGCTGGGGCAACTCGCTGAACTGAAGCCGAACATCGTCAAGCAGATAGTGGCACATGGACAGGAAGTGGGTTCGCACGGTATGCAGCATGACTATCGTCGTGCGTATGACGTGATGACGCTGGACGAGCAGATAGCCGAACTGCGGCAATCGAAAGACTTGTTGGAACAGATAGGTGGACAAGAGGTGGTGTCGTTCCGTGCTCCGGCATTGCGTGTGAACAGCGATACTCCGATGGCATTACGGGAAGCAGGATTCAAATTCGACAGCAGCGTGGCTCCGCAACGGATGGATGCGTTCATGTCGCTCGGTGGTTCGAATAAGAAGCAATGGCTGCATGCTCCGAGAGCCGTGTATGAGACAGCGGAGGACAGTTTGGCGCGGGAAGGGAATTCCGGCATCATCGAAGTGCCGATCTCATCGTACGGGGTGCCGTATATAGGTACGGTGATGCGTATAGCGCCGCATGTGCTGACGCCGCTGACGAGGGGCATCCTATATCGGGAGAGCAGACGCAAGGATACATCGATCACGTTCCTGTACCATCCGAGTGAAGCGGTGCAGGAGATAGAGGAAGAGTACACGCCGCAACATAGGGCGCAGTCGAAACTCGGGTATCTGTTGTCGGATGTGCTGCGAGCGAAAGTGAAATTGCGGAATCTGGATTTCAGGGCGCTGGAGTTGTTGGAACGAGAACTGGCTTATTGGCAGAAACGCGATGCACATTTCCTCGCAGTAAAGGATAGTATAATCAAAAAATAGTTTATATGGATAAATTTTCTTTAGCGGGTAAGACTATACTTGTCACCGGTGCTTCGTCCGGAATAGGACGTGCGATTGCCATCGCATGTGCGGAGCAAGGAGCAAATGTGATTTTGAACGGACGAAATCAAGAACGACTGCAAGCTACTTTAGAGACTCTATCCGGTGAAGGTCACGAAGCTGTGCAAGCAGACTTGACGAATGCAGAACAACGTACGTTCTTGGTTGAGTCGTTGCCGCAACTGGATGGAGTAGTGCATTGTGCAGGTATCGGGAGTCGTGTGCTATGTAAGATGCTGGAGGAGCAGGATGTGAGTCGCGTGATGCAAGCGAACTTTGAGGCTCCGGTGCTGCTGCAAGCTGAGTTGCTGCGAGAGAAAAAGATAGCAAAAGAAGCGTCGATAGTCTTCATCGCTTCGGCTGCGGCGACAATGCCGAGTGTAGGCAATGCCATCTATAGCGCATCGAAAGCAGCCATCATCGCATATGCGAAGTGTTTGGCACAGGAGTTGGCGAACCGCAAGATACGCGTCAACTGCATCAGTCCGGCTATGGTTTGGACGGATCTGGCATTGGTGGGTGCAACGGAAGAACAACTGCACGAAGCTGAGCAGAACTATCCGCTGAAACGCTATGCGCAGCCGGAAGATATCACCGGTGCTGCCATCTATCTGCTCAGTGATGCAGCTGCATGGACTACCGGAAGTAACATAGAATTAACAGGAGGAGCACAAACGTTATGATGAGTTCAGATCAGTATCCGGAGATATTACCGGCAATGAACGTGCCGTACTACGAAGAGACGCAGAAACGGACGTTTACGCAGAAGTTACGGAAGATACGCAACACAATCTATATGCTGTTGGCGTACTCGTGTCCGAACAATAAGATGCGACAATGGATGCATCGCAGACGCGGAGTGCATATCGGAAAGAATGTGTACCTCGGCATGTTCTGCTTCCTCGATAACCTCCATCCGGAGTATATCTACATCGAGGATAATGCGTCCGTCAA
>ODAI013802435.1_pt1 | contig 12141 bp, 10 predicted proteins | sample 1539321 | NCBI WGS metagenome assembly ODAI01 (sample SAMN02144231, study PRJEB22623) | gut metagenome | biome: sheep rumen | host: Ovis aries | place: New Zealand
CATTGAAAAATCATTCTTAATCAAGCATATATGATTCACGAAAAAAGCCTGTATTTCCACATTTGTGAAAATACAGGCTTTTTCCTTGGTCGAGGTGACAGGATTTGAACCTGCGGCCCCTACGTCCCGAACGTAGTACTCTACCAAACTGAGCCACACCTCGACAACAAGGTAATTATACTACAAAAAAAAAGGAAAGTCAATAGGCGAAATAAAAATTTATTTTTTTACTAAATCAACGGCGATGCGGATCAATTCTGCCTGCTCAATAGCAATCTTTGAAGGCGCTCGGAATGCCGCTTCATCGCTGTTTCAGACAGAATACAAAAATACAGCATATAAAATATTGTTTAATTCTTGACAAACTTGAAGTAATGTAGTACAATTAATATGTATTCTTGTATTGAAAGGAATGATCTCACTATGGGTTCAACTTTAACTGAAAAGATCCTCAGAGCACACCTCGTCGACGGCGAGTACGTCAAGGGTCAGGAGATCGGTATCCGTATCGACCAGACCCTCACTCAGGACGCTACCGGTACTATGGCTTACCTCGAATTTGAGGCTATCGGAGTTCCGCGTGTAAGAACAGAGCGCTCTGTTGCCTACATCGACCACAATACCCTCCAGAACGGCTTTGAGAACGCTGACGATCACCGCTTCATCGGAAGCGTTGCCAAAAAGCACGGAATTTACTTTTCACGTCCCGGAAACGGTATCTGCCACCAGGTTCACCTTGAAAGATTCGGCATCCCCGGCAAGACCCTCATCGGTTCTGACAGTCATACCCCCACAGGCGGCGGTATCGGCATGATCGCTATCGGCGCTGGCGGACTTGATGTTGCTGTTGCAATGGGCGGAGGTGCATACTACATAACCTGCCCGAAGGTGGTCAAGGTAGAGCTTACTGGAAAGCTCCGTCCGTGGGTAGCTGCAAAGGACGTTATACTTGAAGTTCTTCGCAGACTTTCAGTAAAAGGCGGCGTTGGCAAGGTCATTGAATACGTCGGCGAAGGTGTAAAGACCCTTTCAGTTCCCGAGCGTGCAACAATTACAAATATGGGCGCAGAGCTCGGCGCAACAACTTCGATTTTTCCCTCTGATGAGATCACAAAGCAGTTCCTCAAGGCTCAGCAGCGCGAGGAGGTATGGTCACCTCTTGCAGCAGATCCTGACGCAGTATATGACGAGGAACTTACCATAAATCTCAGCGAGCTCGTACCGCTTGCAGCCTGTCCTCACTCTCCGGACAATGTAAAGAGTGTTGAGGAGATAGGCAGACTGAAGGTTGACCAGGTTTGCATTGGCTCATGTACGAATTCATCGCTCCTTGATATGCTCAAGGTAGCTTATATCCTTAAAGGCAAGACTGTTGACCCGAGCGTATCTCTTGCTATTGCTCCCGGTTCAAAGCAGGTGCTCAATATGCTTGCTCAGAACGGCGCACTCTCCGATCTTATCGAAGCCGGCGCAAGAATTCTCGAAAGCGCCTGCGGTCCGTGTATAGGCATGGGGCAGTCACCTAATTCAAAGGGGATCTCTCTGCGTACCTTCAACAGAAACTTTGAGGGACGCTCCGGAACAAAGGATGGTCAGATATACCTTGTATCGCCTGAAATGGCTGCTGTATCAGCTCTCACAGGCTACCTCACTGACCCCCGTGAGCTTGGCGATATGCCTGAGTTCAAGCTCCCTGAGATATTCACGGTCAACGACAATATGATCGTTCCTCCGGCTTCTGAGGCTGAAATGGACAGCGTAGAGATACTCCGCGGACCCAATATCAAGCCCTACCCTGAGACAGCACCGCTTCTGGAGACTATTGACGCTCCTGTATCGCTGAAGGTCGGAGACAATATCACTACTGACCACATCATGCCTGCCGGTGCGAAGATACTTCCTCTCCGCTCAAATATCCCGAAGATCTCACAGTACTGCTTTGCGGTCTGTGACGAGAGCTTCCCCGAGAGAGCGAAGTCACTCGGCAAGAGTATTATCGTTGGCGGTTCAAACTACGGTCAGGGCTCATCCCGTGAGCACGCTGCACTTGCGCCGCTCTACCTCGGTGTAAAGGCTGTTCTGGTGAAGTCCTTCGCAAGAATCCACAGAGCTAACCTTATAAATGCCGGAATCCTTCCGCTCACATTCGTGAATGAGGCGGATTACGACGCAATTGATCAGGGTGATGAGCTTGTTCTTGCTGACGTAAGAAAGGCTGTTGCTGACGGTAAGTCCGAGCTTACGGTTCTCAATAAGACAAACGGCAGGGAGATACCTGTACTCTGCGAGCTTTCCGGGCGTACAAAGGATATCATGCTCGCAGGCGGCCTTCTTGACTATACAAGAGAATCAATGAAGTAATAACTTCCGGAATAACATAAGGAGCAGCAGTATGGGAAATCTTCGCATAAAACGTGATAACAGCCGTATTTTCAGGAGCGGAAGCTTTCCGGAAATGAGATCGGAAACTGTCACAGATCTGCCTGAGCTCACGGAAATAAAGCGGGACAAGCCCTTTAGGATAAGCGAAAGCACGGTAAAGGTGACTACGGTACAGAGCATTCTCAGAAATGCTGAGAACAGCCGTGTCATCGCACTGAACTTCGCCAATGCGATGTATCCCGGGGGAGGCTACGTCCTCGGAGGCAATGCACAGGAGGAAAGTCTGTGCAGAGCCTCGCTGCTCTACTATACTATCAGGACCCAGAAAAGGTACTACCGCAAAAACAGGCTCCATGTCCTGCCGGATTATACCGATGTTATGATCTACTCAGAGAACGTGCCGGTGATACGGAGTGACAGCGGAGAACTGCTTGAAAAGCCGATGGAGTGCAGCTTCATAACCTGCCCGGCAGTAAACAGAACGTTTGCAAAATTCATGATGAGAGGCAAAAGAATAGACCGCATTATGCGTACAAGGATAAAGCGGATAATCACCCTGGCGGTCATGAAAGAGCCTGACGTTCTCATACTCGGAGCATTCGGCTGCGGGATGTTCGGCAATAAGCGTGAGAAGGTACTGCCGGTCTTTGAGGAAATAATAAACAGTTATGTTCCGGACAGCATAAAGATTATTTTTGCTATTCCCTGACTTTATCAATAAATAGGAGGAATTACCAATGGCTAAGATAACTATGAAAACTCCTCTCGTCGAAATGGACGGCGACGAGATGACCCGTATCCTCTGGAAGTGGATCAAGGAGACACTTCTGGAACCTTACGTTGAACTTAATACTGAATACTACGACCTCGGTCTTGCTCACCGCGAGGAGACAAAGGATCAGGTAACTCTTGATTCTGCTGAGGCAACAAAGAAGTACGGTGTTGCTGTAAAGTGTGCTACCATTACTCCGAACGCTGCGAGAATGCCTGAGTATAACCTGTCGCAGATGTGGAAGTCACCCAACGGCACTATCCGTGCTGCTCTGGACGGTACAGTATTCCGCACACCTATCATCGTCAAAGGCATAGAGCCTTACATTCCCACATGGACTAAGCCTATAACCATAGCCCGTCACGCTTACGGCGACGTTTACAAGAACACTGAAATGCGTGTGAACAAGGGCTGCAAGGCTGAGCTTGTTGTCACTGACGAGAATGGCAATGAGACCCGCGAGCTCATTCACGACTTCAAGAAGTGTGACGGTATAATCCAGGGACTTCACAACCTTGACGATTCGATTGCCGGCTTTGCGAGAGCCTGCCTTAACTATGGTCTTGATCTGAAGCAGGATGTATGGTTTGCCTCAAAGGATACGATCTCCAAGAAGTACGACCACCGCTTCAAGGACATCTTTGCTGAGATATTCGAGAAGGAATACAAAGAGAAGTATGAGGCTGCCGGCATCGAGTATTTCTACACACTTATCGATGATGCTGTTGCGCGTGTTATCCGTTCAAACGGCGGCTATATATGGGCTTGCAAGAACTATGACGGCGACGTTATGTCCGACATGGTATCGACCGCATACGGAAGCCTTGCGATGATGACCTCAGTGCTTGTTTCGCCTGACGGCATCTACGAATACGAGGCTGCACACGGTACAGTTCAGCGCCACTACTACAAGTATCTCAAGGGCGAGCAGACCTCAACAAACTCAGTTGCAACTATCTTTGCGTGGAGCGGTGCTCTCAGAAAGAGAGGAGAGCTTGATGGCACTCCTGAGCTCTGCGGTTTTGCCGACAAGCTCGAAAAAGCTACTATTCAGACTATCGAGGACGGCGTTATGACCGGAGACCTCTACCTTATCTCAAAGCTTGAAAACAAGAAAAAGGTTGACTCCAAGACATTCCTTGACGAGATAAAGCACAGGCTCGATAAGCTGATGTGATCTCCTCGCGGAAAGAGGGATAATAATGCCAAAAAACACAATATCAAATTCAGTTATCAGGAGACTGCCGCGCTACCACAGGTTTCTCGGCGAGCTCGAGGCTAACGGCTATGTACGCATATCCTCGCGCGAACTCTCGGAAAAAATGGGGCTTACCGCCTCACAGATCAGGCAGGATTTCAACTGCTTCGGTGAATTCGGGCAGCAGGGATATGGCTATAATGTCAGCGATCTGCGCGATGAGATTGGGAAGATCCTTGGTCTTGACAGCCAGACGCCGATGATCCTGATCGGCGCGGGCAATCTTGGAAAAGCGATTGCTACGCACCTTGATTTTGTAAGCAAGGGGTTCACACTGATAGGCGCCTTTGACGTAAATCCTGACATCATTGGAAAAAATGTCGCGGAGCTGACGGTACTGGATGTTTCCGATCTTGAAGCCTTCTGCAAGGAAAAAAAGCCTGTAGCCGCAATACTTTGTATTCCGACGAGTGCGGCTGCATCCGTTGCTGAAACGCTGATAAGCTACGGAGTGAAGGCGTTCTGGAATTTTACCCATTATGATCTGCGGATAGAGCATAAGGACATACTTGTTGAGAACGTGCATCTCGGTGACAGTCTCACAACGCTTTCATACGGACTGAATACAGCGAATGATAAAAATGATAACTGAGAGGCTGCGGTGAACTCCGGAGCTTCTGAAAGACGTGTTGGTAAGATCGCTGCGGGTCACTGATCCGCGGCGATATACAGCATATCGAATGTGAAAAAAATATCAATCAGTACAGTACGTTATATATATCTATATATAATTGTATTCCAAAACTTTATGGAGTTGCTGTTATCTGCAAGTTTAACTCTGCTCTGCCGGATTTTTTGGATATTTGTTATCATCCCCTGAATCATGTGCATCGGTAGGCTGCCTGTACGGAATGTTGAGCAAATGCAACAAAATCCCCGGAACACCTGAAAAGTATTTTACACAACTGAACGGAATATAAATTAAGATATACCGGCTTTGCGTGAATTATATGTATATATAACGCTCAGAGCTATTGTTAAGAATATATCAATACGAGAATAGCAATATTCTTAATGTGAATTTGAAATTTCGCACACTTGCTGATATACTTATATTATAAAGTATAAACGGACTTTTGTCCTGAATTATGGGAGAGGATACTATGGATTATCGTATTGAACACGACTCAATGGGCGAGGTAAAGGTTCCTGCCGATAAATACTGGGCTGCCCAGACCGAACGCAGTCATGAGAATTTTCTCATTGGCGTCGGCATCGAGACTATGCCCGCTGAGATCATTCATGCGTTCGGAATTCTCAAAAAGGCTGCTGCTATCGCTAACAATTCCCTCAAGCCGGAAAAAATGACCAATAAGAAGCTTTCTGCTGTCCCTCAGGCGTGCGACGAGGTCATCAGCGGAGCCCTCAATGAGCATTTCCCGCTCGTTGTGTGGCAGACCGGAAGCGGTACTCAGTCCAATATGAATGCTAATGAGGTCATTGCCAACCGCGGCAATGAGATAGCAGGGGAGAAGCTTCTCCACCCGAATGACGATATCAACATGAGCCAGTCCTCAAACGATACCTTCCCGACCGCTATGCACATTGCTGCTGTTATCGCTATCGAGGATAAGGTGCTCCCCGCAATAGACGTCCTCACTGAGACGTTCAGCCGGCTTGAAGCCGAAAACGAAGGCATTGTCAAGAGCGGACGCACCCACCTCCAGGACGCAACTCCTATCAGATTCTCTCAGGAGATAAGCGGTTGGAGAACTTCTCTTGAAAAGGACAGAAGGATGCTTGTTTCAGCCTGTGAGGAGCTGAAGGAGCTTGCTCTCGGCGGTACAGCTGTTGGTACGGGTCTTAATGCACCTGCCGGATTTGCTGAGAAGTCTGCTGAGGCTATCAGTCAGCTCACCGGAAAGAATTTCATCACCGCTCCCAACAAATTCCACTCACTCACATCAAAGGATGAGATAGTTTTCGCTCACGGCGCTTTAAAGGCACTCGCCGCAGATATGATGAAGATCGCAAACGACGTAAGATGGCTTGCTTCCGGTCCCCGTGACGGCCTCGGAGAGATATTCATTCCCGAGAATGAGCCCGGCTCGTCTATCATGCCCGGCAAGGTAAATCCCACGCAGTGCGAGCAGGTGACAATGGTTGCTGTTCAGGTAATGGGCAACGATGTTGCTGTCGGCATGGCGGCTTCTCAGGGCAACTTCGAGCTGAACGTTTTCATGCCCGTGTGCGCCTATAACTTCCTCCAGTCTGCAAGATTGCTTGCCGAGTCAATAATCAGCTTCAACAAGAACTGTGCTGTCGGCATAAAGGCAAACAAGGAGAAGATGCACCACAACCTCTACAATTCACTCATGCTGGTAACTGCCCTCAACCCCTGCATCGGCTATGAGAACGCTGCCAAGACCGCTAAGAAGGCGTTCAAGGACAATATCTCCCTCAAAGAAGCCTGCGTTGAGCTTGGTTTCCTCACCGCAGAGAGATTCGACGAGGTATTCCACCCCGAGGAAATGGCATAATAACACGCTGCGGAGCTCCGGAAACGGAGTTCTGTACAGCTAATAAATGAAAGGATACTGTTATGCAAGTATTTACATATTATCCCGGATGTACGCTGCGTACAAAGGCAAGAGACCTTGATGTCTATGCGAGAATGTCGGCAGAAGCTCTTGGAATTGTCCTTGAAGAACCTGCCGACTGGCAGTGCTGCGGAGGCGCCTACACTACAGCAAAGGACGAGATAGCCACAAAGCTCTCAGCCGTGAGAACTCTCAACGCTGCAAAGGAGATGGACAGGCCGCTCATTACAGTCTGTTCCGCCTGTCATAACGTTATAAAGCAGACTAATTATGATATTTCCCGCGATGAGGATATGGCAAGAAAGGTCAACAACTACCTTCAGCTTCCGGAAGTCTATGCCGGTGAGACTACCGTTTATCACTATCTGGAAATGCTCCGCGATGTAGTAGGCTTCGATACTCTGAAGGCTAAGGTTACCAATCCCCTCAAAGGACGGAAAATAGCTGCTTATTACGGCTGCCTGCTGCTGCGTCCCTCAAAGGCTCTTGCTATGGACGACCCGGAGAACCCGACTATTATGGAGGACTTCATCAGAGCTATCGGCGGGACACCTGTTATCTATGCCCAGCGCAATGAGTGCTGCGGAGGCTATATCACTATGGAGGACAAGGCTCAGGCTAAGAAACGAAGCTCTGCCGTAATGGATTCCGCAAAGGATCAGGGGGCTGATATGGTCATCACAGCCTGTCCGCTGTGCCTTTACAACCTCAAAAAGAATTCCGGCTCAGACCTGCCGGTGTACTATTTCACTGAACTGCTGGCTGAAGCTCTTGGCTTAAAGGAGGCAAGCAATGAATAAGAACCTAAAGGAACAGGTGCTCCGTTCAAGCGGAGTGAACGTCCTCAAATGTATGCGCTGCGGCAAGTGCTCAGGTACCTGTCCCTCTTACGATGAAATGGAATACCACCCCCACCAGTTCGTATATATGGTGGAAAAGGGTGATATTGAGACGCTTATGAAGTCTGAGTCGCTGTACAAGTGTCTGACCTGCTTTGCTTGCGTGGACAGATGTCCCAGAAACGTTGAGCCGGCAAAGGTAGTCGAGGCAGTTCGTCTTGCCGCTGTTCGCCAGCAGGACGGAAACCGGCTGAGCCCGGACATGATACCTGATATGCTGGATGACGACCTTCCACAGCAGGCTATCGTGACCGCTCTCAGGAAGTACACTAAGTAAGGAGGAGAGCTATTATGCAGAGAATTGGTGTATTTGTCTGTCACTGCGGTACCAATATCGCCGCAACCGTTGATGTAAAGACAGTCGCTGAGACCCTCGGACATGAGCCGGGCGTTGTGATATCTCAGGACTATCAGTATATGTGCTCCGAATCCGGTCAGAATCTGGTAAAGAACGCGATCAAAGAACATAAGCTCACAGGCGTGGTCATCTGCTCCTGCTCGCCGCGTATGCACGAGAATACTTTCAGGAAGGCTGCTGCTGCTGCCGGACTTAACCCATATCTTGTCGAGATAGCCAATATCCGTGAGCAGTGCTCATGGATACACAAGGATATTGCAAGTGCAACTGAAAAGGCAATAATCCTCGGACGTGCTGCTGTCGCTAAGGTACATCTTAACGCTCCGCTGACTGCCGGTGAGAGCCCTGTTGCAAAGAGAGCGCTTGTTATCGGCGGAGGTATCGCCGGTATACAGACGGCTCTTGATATCGCTGAGGCTGGATTTGATGTTGATATCGTGGAGAAGAATCCTACTATCGGCGGTAAAATGGCTCAGATAGACAAGACCTTCCCGACACTTGACTGCGCTGCCTGCATCCTTACTCCTAAAATGGTTGAGGCTTCACAGAACGAGCATATAACTATACATTCATTCAGCGAAGTCGCTGAGGTCAAGGGCTTTGTCGGCAATTTCACTGTCAAAATAAAGAAGAAGGCACGTTTCGTTGACGAGACAAAGTGTACAGGCTGCGGTCTTTGCACTGAAAAGTGCCCGATGAAGAAGGTGCCGAACGAGTTCAACATGGGGCTCGACAACAGGACTGCTATCTATATCCCGTTCGCACAGGCTGTTCCGAAGGTAGCGACCATCGACCCGAACTACTGCATGATGCTGAAAAACGGCAAGTGCGGAGTCTGCTCAAAGGTCTGCTCTGTAGGAGCTATAAACTACAAGCAGGAAGATACCTACATTGAGGAGAAGTACGGCGCTATCGTAGTTGCAACAGGATTCAATCCGATAAAGCTTGACAAGTACGACGAGTTCGCATATAATCAGTGTCCTGATGTTGTAACATCTCTTGAGCTTGAAAGACTTATGAACGCTGCCGGCCCTAACGGCGGCACACTTCTCCGTCCCTCGGACAAGACTCACCCGCACACTATCGTTTTTGTACAGTGTGTAGGTTCAAGATGCGATGACAGCAAGGGCAAGCCCTACTGCTCGAAGATATGCTGTATGTACACAGCAAAGCACGCTATGCTCATCCGTGAAAAATATCCCGACACAGAGGTCTATGTGTTCTATATTGACGTCCGTACTCCCGGTAAGAACTTCGATGAATTCTACCGCCGTGCAGTTGAGCAGTACAATGTTCACTACATAAAGGGTATGGTCGGCAAGGTAACACCTAAGTCTGACGGAAAGATAGACGTTCAGGCATCTGATCTTCTTGCAAATGAGCAGCTCCACATAAATGCGGATATGGTAGTTCTTGCTGCTGCTATCGAGCCTGATAAGACAGCTCGTCCGCTGGCAACCATGCTCACTACCCAGATGGATACTAATGACTTCTTCACAGAGGCACATCCTAAGCTCCGTCCTGTGGAGAGTGCTACAGCCGGTATCTTCCTCTCAGGCGCCTGTCAGGGCCCTAAAGATATCCCCGAGACCGTAGCTCAGGCAAGTGCTGCCGCAGCGAAGGCTATAGGACTTCTCTGCAAGAACAGCATAACCTGCAACCCCTGTGTTGCTCATTCGGATGAGCTCATGTGCAACGGCTGCTCGTCCTGTGAGAAGGTTTGTCCTTACGGAGCTATCACATACATCGACAAGGAATTCAGAATGCCCGACCGCACCACTAAGGTACGCCGTGTGGCAAGCGTCAATCCTGCTGTTTGTCAGGGATGCGGTGCTTGTACAGTAGCCTGCCCGTCAGGTGCGATGGATCTTAACGGCTTCTCGAACAGCCAGATCATGGCGGAGGTAGACGCAATATGCAAGTAAATGAGAATAAGGAATTTCAGCCGCTGATCGTCGCTTTTTGCTGCAACTGGTGTTCGTATGCAGGAGCTGACCTCTCCGGCACGAACAGACTGAATTACCCAACAAACGTCAAGATCATAAGAGTGCCCTGTTCATGCAGAGTAAACCCCATGTTCATACTCAGGGCGTTCCAGAGGGGCGCTGACGGAGTTATTCTGTGCGGCTGCCACCCCGGAGACTGCCATTATACCTCAGGAAATTACTTCACAAGAAGAAGGATGACCCTGCTGTTCAGTATGCTTGACTTCCTCGGCATAGAGCGCGACAGAACAAGAGTAGAGTGGGTATCTGCCGCAGAGGGCGCAAAGTTTGCCGCAACTATGAACGAGTTCACTGAGGCTGTAAAGAAACTGGGACCTAACCGGAGATTGGAGGATCTGAGATGCAGAAAGCAATGATCGAAAGGGCTAAGCAGCTTCTTGCAGACGGCACAGTTAAGCGTGTCGTCGGCTGGAAAAGAGGAGAATTTGCCTACGATATCACTCCGGCAGTTTTCGAGAGCGCTGAGGAGCTTGACAGTGACTTCGTATTTGACGACTTTACCGCTGCGAATGTCTCCAAGTATCTCGTAAAGGAGAGCCGCAAGGATGGCAAGGTGCTTGCTTTTCTCAAGCCCTGCGATACCTACAGCCTAAACCAGCTCACCAAGGAGCACAGAGTTGACCGTGATAATATCTACGTTGTGGGGATACCCGGCGGTCCGAAGCTCGACATCGAAAAGATCAAGGCTAAGGGCATTACTGGTATCATCGGCGTAAAAAACGAGAATTACACACTGAAAATAGATACCCTTTACGGCGAGGAGACTATGCCTTTCTATGAGGCGGTACTTGACAAGTGTGCCTCCTGCAAGAGCAAGAAGCACGTTACATATGACGAGCTTATGGGTGAGGAGGGCGATACCCTCGAATCCAACCGCTTCGATATGGTCGAAAAGCTCGAGAATATGACCTCTCAGGAGCGCTATGACTTCTGGAGAAGTGAGCTTTCAAAGTGTATCAGATGCAATGCGTGCAGAAATGTCTGTCCTGCCTGCACCTGTGAGAACTGCGTGTTTGACAATCCTAAATCCGGCATTGACAACAAAGCAGCCGCAGACAGCTTTGAGGAGAATATGTTCCACATAATCCGCGCGTTCCATGTTGCCGGAAGATGTACCGACTGCGGAGAATGCTCAAGAGTATGCCCGCAGCATATCCCGCTTCACCTGCTCAACCGCAAGTTCATCAAGGATATCAATGCTCTCTATGGTGAATATCAGGCGGGTGCTGACACAACCTCCAGAGCCCCCCTCAACGACTACACCGCTGAGGACTGCGAGGCAAGCATAGTTCACGAAAGGGGTGTTGAGTGATGCTTAGAATATCCGCTGACAGGCTGAATGAGCTTTTCGATGATGTTTCAGCAAGGCAGGAGCTCTATATCCCTGCTGACCGTGCTGACGGCGAGGCTGAATACAAAAGATATGAAAGCGGCATGAAGCTCTCCTCACGCCTCAATACCCTCAGAAGCGCAAAAGACTTCTTCTTCCCGCAGACTGAGAATCTTGTTGACTTCAAGATGGAGGGTAAGAAGATAGAGATCACCGACGTCCGCAAAGAGCGCGAGGATTTCGTGGTTTTCGGAGTACGCGCCTGCGACGCAAGAAGCTTCACTATACTCGACAAGGTATTCCTTGCAGAGCCTGTGGACAGCTACTACAAGAACCGCCGTGACCACGGAACTATAGTGACACTGGCTTGCAGCCGTCCCGCAGAGACCTGCTTCTGCCAGACCTTCGGCATCGACCCTGCTGAGCCGGAAGGAGACTGCTCCTGCTGGTGCGACGGAAGCTTCTACTATTTCAGAGCAAATAACGAAAAGGGTCAGGCTTTTGTGGACTCTGTTGCATCGCTGCTTGAAGACGGCGATACTGCTGAGCTTGACAGGACTATAGAAAAAACAAGGTCAATTATGGGCAGACTTCCG
>ODAI011880736.1_pt1 | contig 12140 bp, 7 predicted proteins | sample 1539321 | NCBI WGS metagenome assembly ODAI01 (sample SAMN02144231, study PRJEB22623) | gut metagenome | biome: sheep rumen | host: Ovis aries | place: New Zealand
ATAAGTTACTTTCCCATAAGTGACAGACTTTGGGATGTCAATGGAGCCAGAATACTTACCATTAGGATTGGAAGCGACAGATGCCGTTTTGGTGTCACTTATGGAATCAAGGACGTACCAAATACCATCAATCTCGACTTGACCAGCTGCACTTGTCATAAGTGGCAGGAGGGTCAAAAGAAATAAAAAGTAAAACTTCTTCATAGCGGTTATTAGTTTTAAGTTTTTATAATCTGACAGTAGAGTTAAACAAAATCCAATAGATTATTTACCCTTTAATTCCTAACACGATACGAGCTGTTTTGTCATTAGGATCAATCTCATAGACCTTACGCCAATAAGGGATAGAAGTCTTTTTGTCGTTTTGTGACACATAATAGTAATACCCTAGATAGCGATTACAGAGCTTATAGCGTGCAGTATCGTTCTCAGACAAAGGCTTCTCTTTAGCATTCAAAAGTGCTAACAACCGCTCTGCATATGGTTTTGCCAGTGCTCTTTCCGCTCTTGGGTCTATACGATTACAGTTATTGATAATATTTTCCAATGCCACATTGGCTTGGTCAGGAAAATCCTGTGCAATTTTCTCATAGATTCGATTAGCCTGATTATAACATTCCTCTTTCTTAGGTCCATTTTCTTCGGCTGCCTGGTACATGTAAGCTCTAGCCCATAAACTGTAGACATAAGCCGAAGGGCGTCCTTCCTTTTCTCGCATATCACAATAATTTTTATAAGTTGTATAAGCCTTATCCCACTCTCCGTCATCTACATATAGTTGGGCGATGTCCTGATAGGCATTATTACACATAACCTGTTTATTTTTCTTTGCTTCTTCACTAGCATCCTTAAGAGGGAAATCAATGACTCTTTGATATAATTCAATGGCCTTATTGGTCTTTTTCAATTTATAGTATGAATTTGCCAAATTGTACAAATCTTCAATAATTAGGTTTGATTCGTCAAACTGAGTAATCAACTGATTACCCCATTCAACCGCTTCTTTATGATTCTCAGCCTTCCTAAAGGCAAGTAAACCGACACGGTAAATTGGGTGTGCCTGAGGAAACTTCTGTCGTCCAAATTTTACTGCTTCTATAGCCACATCATTTTTGCCCAATAGATAACAGAGTGTAGCATATTCTCTCAGATCTGATGGCGGAAGATTATCAAGTTTCTCCTTGCCATAGAACTCCATTGCCTCGTTAACTTTTCCCGCATTAGAGTAGATGCGGGCAATCTGAAGGTTTACAGGAAAATCTGGTGCATATGGTAAAATATCTTTAATTTTATTAGCTGCAGCATCCAGTTTACCTTGTCGAGCCAGAATATTCGCATAACGAATATAGCCTGTCGAGTCCTTCGGGTTGACCTTTATAGCCTTTCCATACCATTCTATTGCCTCTTCATAACCATTTCTTCCATATCGGTCTTTAGCCCAGTCGCCTGCAGCTATATAAGTAGGCAGATAATTAGCGTCACTTGCAATAGCCCTGTTAAAAAATTTATGAGCATAAGAGCTGTCTCCCGCCTGATAGTACGACTCAGCGATACCCACCAGCACTTTAGGGTCGTTCTTAAACTTCTTACAGATTTCCTCTACCAGCCTATCGGCACCTTTGATAGGATTCATATTTCGAATGACATAATTCAATGCCTTGACAGAAGCATCAGGATCGTTCTGTGCCGACAAAGGCAAATGTGCCAGTATCATTACCACCAAAAAAGAGAATAATCTTCGCATATCACTATCTTTATTATCAAACTTAAAACGCATACTGCACACCCACATTCAGCGTCTGCATATATTTTACACTAAGGAAATCTATACATGGCATATTGATGCCATTCAACAGATATAATGTCGGCTCTACGAATAGCCCCAAGTGCTTCGAGGCCTTTACTTGCATCTTCACACCAAGATGCCCACCAAACTTAACACCCCCGCCCTGAAAGGGTTCCTCCAATTCCACCTTATGATTCACCAAGATAGGCTCATCTGGTGAAGGTTCAGCTTTATCGCCAATAGGGATGATGGCTGTCGGACCGAGGAAGGCACTGAAATCCACACGCCTATTAGGATTCGTCCCACACAAAGCATTACTTAGATTAATCATATAACCTATCGAAGCTAATCCCAAGCGATAGTTATGTTTCCATAACCCACGACGTAAGACCCGAGTTTTTGCAGGGTCTGGTGTCACATCCTCATCCATATTATAGTCGTAATAATTCTCTACCCCTGAGCGTGACATAGAAATGAAGTCAAATGATGCCCTCAGTCCATGAATCTTATGCGGACGATACTCAACAAAGCCTTTTGCATTATATGCCATAGAACTACCATCAGCATAACTCGTCTTGGTATGTATCAAATTAAAGCCACCTCCTGCTCCCACTACCAATTTCTGCGTAATCGGTTCGCCCTCACTCTCTTCAATAGTGTCCCTATAACGGGATGAACGAGTAGCTATTTGTATTCCAAAGCTGACTGAGAAGCTGTTATCTGAGTATAGTTTGTTCCAATCAACATTGGTATAGGGAATCTTATATACATAGTGCATAAAACGAGGCTCTACAAAGAAATGAAGTCCATCACTCAACTGATACCACAAATGTAAGCCACCCGTATATGCCTCACTACGCGTACTCAAGCGCTCTGTCTGATACTTATCCACCCAACCATATTCCACACCACCAACTATGTAGGCTCCATACTTATTGCTCCAACTGAAATTCTTAAAGAAGCCAAAAGGATTGAGCATAGCTTCCAACCTCACACCTTTATAGATATTGTGCAAATTGGTTATATAGCTTTTACTATCGGCATCTTCGGCATCCACTGGTACGAAGCCCTTGTTCCATGTCATCTGCCGAACTGAACCAGTCAAGCGTAAGCCAATGACTGGTGAGAACCATTTACCAACACTTATAGAGAAGTCATGTCCCATTGTCTCACCTGTCCCTAACTGTGTTCCTGTTAGGAAATTGATACCATTTGAATACTCAAATATCCAAGGTTGTTGCCATTCCTGTAAAGTCGTGGAATCGGAAGGCAGGTATCCCTGCCGTCTACGATTCTTCACGAACCGCATTCGCTCTTGCGGTGACAGATTGTTGTGTATATAGTATATATAGCTAAGATTAAGTCCATAGAAGACATCAATTTTCCTCCAGTTTTGGTTCTCGCTCAGATCATATTTATCGGTAGCCAGCCCAATATACGGTTCCAGGTTGATATATCCCTGCGGACCGGTAAAGAAACGGAACTGTGCTCCGAGGTGTCCCTCAAAAGCCAACCCACTCTTGTCTTTTGGCAGATTCAGTCGCAGGCGGTCAGCCTCTTCCTGTTCGCCCATCTCCTCAAACTCCTGAATGCGCTTCTGAGCCTCCTCCTCATAAAGAATGTTCTTAAAACTCAGTTTGCTGTAGTGAATACCCAGACCGAAGATCGTCGACACGTCCATCAGTCTTGACGGGCGGAAACCGCTGAAATAAGACGACAGACTGAACATATGATCTAATTGCACTCCGTATTTAGTAAACAAGCGGTCTTTTGATTGTTGATATCCCCAAGCTCCTTTGAGCGACAAACGGAAGGAGTTGAATTTATTGAATTGTTTACCAATACCAATATTCACAGCTGATAAGGTGTTGAAGCTATAGCCCTTCCCTGGTGGTACCATCTGTTCCACTCCTAATCCAACTTGCAGGAAAAGATGGTCATCCCATTTACGAGTAAATACCTCGCCATTGGAACGATATCGCTTCTCCATGATATAGTCCATAGCATCCATACCAGAAGCCAAATTACGTTTGGTACGAGTGATAGTGTCATTAGCACTTTCGTCATCATCTTCACCAAATACCGTCGTATCTCGGGGAACTATTGTATAGTCTGGTAATAAGACGATGCGCGCAGTTGCAACATTCCAAGTCAGGCTACAAAGTAGCAGTATCAGTAGTTTTTTCGTCATTGTTATTCACCATTTCTTGTTCATTATCATCCTCGCCATCATCCTCTGTGCTTGGATTCGCTTTGTTAGCTTTCTTAGCCTTTTCTCGTGCCTCATATTCATAAAGCAACCGGAATAGTTTTCGATAGGCAGGAATATCATTTTTCTTATACTTATACGTCTTGCGTAAGTCCTCAGGAACATGGCCTTCGTTAAAGTACATCCGCTTATACTTGGGCTCCATTTCAAAGGCATGGTTGAAGTATGCCAGATAGAATGGTATTTTGTCCGTCTCAATATCCTCGTCAGGAGCCTTTACCTTCTGAACCTTTGGCTTCTCTTGAATAGGCGGCAATACGCCATCGTGTTCTTTCATGTAGGCTTCTTTATGTTTCAGATAATCAATATAGCGTTCATAATTATCACCATATTGCAACTCCTCTTCCTCGCTGGCCGTCAACTGATGGAAGCCGTCTCCAAAATCCACTCTTCCCTCAGAAGGAGTATCTTCGTCCATGTCCTCCAAGTCGTCCCGATTCTCTTTGCCTGCCTTATCAACCCAAAGCAACGCTTTCAAATACCACTTCTTAGGTAAATCGTCGGGCAAAGCATCAACATACTTCATTGCCTCGTCCGTCATACCCCAGTCCGGAATCTCTGAATAGAGTATGGCTTTGTTCTCGTCGCTGGTACTCAATACATATTTCTTGGCATCTTCATAAGCCCTTTCTTGTTCATAATTCCGACCTGTAATATAATGAAGGCGCTTCAAGTCCATATACCGTTCCAAATTCTCAATACTAGGATCTTTGACATTGGCCTTCTTTAACCAGTTAATAAAATACATAGCTGAATCCATTTTCATCTCTTGATAATAAGTCACTGCCTGATTCATGAGCATTTCCTTACGATTGACAGTGATGGTCAGCATGTCATCGATAGCTTTCTTGGCATTGACCTGTCCTTTTGAGAGGTCTATAAATGGCTCCAGCACGCGAGCATTCGGAATACCATTCTTTAGATTCATTAAAGCAACACGATTGCAGACATATGGCGCTATGATGTTTTCCGTTGCGTATTCAGGATCCTGAGTAATATGGCGATAGGCAATCATTGTCAGTGTGTCAATTTCTGCGCTATCGGTCAGATTATTGAAAATGTTCCAATAGTCACCATTCGAGAAGTGTTTCTTCCCTGTTCTATAGAGTTCTCTGTTCGTCAAGTATTCATCTACAGCCTCATCTGCTGTCATTACCTTGGCACGAATATACTGATACGACGCTCTCATGGCACGCATATTCTCCAACACAGGGACCACTTCTGTTTCATAGAACGGCAATTGACGCAACTCCCTATCCGGCACTTCCGTTCGCCCTGCGATCTCTCTCACCTGATTAGCTTCTTCTATTTTTCCCTTCTTGCCTAACGCATCGGCCACGTCCATCCAAGTGTACACACTGGAAGAACTATTCACATGAACGCCACTGGGCAGGTAAGGCTGTATCATAGAAGCAGCTTTCTGGGCACGACGTAGTGCCAGAGCTTGGTTTACCTTCATACCACCATCAGGTGATGCCATACCTTGAATCTTTGGCGAAACCAACTTATTGCCATACGAGCGTAATTCGTCAACCAACTTTCTGAGGTTGACCGTGTTCATAGAGTCGTCTTCCAAGATATCTTTACCCAACACGAAACGGAGTTGTAAATCCCGATTCTCTTGTCCAAACTGCGACTGGGCCTCCTCCCTGAATTCTTCTGTCAGTTCTATTTCCTGTAGGGCAGGAGTGAAATCGAGGAACTTAAATGGTCGTTCTCTCAGACATGTACCACTCCATGAATCTTTCAAATAAACATGATGGAAGTCTTCCAAGGCATAAGAGAAAGGACCTCGGAAGCTACTGTTTTTATCTTCCTTCTTAAAAACAAGGGTAGTATCAATACGAATCCACTCTCCCTCCTCCAATGGAGTACTGGCCTGATAGGCATTCTTGAGGGAATCGTATGTGAAATAGTCAAAATTCATTCGCTTGTCTTGCAGCTCATGATACTTTGCTCCCTCATACACCAATGGCATGCAATTGGCCAAGGTATCGTCCGTCTGACAGTTTACGGCATAAGTCTGCACTATCAGTCTAGCATTATCCTTCGCCCACTTAGCAGGCAACTCCAACTTAATCCGGAAGTATTCGTTCCCATCGTCAGGATCACCTGTTCCTCCTCCAATGACAGGTCGTTCTGCCATTTTACCTAAGACTTCGGCACCTTCCAGACGCTGAACGTTAATTACAATATTATATTCGGTTTTCCCTGCTTCCACTTCAATAATGTCAGACACCTTAAACTCGTTACCTGTCAGGAACAAGAAACAAAGTGTCGTAGCAGTGTTAATTTCAAAACGCCCTGTGCGCTTAGTAGTGTTCTTGTCGGCAAAACCGTATTTCTTCTTCAAGCGTATAGCCTGGTCTTCCAATGCAAGATCGACATTACCGTCCCCTCCTCCCTTGTCACCAGACAAGCGGTCAAAAGCATTCTTGGCTTCTTGGGCAGCTTCGCGATTGGCAAACATAGCATACCAAACACGTTCGTTGATATCCTTTCCGTTGTCTTTGTTATGAATTGTAACCTTTCCCTTAATGGTTACACTCTCAACGTCCTGGGCTACCATATTCAATGGCATCCATAGGCAAACAAGCCCCAAAATGATATGTCGAATTGTTCGTTTCACCTGATGATATACGTTAGGCTGACACCAATGCGAGTCGGTATAAAGTAAAAGCCTTTTGCATTAGTCCTTTGGGCATTATCGACCGAGTAGTCAGCATCATACTGGTCACCCACGAAATATTCCTTTTGTTTGTAATGTACAAATCCGAAACCTGCATGAAAGTCAATATTCAGACGACGTGTAAGGGGCAATACATAGCCGAAGGTCAACCCTCCACCAATAGCTGTTCCATCATACTTCTTGCCACTCCATGTTATATCATAAGTACCACCGATGGCTCCAAATCCAATAAACTCATGGTACATCGGACGCCCAGAGAAATAGTAACGATATTCTGGTTGTAGGGCATAGAGTTTTACATCTTTACCCAGTGGCTTCGACATCATCATTCCGTTCAGACTGATAGTTGAACGTTCACCCACCACTAGTTCAAAACCTAGGTTGGGCGACAGGGTAGCCAACCACAGCGCATCGACATTTGCCGACAACATCTGTGCATTTGCTGTCATGGTGCTCAAAGCAGCCCAAACTATCGTAAAGAATATTTTCTTCATTCCCAGTCTTAAATTCACTTTTCTGTTTTAAAATGTGTTCGTACGGCACGTAGGCCGTACAAACACATCGGTTAGTATAGGTTAGAATTCCATCTGTTCTACGGGATTGTCTGACTCTGTCCAAGGAGCCAGCGTAGCACGGAGGGTTATCTCCTTACGGGCATTGACCTTAATCTCAACCCAATAAGCCTTTCCAGCTTCAAAACCATTCTCTGGCATTTCCAGAGCAATAGGCTCTTCATGCTCGAAAATTTCGCCTGTATTGTCGGTCAAAGTGAGACGGATGCTATAGGTTCCAGATGAGCTATAAGGCCCCTTTGGAGGAAGCAATATACCATCTCCTACAGGGTTACCAGAAGCATCTATCACCATATTGCCTTCTTCATACTTCACTCCCAGATACAATGGTGGTAAATTATCACCCATACCTTCTAAGAGTCGATAACGGTCACTTGTTCCAGGAACAAGATAAGAAGTCATAGACCCTTTTGATGGTGATACATATGCTACACCCTCACCATCATTTGCATCGTGCAAATAGAAATCGACAGGTGTATTAGTTCCAGTTGTAGCTGCAGAAACAACACCTTCCTGCCCTCCACTTCCACGCTGAGCAATGACCAAATTATTTCTTGGAGGAACATCCACCACACAGACATCCAAAATCTTGATTCCTTGTGTTTCGACAGTCTCTGATCCAAAACGGGCGCCTTCGATAACCTTAAAACGAAGACGGGTGAGCGCATGTTGCATTCCTAACACAGGAATCTCGTCAGCATGTTCCCCATCGTTCGTAAAGAAATACCTTGCACTATAGGCGTAGTCTGATTCTTGGGCATCTGTAATTGTAGTCTTACCCCAAAGTACATCCTGAGTTCCATCAAGGGTTAACTCGGCAGTGACACTATTACTACTAACGGTGACCTTATTATCAGCTACTTTTGGATAGTACCCATAAAAATTATACTGGAACCAACCACCCATAGGATAATAGTATTTCCTATTGTTATCGATTACTCCACTTTCAGACCAACAAATATTAGAGACCTGCGTTGGTACGCCTTCTATCTCGACCTCATCAATACGGGCATTAGCTTCCACATTATTCAGCCAGACATTATACTTTCGTGTATTTGAATTGGTATGAGCCCAGTTCAAATCAGGAGCTTTAGCTGACTGCTGTTTATAAGCTAAACAGAATATACCCATATTACCATCTAAGTCTGTTGTAGAGAAAATATCATTCTCACCAGATTCGATGATGGTACGCATAGAATTTGAACCATTTCCAGACGACAATTTTATCTCATGGTCACTGCTGGAAACCACTACATTAGTGGTATCCATCACCTCTGCTTCTATACCTCCTTGCGTAAGGATATTATCAGAAGAACAGCTACACATCAGAGAAACTGTTGTCAGTCCAAGGAAGAATAGTTTGTTCGTCATTTTATACTCATATTTGTCTTTTTACTCTTCACGATTAATTATTTAATCGCTTATTATATCAATGCCTCCATCTGTATTCTCTGGTTTAGCACTGATTCGCATCTGTATCCAATAATATTTCCCTGGCTCAAACGTGCCACTAGTCGGGGCTATCCTAAAATATCCCTGTGGTGAGCAATCGTTACCAAGTTTGTCACGCATCGTCACCTTGATGTAATAATGATCGGATGGTGGCAACATAACCCCATTACCTATCTCAAGAGCACTGGCTGCAGTAGACTTGATGAGATAACTACCATTGAGGTAACCGCTGCCGGCTATGTCATCTCTAAGATAAACCGCCTCTTTTGTTGCATTCTCTTTTGCAACTAAGGTTCCTATATTCTCAGGGTTAGTGCGATCTGCAAGGGTCAACGTCTGATGAACAGGCACATTGGCAATCTCTATACAAGTCACCCGAATACCTCTGGAATCAACGGTAACTCCCTCTTTATCATCACCTGCTATCGCTCTGAACCTTAATCCGGTCAGTAGGTGTTGCATACTCAGGCTTGGGGTCTCTCCCAAATGAGCAGTGAAATAGGTGGCATAATACTCGGTATCTCCAGTACTGCCCCAAATCACATCTTGGGTACCATCCAATACATAATCAACGGTAACTTTATCTGATGCTATCTCAGGAGACGTAACACGTGGGGAGTAGCCATAAAAACTATATTTATACCATCCGCCCATAGGGTAATAATAATGATTTTCCCATTCAATACTTGTCACATTGCCCTGACCGAAATTCCTTACTTTCGCAATAGCAGAGACATTGTCCATGCAGACATTATTATCAGATACTGTCCAATCTATGTTTGGAATGGAAGCCTTGGCAGACAACCTACTTGTTGCCAAGCAGAAGATACCAAGACCTCCATGATTTTCATTGAGTGAAAAGAGATTCGGGTTATCATTTACCACCATCGCCCTCATTGATTCTTCCGAACCAACGGGAGTAGAAGCTAGCCCCAGACTGATTTCCACGGCACTATTCTCTACGACCTGAGACTCATAAAGAGGCTCATCATCGGCAGAACAGCCCGTAAGAATCACTGCTGCCAGCAAGTTGATAACTATTGATAACCTAAACTTCATTCTCAACAAATGCTATAAACAGATATTATTCTTCTGCGTCTGGGTCAACAACAATATTAGTATCTTGCTGATCCCAACCTGTCAGAGTTGCAGTAATCTTTATCTGTTCAGGACCATACAGAGTGATGGTAATCAGATAAGACTCTCCGGCAGCAAAAGCTTTTGGCGTTACCCCATCATCTTTCTTAGCAGTACGTACTACTTTACTCTCTAATGCAGGCTGTGCAACAGGAGTAGCAGAACCTGGAACTGTTGGCTCTCCAGGCTGAAAAGAGTTATTAGCATACCAAGCTGCTTCTGAGCCACTATTAATGGTGTAGTCAACAATAATATAATAACTGTCTTGGGGAGCAACAAGCAGAGCCTCGCCAACAGTTTTGATATCTGAATCTGGATTATTAGCATGCCATGTTAAAGCAACTGGAGTTAATGCCTTCATAGTTCTGTTGTCGGGGGCGGTACGCTCTTGAAGTGCTAAAGCGGGGAAATACTTGTTATCAGTAACTACGGCACCAGCTGCAATAGCAGGGGCTACATCAAAATTTTCTTCAGCTTTAACATCACCCCAGATGACACGCTTTGCTGTTTCAATTGCTCCCTTAGAATAATCATAAGCAACAATGAGTTCACCAGTTTTCTTCGAACGAACCTTAATGCCTGTTACAGTAACACCACAGGTGGCTGCTTTCTGATTACCAGCCTTTACCTTAAACTGCAGACGGCTCAGTACATGTTTGAATACAAGGTCTGGCTGCAAACCCTGACGAGCTGCTGTTGCTGAATAAGAATTTGCTTTGGCACGAGCAGCAAGAGTTGCATCGGTAGTAATTTCATTTGCTTGGTTCGTAGTAAGCTCCTCGGCAGTAAATATGGTATTACCATCAATTCCAGCTGTCGTAGGAGCCTTAGCAACCATCAGGTCATGTGTACCATCAATTGTAAATGCTACAGAACGATAAGGAATTGCGGCTTGACCATCAGATTCAATAAGTGTATTTCCATTAGTAGCTGCAGAAGCGTTTGCTACCACAGCACCATATCCACCAAGATAGTAGCCCCAAAAATCTGAACGACCTTTGGTAGGATAGTACTTCACCTTGTATGTAGCAGCTCCTGGATTAGTATAAGGATCACCATCGCTTATTTCTTTAGCAATACCACTAGCCTTAGTCTCTGCAGTAAGAGGAGTTACCAAGAGATTACCATTATACAAAGGATTCGTGCCACCAGTAAAGTTAAATGTAGGAGTACCATCTTCATTAATATCATACATCAAGACATTAATCTGCTCACCATTCCAAATATTAGTGGCCTCTCCCGCAATATCACCTACAGTACCTGTACCACGCATTGTCATGTTAGCACCTCTAGAAGCCACACCAATCTCAATAGCTACCTTTTCGGCATCAGTGTCAATACCCTCCTCACCAGGATTGCTGGCGAGATCATCACTACTTGAACAACCTGCAAACAGCGCTGCTGCTGCCATTGTTGCGAAAATAAAACTTTTTCTCATAATCGTTAAATTTAAATGATTAATAAAATTGTTTAATGTTCTTTTTTTATAATATTAGTTATTCGTAAACTTGTTCTGTCTCTGCATCGTCAGGGTCTACTATAATAGTCTCACCCTCCTGCCAACCTTCAATATTGGCAAACACCTTGATAGGCTGTAGTCCATAAACTACCAGATTGATAGTATAATAGCGGCCCGTCTTGAAAACGTAATTGCCGTCTGCGTCACGGTTTTCCTCCTTTTCGGGAGCAGCAACACGATAAGTAGACACAATGCGTTTGATTTCGCCTTCACGATTCTGTGTCGCAACAATAGTTATTACATATTCCTGACGCGAGGGCAATATAATACTTCCTCCTATATCAACATACTCACGCTGGTTAAGTGTAGTATTTGCATAACCTTTCTTCCATTCTACATGATAATAACCCGAATCAATGAGTTCACACGGTTTCAGACGCTCCTCAATAGTTCCATCCTCCAACGTCACCTCTTCTAATTCCGGATTTTCATGCAGGTAAAGGCGTTTTTCTCTGTCGGGATTGACATAAAAGCCCACTCTGGTTGGGTCTTTATGAGCCACCACCAACTTGCCAGAGGCTGGACAGGTGACATAAATAGAGTCAACAGTAACATAGTTAGCTGTTGTATCGCCAGGATAAGCACGGAACAATAACCTTGACATCTCATGAAAAACATCCAGATAAGGGTCAATAGTGCGGTGCGCAGCATAGGTACTGTAATTTCCAATGTTAAGCACACGTTGCCGCTCTGACTCGGTCATGTTGAGTTCGCTG
>ODAI012145572.1_pt1 | contig 12140 bp, 12 predicted proteins | sample 1539321 | NCBI WGS metagenome assembly ODAI01 (sample SAMN02144231, study PRJEB22623) | gut metagenome | biome: sheep rumen | host: Ovis aries | place: New Zealand
CCTGTACAGGCGGCAAAGAATATTATCAAAGAAATGGAGCAGGTAAGATAATGACTGAAGCAGAAGTAAAGGAACTCTTAATCAAGACTGGTGCCATCATGGACGGTCATTTCCTCCTGACCTCTGGTCTGCACAGTCCCCACTATGTGGAGAAGTTCAATGTGCTGCAGCAGCCCCAGTACACCCAGCAGCTCTGCGAGGCCATGGCCGAGAAATTCAAGGATGCCAACATCGAGACGGTGGTGGGTCCCATGACCGGCGGCATCCTGCTGGCCCATGAGACGGGCAAGGCCCTTGGCACCCGCGCCATCTTCACGGAGCGCGTGGATGGCAGGATGACCTTCCGCAGGGGCTTCTCCCTCCATGAAGGTGAGCGTGTGCTGATTGTGGAGGATATCGTCACCACCGGCGGTTCCATCAAGGAAGTCATCGAGGTGGTGAAGGCCCACGGCGGCGTCCCCGTAGCCGTGAGCATGCTGGTAGACCGCAGCGGCGGCAAGGCAGACTTCGGCGACGTGCCCTGCACGGCACTGCTGCACATGGATGTGGAAACATATCAGCCTGAGGAATGCCCTCTCTGCCAGCAGGGTGTACCCATGACCAAGAGAGGCAGCACTGGAAAGTGACAGGTATAGAGTATAATATTTGAATTCTTATGGGCAACGCCTGACCTTTGTGGGCGTTGCCTATTTCAATGGGGATGGTGAGGGTCCAGAGTTTTACATGAATTATGTATGAAGGGGAAGTTTTTCAAAATACCACAAAGAAGGAAAAATATTTTATGATTGAGATGGCAGGAATAGGGGGAGAGAAAGTGGAATGAAAATAAAAATGCAGTGAGGGGCGCTAGTGCCATTCTACGCCCAGTCCTGCTCTTGGATTTCGGAAAAACTCTGTGACCGTGCCATCATCAAGATTCAGCACGTTATAGCTGCAGTCCACAATATCAGTGGGGTCAGCCTCATCAGAGTGATTGGCTTTCATGTACAGGATTTTCCGGCCGTCTGGGGATATCGTACATTGCCCAATATGCCCGGCATTGCCGGGGGCAAGGCGTTCCAATGTTTTGCGTGCATTGCTGTTTAAGTTTTCGCCATGATAGGAGAAATCGACTGGTTCATCTGTTTTTGTCAATCCCCAGAATGAGCGCTTGTAGGCTGTATTAGTATCATAATCCTTGAGGATGATTCCTTCATAATTGTCGATGCTTGTATACTCCTGGGATAAGTCCATCATTGTCCATGAAATAATCAGCTTATAAGTTCCAACTAACAATAAAAATAATACGAGTGCTATTTGCAGACATATCAACAAGCGAAAAATGTTGTAGATAAGCCTGGCTATTATTCTGGATAAGATTTTTATCTTTGCCATAATCACTGGAGTGTTTGGCATTATAAAGTATCTCCTGCAAAATTTATTCATATCTGGTTTATCTCCTAAATAATGTGATATCGTATACTATGATAGCAAAGTATAATTAGGATTATCTTAGAGGATGATGCAGGGGGAGGTTTTTCAGTGGATATTGAGAGCATGGCCCGCTACTGGTCACAGGATGCGGAGAACTATGGAAACATCATAGAAGGGGAACTGTCAAGTTTCCGGGTAGGTGCATGGCAGAGATTATTGAAAGAAAAAATTCCAGAGGGAGCAAAACAGGTGCTGGATTTAGGCTGTGGTCCGGGATTTTTTTCCATCATCTTGTCCAGTCTTGGGTATGAAGTGACAGCTGTGGACTGCTCTGAAGGAATGCTTGAGCAGGCCGGGTCAATGATAGAAAAGTCTGGAGCAAAGGTAACTTTGCTCCAGATGGACATAAACAATATGGATTTTGCTGATGGTTCCTTTGATGCCATTGTCAGCCGGAATGTAACCTGGACGCTGTCTGACCCGTGGCGGGTATATGGCGAATGTCTTAGGCTGCTTAGAAACGGTGGCAGGCTGCTGTTTTTTGATGCCAACTGGCATATGCCTCTCTATGATGAGAAGATGGCAGACAGGGCTGAGAAGCGCAGGCTGGAATGTCTGAAGCGTTACGGTGATGCCTTGGAATGTTCGGATGAAATCACGGAACCCTTTGATCCGATGACGCTGCCCCTTAGCGGTACCAAACGTCCCTACTGGGATGTGGAACTGCTGCGCAGCCTGGGCTTCGGTGAGGTACACAGTGATTTTGATTTGACGGACAGGCTTTGGGATGACAAAGAAAAGCTTCTGTATGGAGAGACACCTCTGTTCGGAGTGTTTGCCACCAAGTTTTAGAAGGTTGCAATGGTTTGTGATTTGGAGGATAATATGAATATTGTTGTGGCAATAGATTCCTTCAAGGGATGCCTGACTTCACTTGAAGCAGGAAAGGCTGCTGGTGCAGGCGTTTCAGCTGTATTCCCTGGGGCTGATGTTAAAGTCATGCCCCTGGCAGATGGCGGGGAAGGGACGGTGGAGGCTCTTACGCTGGGAATGGGAGGAGCGCTTAACAACCTTGAAGTTACCGGGCCTATGAAGAAGAAGGTCAAAGCTCAGTATGGCATTTTGCCGGATGGAAAAACAGCTATTGTAGAAATGTCATCAGCGGCAGGAATAACTTTGGTGCCCCAGGAGGAAAGGAATCCTCTTCATGCGACTACTTATGGCGTGGGCGAAATACTGGTGGATGCTATACGCAAGGGATGTCGTCATTTTATTGTGGGCATTGGTGGAAGTGCCACCAACGATGGCGGAGTGGGCATGCTTCAGGCACTGGGCTTTGATATGCAGGACGGGCAGGGAAAGCAGGTAACTCTGGGTGCTGTTGGACTAAAAGAGCTGGCCAGCATTGAGGATAAGAATGCATTGCCAGAGCTGAGGGAGTGTACCTTCCGCGTTGCCTGCGATGTTGCCAACCCACTGTGTGGCAGAGAAGGCTGCAGTGCAGTGTTTGCCCCGCAGAAGGGGGCTGGCCTGTCAGAGATCAGGGATATGGACGAATGGATGAAGCATTATGCGGAAATTTCCTGCCTGAAATATCCTCATGCTGATCCTGAATATCCGGGTGCCGGGGCAGCCGGGGGAATGGGCTTTGCGTTTATGACCTACATGGGTGCAAGGCTGGAATCCGGGATTGGCATTGTATTGGCTGAGACGAAGCTGGAGAAATATATAGCCAGGGCTGATCTCGTCATCACGGGGGAGGGGAGGCTGGATGGACAAACCATAATGGGTAAGGCACCTATCGGAATGGCAAGGCTGGCAAAAAAATATGGAAAGCCCGTCATAGCCTTCTGCGGCAGTGCAACCCCGGAAGCCATGGCATGCAATGAGCATGGCATAGACGCCTATTTCCCCATTCTAAGGCAGCCTGCAACGCTGGCAGAGGCAATGGACAGGGAAATGGCTCGTCAAAATATGATTGACACGGTGGCGCAGGTGATGCGGGCTATCAGAATCAAAGTTCCATCATGCACTGCTGATACATAATCAGATAAGATTTGCGTAATAGGAGGGATAACTATTGGCAAATGTATTGAGCGTTTTGGAAAAGGCCATGGATGATGATATACGAAACCAGGTTGCCATATTTGAAGTTGTCACTGTCAAGAACATAATGGGAACAGAAGGGGTAAAGGTAGCTGAAAAGGCTGCCGGGATGGTGAACTCTGTGGGGCGGCTCTTGGGGGCAAAGAATCGTCTTGTGAAGGATATGAGACCCCGCAGCATTGAAGAGCAGATCGAGGACAAGATTGAGGAGTGCGCCAATGACAGCCGGGGGATGCTGGATGCAGAGCTTCGGAAACTCTTGGCAGAGAGACTTGATCTGGAGGATGAAGCTTCGGACGAGAGAATTGCCAAGGAGCTTGTAAACCATGCGGCTGAGTATATGGAGCTTGATGAGGTGCTGGCTCCGGCAGAGATGACTGATGCCGTGCTGCAACAGTACAAGAAACAGCAGGAAAAGAAAACGGGATGGCCAGCCCTGGCTATGCTGGGGATGTGGCAGCAGATGACGGGTACCTCCAAAGTGGATGGGGAGGTGTACTGCCAACTGATTTCCATGGCCAGGTCTGTTTACGGCAGGAATTTTGCGCCCGAGGATGATGACATGCCTGACTGGATTATAGGCAGGACGGCTGACACCAGGCGGGAGATAGAGGAATCGGATGTGTCTTATCAGGCAAGGGAAGTTGAACTGAAAGAGGCGCAGACTGCCCGCGAAGTGGCAGAGAGGAAGCTCCTGGAAGCCCAAAGAAGCGAGGAGGCTGCCAAGGCTGAATTGGAGACCCATGCAAGGTATATTGAAGACATTCGGGTATGGCTTGCTAACTACGACAATATTAGGTTGAGCCAGGAGATTGAGCTTGGGGTGTTGGAGGGGCAGCTTGTGTCGGCTGCCAGTGAAGCCAGGAAATCAGCCCGCACTATCAACAAGCTTAAGCGGGCGATAATACAGCAAAGGAAAAAGCTTACTAACCTCCATGCAGAGCGGGAAACTAATCTGGCAACGCTGGAGAATGCTCCACAAAGGGAAATGGAGATTCGCCAGCTGATAGAGCATACTGAGGCAGAAAGTGCAAGCATGACGAAAATTTTCCATGAAGCTGAGGAGGTGTATGCATTTGCCCAGGCAGCCAGGGATGAAGAACGTCGCAGGCGCATCGAAAACATCATTCGGGGCATGGAGGAATGGGGCGAGCAAGATTACAGCGGAAAGGTCTTTGAACTGGATGAAGTCATTCTTCGCCAGCTGGCCATGACTAATAATGAACACAGGATTGGTGTATTCAAAACCATGAAGCAGGTGTTGGATGCGGCTGCGCCCCAGGATCTTGGGGATAAGGTCAACGATGAAAGTCTGGGGCTTCCAATCAAGGAAACTGGGAGTTACCTGATATATCAGTTAGACGCAGCTGGTAAAATTACGTTTGCACGGTTCACGGATGAGGGCAGCCTTTATTAAGCACTTATACTATGATAACAGAGGGCGATTATGATTCTCCAAGAAGTGAAAAATCAAGTTATCGTTAACACAAAAAAAGGCATTATCCATGAGAATGATTCATGGATAATGCCCCTCAATTTAATGATTAAATTACGAATGTGGAAATACACAAAATGGCGATAAGAAACACGTTTATTTTTATGCATTCACGTGAAACTGAATATACAAGATAAGCAAAAATATCAGATTCAGATGGAACTTTTTCTGAGTTTTCGTAGTAGTTCATATTGAGTCCTCTCTTTCATAAATCTTGTTGCATTTGAACTTTTAAATTCTGCAATATATATCGTAGATATTTAGGAAAACTTAAATGTTTTTTTCATTTGCATATTATATCTTGGTTTTGTATGTGGGAGAACAAAAAGCACAGGTTTGGCTTATGCCAGGACAGGAATAACGGCACTACGAACTATATATCGGATAAAATACAGAAAACTTAAATGTTTTTTAGGAAAACTTTTGAGTAGCAGGGAGGAATTGCCATGATGAAGAAACTTGGGAGTCTGATGGTGTTAAGCATTGTTGCTGCTATGCTGCTTACCCAGCTGAACCTTGCAGAAGCAGGGCATCTTGAAGATATTTCGGCAAGGGGGACTATACGCGTGGGTACCACGGGGGATTACATTCCTATGTCCTATTTGAATCCTCAAACTGGAGAATATGAGGGAATAGATGCAGAACTGTCACGTATTATTGCAGATTCGCTGGGGGTGAAGCTGGAGTATGTGCCAACTACCTGGCCATCTTTGGCAGAAGATACCTTGGCAGGCAAGTTTGATATAGCCATTTGCGGTATTTCCAGAAACTATGCCAGAGCCAGGACTATGGCCATGTCTGATGCCTATGGCGAAGGTGCTTTTGGCAAAACCATACTCTGTCGCAAGGCTGATGCCAGGAAGTTCCGCAGCCTCGCTGACATCGATAAAGCTGACGTAAGGGGCATGATCAACCCTGGGGGAACCAATGAGAAATTTGCCAATGCCAACTTAAAGAAGGCACAGCTTATCGTACATAAGGAAAATGCCGATATTCCCAGGCAGATTGCTGAGGGGAATGCCGATATCATGATAACTGAGCCTGTGGAAGCGGCCCGCTATGTGGAAATGGATGCCAGGCTGGCGGCTCCCCTGATCAGCAAGCCATTTACAAAACATTCCTGCGGCATACTTATGGCCAAGGGAGATCAGGAGTTTTTGAATTACATCAATTTTGTCTTGGCAGAGCTGCGCATGGATGGAACGCTGCCCAGGCTGGAAGCTGAATATTTGCGTGTCAAACCATCTAAGCAGCAAGCGGAAAAATGAGATGTCATCTGAGGTGGGCAAAAATAACCCTGTAATCATAGGCAGGTTGCTGGAGGAGGCGTGAGGAAAATGCGGCTCGTCATTACAGATTCCTACGAGCAGATGGGGCTGGAGGCAGCCAACATTGTAGCAGGACAAATTTACTTGAAGCCAAATAGCGTACTGGGACTGGCCACCGGCAGTACGCCCGTTTCTATGTATGAGCGTCTTGTATTGGTGCATAGAACCGTGGGACTGGATTTTTCTGAAGTGACCACATTCAATTTGGACGAGTATATCGGCATGCGCCCAGACAATTCTCAGAGCTATCACTATTTCATGCAGGAAAATTTCTTCAGGCATATCAATATCAGGCAGGAAAATGTCTATATTCCTGATGGCATGGCAGAAGATACCGTTGCAGAGGGGCGTCGCTACGAGCAGCTTATAGCGGCCAAGGGCGGCATAGACTTGCAGGTGCTGGGCATTGGCCAGAATGCGCACATAGGCTTCAACGAGCCTGATGTGAAGTTTGCAGCCACTACCCACAAGGTAGAACTGGATGAGGAAACCATACAGGCCAATTCCCGCTTCTTCAATGATGCCAGCGAAGTGCCCCGCTGCTATGCCATAAGCATGGGTATAAAGACCATCATGATGGCTGAACATGTCATCATGCTTGCAAACGGCAAGAACAAGGCCAGGGCTGTGTATAAGGCTCTTTGCGGAGATGTCACGCCTGAGGCGCCGGCCTCAATCCTGCAGCTGCACAGGGATGTGACTGTAATCGTGAATAAGGAAGCAGCCTCCCTGCTGCCGGCTGACATTCACGATATCCAGATAAAGAATTTGTGTCGATGAGGATAGAGGGAGCTGGCTGACAGCATGGATTTATCAAAACTAAACAAGGAACAGAGAGAAGTGGCAGAGGAGCTGGAACAGCACGTGCTGCTGCTGGCCCCGGCGGGCACTGGCAAGACGGATACTTTGTCCTGCCGGGTGGCCAATATCATAGAGCAGAGCAGGGCTTTGCCTGAGGAAATCCTATGTCTTACCTTTACCAACAAGGCTTGCAGGGAAATGCGGGAACGCATTGAGGAAAAGGTCGGGGAAGCAGGGAACCGGGTAATAGTGCGTACGTTCCATGGTTTCTGCTTTGATCTCGTCAAGACTGAGGCCAAGCGGCATGCTGATTTCTTTGCAGATTTTGCCATTGTGGATGAGGTGGACTGCCAGAGCATTCTGCGGGAGGTCAGTGAAGGACGCTGGCCTTTGCGTGCTTTGCAAAGCCTGGTGGGACAGCTGAAAGAAAGCCGGGCTGTCTTTGGACTGGCGGAAGGTGCAGTCATGCCCGCCCGGGGAGAGGAAAGCACAGCAGGGCGGCGGCAGGAATATGAACAGGTCTTGCAAAGATTGCTGAAGGAAACACCTGAGAAGGTAAAAGCGCTGGCCATAGACGATCGCTATGAATTTTATCCCCAGCTTTACGCAGGCTGGCAGAAATGGGGCCCCGGACTAACAGCCGCCTATAACGAGCGGCTGCTTGATATGCATGGGCTGGACTTTACCGACCTTATCGTCAACGCCCAGCGTCTTTTGATGGATCCTGAGATTGCAGGCAGGTGGGCCAGGCGCTTTGCCTATATCAGCATTGACGAGGTGCAGGACACAAGTGAGCTGGAGTATGCTGTCATATCACGCATCTTTGGCATGAGCCGGCTGCTCCTGTGCGGGGATTATTTTCAGACCATTTACGAATGGCGTGGTTCCAGGCCCGAGAAGGTGCTCAGAAGCTATCAGCGGGATTATCACCCCCGGCGCATTGTACTCCATGAGAACTATCGAGCCACCCAGAAGCTTTTGAATGCTTCCTTTGCCTGTCTCCAGTCCTTCTTCCCGGAGCGGGTTTCCGCCCTCTATCCCGAAGGTCTGACGGCGGAAAGCCCGGAGGAGGGGGAATTCATCGAACTCAAAGGAGCCATGGAGTTTGCCGAGGAAGCGCAATGGATTTACTACCGCATTCAGCATTTGCCTGTAAAAAATTACTCCAGGGTATGTATTCTTACCCGCAGCAACCGTTATAACAAGGATTTGTCTTCCCAGTTCCGCTCTCTGGGACGCAATCTGCCGGAAAACGAGCGCCTGCCCTTTATGCTCATTGATGAAATGCGCTTTTTCCGCCGTCAGGAGATCAAAGATGTGCTGGCCTTCCTGCATCTGGCGATGAACAGGCATGATACAGCCAGCCTCATCAGGCTGCTTTCCCGCTTCGGCAGGGGCATAGGTCCCGCCACCATCAAGGCCATTGGGGCTGAGGAGGTACGAAGGACAGGGCTGAAGCTTACTGACTTTTTGGAACTTGGGGCAAGGCGCACTGGAGATCCCTTCAGCGACTTGATAGAAGCCATGTCCCAGGGACAGGTGGTGGTCTTTGATGTGGAGTCCACCGGGGTGGACATCACCCGTGACGAAATCATTCAGATTGCAGGCATCCGCCTTGCTCCGGACGGCAGTGTGGCTGAGGAATTCTATCGGAATTTGCGGCCTGATAAGGGAGTGGGCCAGTCTGTAAGAGTGCATGGCCTTACAGACGCTTATTTGCAGAAACATGGAGAAAGTCCGCAGCAGGTGCTGGAAGAGTTCTGTCATTTTGCCAGAGGATGCGTGCTGGTGGGGCACAATGTCACCTATGACCTGGGAATTTTAGGCAGCGAGCTGGCAAGGCTGGGAATGCCTCAGCTTGACTATCCCTGTTATTATGATACGTTGGAGATTTTCAGGCGGTTTTATCCGAACCTGCCAAACCACAAGCTTGAATTCTTGTCTGAACATTTCCAGACAGAACATGCTTCCTCCCATGATGCTATGGACGACATACGGGCTACGGCAGATATACTGAATTATGCCCTGGCTCATGATGTAGTGCCACGCACTGAGGATAGGCGGGCTTATTTCGCGCAATGGCAGGGCATATTCGAAGAAATGGCAGAGCTCATGGCGAATTTCCGTCAGCAGGCACCGCTCCTGCGTCCCTGGAAGCTGATCACGGAGGTGGTCCTGCGCGGCGGCGTAAAAGAATATTATCAGCGCCACAAGGAGGAACAGCGCATCCAGAATCTGCGGGAGCTTTATTTGCAGGCGAGGGACCTTGACGATGTTTCCCTCTGTCCACTGGATGCTCTGGCAAGGTTCCTGCAGTATACAACCCTTTCCAATACGGAGCTGGAGGCGCTTAATCAGCGGTCTCAGATTCCCATCATCACGGTGCATCAGGCCAAAGGCAGCGAGTTTGATTACGTGTTTCTGGCAGGTCTGCAGGAAGGCACCTTCCCGGGATTCCACGCTCAGGAGAAAGGAAAGCTGCCAGAGGAACAGAGGCTTTTCTATGTGGGCATAACCAGGGCCAAAAAGCAGCTTTTTCTCTCCTGGACTCAGCGGCAGTATGGTCACAACCGCCATATAAGTCCTTTTGTCCATGCCATACCCAGAAAATACCTGAAGAATGTGTGAAATTTAATAAAGAATTTTCACTAAACTATTGAAAATAATAAATGAGATGTTACAATGGAGTTGGTTAAATCGGAAAGCGGCTTTCTCAAGGCGTACACACCGATTAGCCATTTTAAGAGAGGGAGTAAGGGACAAAGAATTTGAAAGGGGTATTTTCATGAAAAAGGTTATGAGTCTGGCTTTGGCAGCCGCATTTGTCGCAGGAGTACAGGGTATGGCTTTGGCCAGCACGCCGCAGATGGTCATGCTGGACGAAGAAGTTATCCTGGAAGTGGACGAGCCGGTAGAGTCCGGTGACATTCTCGTGGACGAGGATGGAGAAGTCTGGGAAGTCCAGTAAAGAAAATATCTGAAGTTTTTAAGAAAAGCACCCGTCCATGATTGTGGGCGGGTGCTTTTGGAATAAAGAGAAATGAGCAAGCATAGATAAAACGATAAAAAAACTGCACGGTCAAAGAATCTTTGCCGTGCAGTTTTTTAGGTTGCATTGTCAAAACTTATTCATTCTACGTCCAGGTCAGCAGTCACCTGATAGTAATCGCAGGCATGGGAAGTGTAGTTCTTCACATTGGCCTTGGAAATCATGCTCATCTTCAGGAAGGAGCAGAAGACAAAGGCTTGGTCATCCAGGATGACCTGCTGCATCTCAAGGGCCAGCTGGGCGCGCTTGGCCGGATCGAATTCGCGGCTAAGCTGTGCTTCCAGGACATCCAGCTTCTCGTTTTTGTACTTGCCCTGATTCTTGGTGGCATTTGAGGTGGCAAAGACGGTGAACCAGTATTCCGGGTCCCCTGTGGGCGCCTGGACATTGGCCATGGCATAGACATCCCAGGCCTTGGGATCTTTCACTATCTGATTGTGGTCAGCAGTGTTGTTGACATCTATTTCCATGCCGATGTCCTTGAGGGTAGCCTGGACGGACTCTGCCAGTAGGGGGAGCTCCTGGCGGCTGGGGTAGGGGAGCCATTTCACTACCAGTTTTTTGCCGTTCTTCTCGCGGATGCCGTCTCCATCGGTATCAGTCCAGCCGGCAGCTTCCAGCACCTTCTTTGCTCCCTCCGGGTCAAACTTCTCGGCCTTCACCTTGTCGCCGCCGAAGGCAGGGCCTGCGGGGAAGACGCCATTAGCTGGGAAGCCGTTGCCGTCCAGGAGCTTGGCCACGAAGTTTTCCTTGTCGATGCCCATGGAGATGGCCTGGCGCACAGCCGGGTCGGCGCAGACGGAATCCGGGTCGAAGTTCATCTTGCCGAAGAAGCAGCGGGAGGTAGAAATCTGGGAGATGGTGTACTTGTCATTGCGGAACAGGGGATAGCTTTCATAGGCCATGCCGTAGGCCGCCTGCACCTCGCCGGACTGGAGGGCATTGGAGAGGGTGTTTCCATCGGTGATGGTACGGATAGTAAGCTTGTCCAGCTTCGGCGTGCCGCCCCAATACTTCTCGTTCTTCTTCAGGGTCAGGTGGTCATCGGTTTTCATGTCCTCGACAATGTACGGGCCGGTGCCAGCTACGATGCCATTCTCAAAGCCTGCCTGCACATCGATGATGCAGCCGTAGGGGTCACCCAGGTAGTTGAGGAGAGCGGGCTTCGGCTCTGTGGTTTTGATGGTCAGTTCCTGGCCATTGGCTTCGATGGAAGCGATTTTGAGATCCTGGGCTGCCCGTTTGTTATTTTCAATCAGGTGCTCCAGGCATTCCTTGACGGCAGCGGCATCCATCTTGCGACCAGAGGAGAAGGTCACGTCATCCCGCAGGGTGAACTTCCAGGTGAGCTCGTCTGTGTTCTCCCACTTGGTGGCCAGCCAGGGCTGTATTTCCATGTTGTCGGAGTACTTGATGAGCGTCTCGCCAATGCCGTAGCGGATGCAGGCCCAGCCAGCGTAGGTGTTGTGAGGGTTCACATCCGGCTCCTCGTTGGAGCTGTTGAAGGTGGTGTCGCCGATGGTGAGCACCTTCTGTCCGCCGGTAGTGGCAGCCTTGTCGCTGCCGCAGCCAGCCATGACTCCCAGGCTCAGGCAGACGCCCAAAGCCAGGGCTGTGAGTTTCTTCCAGTTGTGCAAAATAATCCCTTCCTTTCAAAAAATAAGCTATATCATAGAACACTCTCAATCAGCTTCTTTGTATAAGCCTCATGAGGTTGCCTTATAACGTCGTCAGGCGTTCCTTCTTCCACAATCCTGCCTTCATGCATGACTATCACCCTGTCGCAGAAGTCCTGCACCAGGGCAATATCATGGCAGATAAACAGATAGGCCATCGTGCGCTTTTCCTGCAGCTGCTGCAACAGTTTCAATATCTCTGCCTGCACAGTCACATCCAGGGCGGAGGTGGCCTCGTCCAGTATCAGCAGCTTCGGCTCGATGGCCAAAGC
>ODAI014453233.1_pt1 | contig 12140 bp, 11 predicted proteins | sample 1539321 | NCBI WGS metagenome assembly ODAI01 (sample SAMN02144231, study PRJEB22623) | gut metagenome | biome: sheep rumen | host: Ovis aries | place: New Zealand
CCTACATTGACGGGAAACCCGCCGAGTACATCCGTGCCAACTACGTGCTCCGCGCCATGGAGATTCCTGCGGGCGACCACGTGATCGAGTTCAAGAACGAGGCACCGCGTATGCACAAGCTCGACACCATCGGCCTCGTCATCTCCATCGTCACCTTGCTGGCGATGGCGGGTGCCATCATCCTCGTATGCCGTAAAAAAGAAAAGGGCGAATAAACATTCGCCCTTAAGGTATTAACCACGGTGCCTTCACTTGAGCCTGCCGGCAAGGGTGAAGGCATCGTGCATATTGTCCTCCAAGGAGCAATACTTCCATTCGCCATAACGGCCCATGGAATAGATGTCGTGCTCGGCGAGCAAGCGCATCTTTTCAGCCTTGTCGGCCTCGGAACGACGAGTGATATGCACATAGGCAGGGTTCATGAGCACGTGATTCTCAGCAACCAGATGCTGGTCGGTGACGATACCGGCCTGACGCAGGTCGCCCAATGTGCGTTCCAACAGGGCGTCGATATCGCCGACAGGTTCATCTTTGCCAAAACCTATCTCCACATAGAGCGACATGCGGTCCTGTCCTATGATGTTATCGTAGAATCCCACACGATAGAAGAGGTACTTGCTCTCCGGTATATACATCCAACAGTTGGTGCGTTCGGGGCCTTTGCTATCGAAACCGAGGTTGAACACAAGGACCTTATTCCAGGTGTACACATTACCATCATACGGGATATCACAGAGCGTCAAAAGAGTAGGCAACGGCATGGTAGAGATAAGTCGGTCGTAATGGATGGTGCGGCGGTCGGTGGTGGCAGTATGTGCTGCAGGATCGACGGAGAGCACCCGCTCGTTGAATGAGATACAGGACTGATTAACATGAGAAGCCACCGAGTCTACGATACGGATGCAGCCACGCTTGGGATAAAGGAAGGTGGCATTGTAGCTTTTGCCTTCGGGATGCCGAAAGTTGCGCACTATCTGCTCTCGATCGGCATAGGGGAAGAATCGTCCCATGGCGTCCACGTCCAGACGGTCGAGCTCGGTAGCGTAGAGCTTGGTATTGTAGGGTATCAAGAACTTCTCGGCTATGGAGCGACCAAACTTGGCATATAGCATCTGCTTGAAAGTATCCGACGCAGCTCCTTCGGGGATGGAGAAGAGGTCGTAGAGGCAGTCGATAAACTCTTCCTGCGGCAGCTGGTGGATATTCATCTGGAACGGGAAGTCGACATGGCGGTCTTTATACAGAATCTGCGTATGTTTCTGGACAGTGAGTATCTCGTCGGGGTCGATGCGGCTCATAACATAGTCGCGAAGTTCGGGGCGCATAAAATGGAAGAAATGGCCGGAATAGTCCCACACAAAACCATCCTTGTAAATAGTCTTGCAGTAGCCGCCGATTTGGTCTTCGGCTTCTATGATTTGGTAGTTGTTTCCGGTCGCCGCAGCATAGCTCAAGCCAGAGATACCGGCACCAATGATTAGGTCCATATTCAACTGATAATGTTATTCTTCTTGATATACCAACGCATAGCCATCGTGGCTAATGCAGGGCAATGACGGAGCATCCCTATAAGGAAGCGCATCAACGTATTGCGCTTGAGATAGGGATTATCGCCATAGTCAGGGATTATACGCAACAGCTCGTCGTGTATCTCATTGTATGTGGAAGGCGAAGGTTTGCTGCTGTTACGGATATAGTTGGCTACAGAAGAGAGGTAGCCTTTCTTGAGGTACATATAATCTATCTCAGGCTTGTATTCCTCATAGACGCCGTGGCCTTTGGCATATTGCATCAATTTGCCAAACACGGCAAGGCGCTTCTTATATTTGTCGCTCTGCTTGGTGGTAGTCACCGAACCCGGACGTATCAGGTAGTGATAGAGTGGGCGGTCGACATAGGCCACGCTGCGGGTCTTCATCCACACGCAGGATACAAAGAAGCTGTCATCGGCGGCACGGTCTTCCGGGAAGCGGATGTCGTTGGCGAGCACCATCTCGCGGCGGTAAATCATCGAAGCAAACAAGGACACGTAATGCGTCAGCACAAAGGCACGGGCGTCATGGGTGATGGGGCCTTCCTGGATATGGGGATTAATCAACAGGTCGCCATTGCTTCCATCGGGGAAGCACTTCTGCATATAACAGCAGCAAATATCCGCATCCAGCGTCTTGGCCTTGTTGTAGAGCATCTCCAGCATGTCGGGCTCCACGGTATCGTCGGGGTCAATGAACGAGATATATTCGCCTTGAGCCTCGGGGATGCCGAAGTTGCGAGCCATACCGGCACCCAGATTATGCTCGGGCGTCAGCACGCGGAACTGACCGGCACGCGGATGTCCCTCGATGGTGCGCTGCAGGATGGCAATGCTGTCGTCGGGACCGTGGTCGTCGACAAAAAGAAACTCCACGTCTTCGAGGGTCTGTGCCAGCAGCGACTTGACACAAGCCTCGATATATTCCGCCACGCCATAGACGGGCAAGATGACTGATACCTTTATCATAGTCAAGAGTTGATTAGTTTTTCTATTTCATGAATAATGCAAGTGGACGGAAGCCTTCCTTCAACGGGTTGCAGGTATCGGCTGTAGACCTGTTGACGGATCTGAGCCATGGGGTCATCTCCATCCAGGACGACCTGTTGAATAAAACGGTCGATATCGGACACGGTGCGGGCGTGGTAGTGGGCGTCGAACATTTTCTCTCCGAAGGGAGAGTAACGGGAACGGACATCTTCGCTACGCACAGTAAAGAGGACGGGTTTACGGGTAAAAAGGTAGTCGGTGGTGAAGGATCCAGAGTCATGAATCATTGCATCGGATGTAAGGAAGAGGTCTATGTAAGAAGATTCTTCCACCTGTGTATTTTCCCGTTGATTCCATGCCGAATAGTATTCCTCGACTCTCTGCGCGCCCCATAATTGTTGGAGTTTGAACTTGAGTAGTTGGTGGGGCTTGAACACAAACTGCACAGTGTCGACGTATTTGTCGGCGAGACGCAACATATCCTCGTAAATCAGCAGGAAGGATGAGAGGGCGAAACCCTCCTCAATTGAATGATGAGGAGCCCAAATAATCCGTTTCTTGGCAACGGCCTGAGGTTTCCACACATCATGCGGCCGGTAGTCGTCACGAAGGAAAACCTCGATGCCCGGATAGCCGGTAACAACACCGTTGACTCCGCGACAGCGCGAATGCTCGGAAAACAGCTTTTTATGAATATCCGATTCAAGGAAATAGCACCCTACCAGATTATGGAACAACAGGTTGTAGTTGTTCTCATACATGAAGCTGAAGTTGGTGAAGCCATAGGGGATATAACAGGTAAGCCTGTCACGGAAGTGATAGATAAAATACTGTGGCAAGTGGTCTTTATAGGGTGATGAGAAGAAAACAATGTCCGGATTGAGGCTCTTCTTAATATCAACCCAGCGACGACGGTCAGCATCATACGGTATGACATATTCAAATCCCCGGCTCTTGACAAATTCCTCTGTACGTTTTATTGTACCCTCCACCTCCTCTTTGCCAAAGCCTTTATATTGAGAATAAGGATATATCACGACATACGGATGGTAATGTGGCGACTTCTGCATTGCCTCGAAAAGATAGTCGGCCTTCCACATCCCCGGTATTGTCAGAAAGAAAGCAACATCTATGCAATCCTTATCGCGCAGCCGCCGTGCCGCTGCCAATTGGGACTTTCGAAAGTCCTGTATGTACCGCTTCGTTATGAACGGGACCCTACTCCTCAACACGTCGCGGTGAGCAAGCATAAGTCTCAACTTATATTTGAGGGATTGGTCGACGTTCTTCATTCGTCAGTATTTAATGTTTCGCCAGGCAAATGGCACTTCAAAATCAGCATACCGCGTATTGCGTGTAAAGTATTGATCCTGGAGCTCCCCATTGATGAAGACAGGATTGTCTCTATAATCACATGCCATCTGATGGATAAAATACTCAAGGTATTTCACCTTTTCCGGATCAAACCCCATATAACGTACCGCTGCAATGTCGGCGAGGAGAAAGTCGAATGCTCCCAATAGCACATTGGCATGTTTAGAGGTGGGGCAGAACGGGCCTTGCCCCTCTCCTGCCATGATACCATCTATCACCGTAAAATACTTCCTGTCTTTTGTAAGCAGACTTTTGTACAGATCGACAACCATGCGCCAGATGGTATCATTGCCCGGATGGGCGCCACGATGCGTGACTGCAGCATGCTGGGCACGTTCCCAACTGGCATGGTCGGGATATTCGTCTCCGCCTGTCTCCGGGCTGCCTATTCTCCAATGCACAAGCTGATTCTTTCGAGTCATTGCACCCACCTGCCCCTTCAGATTAAGTGTCGCCCCTACCTTCTGGTGTGTCTTCAGTTTGGGGATGGAAACATACACATCAGAATCATAAAGGCTCTTCGACATAGTATATAACTGCGTATCACCCGTATGTGCGGCAACCGTTTCCTCTCTCTCATCAAAAACGCCCCTGAACAATGACGAGTCCACCCCATAAAGCAGGCTACTCTTTCCCAGATTCAACTCGACTTCACCATTGGGGTCGCCGGGCTGAGGTGCCATTTTATCTTTCTTGCCATAGTCCTTAAGGTCCTTACATACCAATGGACGCAAGTCATAAATATGGCAAGGGACATCATATTTCCCTTCAAGGCGCCTTATCCCTGTAAACTCCATCAGCTCTTCGAAATCAGCATCTATCGACGGATTATCGGCAATAATAATCTCACCTTTCCCGCAAAGGGCTTGCGCAACACGGTCAGCCACTGCTTCAATCACTGCCGGATGGGTAATAACACAATAAAGGCTGTCCGTATGGTCACACGATTTGCGCCACCGAGAAGCGACCCAGTTGGGTTTGATAAACACCCTCATGCCTGGCTCAATATAGCCCTCGAATGGATTATCCGGATTCATACCCAAAGAGTGGAATATCATGTTCAATGCATGATTCACCTTCATTGGACGATAGCTGTCTGCCGAGGCTATGGCTACTGCCTTCTTATTTATTGTAGTCTCCATTGTCAATCATATTTAAGAACCGTTCCAGTGCATACACATACCACTTCTGGTCACCCGTCATGGCATCCGCACAGTGCGGCCAAAACTCTTCTCGTTTCGGACCTTCCCATTCTTTCATCCACTCGTTTAACGGTCTGGGCATTGGTGTTTTCACAGGCATATCCCACCCGGGATACAGCCTCTCGAATATTTCCCGCACCAAATACTTATTCTCACCTCTACGAATTCTCGCATAGTCTATCGGCACTCCAAGCACAGTCTTGGAATATGGCATATATAACTTGATACCTGCCGTGGCACAAGCGTCCTCATACGAATTGATTGCCTCTTCGTACATGGTTTTATTCAAGAAGGCATGCGCATCGGTGTAGCCGTTCCGTGTCCATAGCTCGTACGGCTCCGTTATCATTTGCGGGCATTTCAAGACCTTGTACGGAAGCACATAGGAATATCTGTCCACAAACTCACCAAAGGTCCAATCCTTAGACATCAACCCACTCATCCCACCATATACAATATCCGCGCTCTCGCCGAATACAATTTCATTAAACCCATCCTCCAGGGCTTTTCTTGATGCCTTGTATATTTGAACTTCTATCGAATGGCAGGGGGATCCTTTATGACGCATCAGCACAGGAGCCATATTCTCCATATCCTCCCAGTAAACCTCCACAATACGATGCTCCAAACCGCACTCCGCAGCATAACGCGCAGCCTGTTCTGTCTCGTCTGTAACCTCGACACCCGGCACAATACACTTGAAAGTGTAGGCCACACTCCCTTTCGGCATCATCTTGGCCAGGATGGCCGAATCTATTCCTCCGCTCAACGCCAAAGCCGTGCGTCCACCAGCAGTAGCCACGGCCATTTCCTTCCTGAGTGCTGCTTCCAGGTCGCGACTGTCTCTTACCTGACAACGATCTTTCGGCGGGAAGACATGAAAGTCCTTTATTCCGTCAACAAAACACTTTCCGCTGTCCACCACGGTCCGGAACATGAGCCAACTGCTCATACAGAACTCCTTGTCCGCAATCTTACCCATGGTCACTTCACATCTTCAAGGTTGTCCACTCGGATAGTATCCAATGCACGACGAATCTGGGTCGAAGAAACGCCCTGTGTATAGGGGAAATAAACTATCTTGATACCTTCGGCTGCAAATTCTTTCTCATACTGCATCCATTTCTCTGTACCATACCAGTCGTCTCCGACAAAAAGATAGGAGGCACCCAGTTTTTTGCAAGCGGCCAACTTATCCATATCGTACTGAGGGACTGCAGCATCAACATACTTGCAACTACGGACCACTTCGATGCGGTCTTCGAAAGGTATGAGGGCTTTTTTCCCTTTGTACGCCACCAATTCATCGATTGTCACGCCGACAATCAGTTTATCGCACATTCCCTTGGCGTTCTTTAAAAGATTAAGATGACCTATATGGAAAAGGTCATAGACTCCTGTTGTATATCCTATTACCATGATCTAAACAGTTAAATCCTCTTTGAATGTTATCTTTCTGTTCTCCTCCGAGCCTTCCACCACACAAATCTTGGTGCCGGGCATGTATTTGCGGACCACGCCGCAGTCGTCTGTGGCTTGGAACCGGGGGTCTTGCAGGGCGCGCTGGTAGGCGTCGCGGATGAGGGGCAGACGGAAGGCCTGCGGGGTTTGGGCCCGCCACATCAGCTTTCTTTCCGGTATGCGTGCCACAAAGCGTGGCATTATGAATTCTTCATTCTTCATTCCTAATTCTTCATTCATATCCGGATGCACCTCCCACACCGTGTCCGTACTCGGCACCGCCACCCCCACAGCTTCATGGCTACCCAACGCCTTAACCACACGGTCGATAATCTCTGTCGACACCATGGGCCGCGCCGCATCGTGCAGCAGCAGATTCGTCTCGTCGGGTTCGTCGATATAGGCCATGATGGCATTTAACGATGACATATAGCGTTCGCTGCCACCATCGACAATCTTCTTCAGCTTCCCCCAACGGCCAGCGGCGGCAATCTCTTCCATGCGTCCGCGCCAGTCGGGATGCACCACCACCGCCACCTCATCGATGGCAGGATGGTTATTGAATGTCTCAATGGAATGCTCTATCACAGTGCGACCGGCAAGCGTCAGGAACTGCTTAGGCACCGGCCCGCCCACTCGGCTTCCGGTCCCTCCTGCCAGTATCACTGCGATATTCTTCATTGCACTCGTTTACTGTACAACAATGCGAACAGGCCGCCCCATACAACCACGGCGCCCAGCTGCATCCACCACTCGGTACCCACCAACACCGCAGGGGCGATGATAAGGGCCTTCAGGGCATAGTAGACACCTTTGGCGGCCAGCATGGACACCATGACGGCGGGCCACACAGCCCAACGGCGCGAGAGCCACCCAAAGAGCGAGGCCACGGTGGCCAGCTCGGCCATCATGCACACCATCTTCGGAGCGGCAGGCATGCCGGTGACCAGACCCGACACCAGCGGCATCAGCACCGCCAGCACCAGCGCGTTGCGCCAATCCTTTCCCACAAGCATCCCCGCCAGCAGAAGGGCCAGCATCGGGTTGAGCTTATACAACGGCACCGCCAGCAGATGCGAGGCGGCGGGAATCAGGCAGGCCAAGGCAAGCAATGCCGCGTCAAAAGCGGCAAACCGAACTATACTTTGTGATTTCAAGGTCATTCCAATCATTTCTTACCATTATTGCAGATGCAAAGATACAACTTTTTTTAATATCATCAAAATAAATTACCTAAAAGGGCGTTATTCAACCATATAAAAGACAACAATCGAAGAGATGAAAAAGACTCTTATCCTTCTCACAGCGGCACTGCTCCTGACTTCCGTCAGTGCCATAGCCCAAAACAAGGTTGACAAACAAGGCCGCCGACAAGGCCATTGGATCCGCATCGACAAGGACGGAACCAAGATCTACGAAGGCGACTTCCTCGACGGCAAGGAGACCGGCACCTTCACCTACTACTATGCCGACGGCACCGTGCGCATGCGCAACATATACACCGTCCCCGGCGAACGCTGCGACCATGAAGCCTATGACGAGAAAGGCCACCTCCTCGCCCGCGGCCACTACGACCGCCGCAACCGCGACGGCCAGTGGCAGTTCTTCGCCGAAGACGGCCGGCTGGTCAAGGAAGCCTCCTACCGCATGGGCATCAAGGATGGTCTGCACGTCATCTACACCCATACCGGCGACACCGCCGAAGTGACCCACTGGGTCAACAACCACCGCCACGGCCGCTGGTGGAAACGCATCGGAAAGCAAGGCTACATCACCGGCACCTACGTCAACGGCGGCCTTGAGGGACGGCTTGTAGAATACGACGACAACGGCCTGCTGGCCCGCGAAGGCCACTACCTCGACGGCCTGAAGCACGGTTCCTACCGCTACTATGAAGACGGCCAACTCACCATCGACGAACGCTGGGAGCACGGCCTGATGCTCGACCGCCGCATCCGTATGCTGCTGCCCGAAGAGAAATTCCTCTCCATACACGACATCATCTGCCTGGCACCGCTGGGCAAGAACCGGGTGACCCTCCTCCTCGACGACGGCAGCAAACTCATCACCCACGAAAGTGCCGACCTTGTCTATGAGCGCATCGGCGACGAACTCTTCGACTGCGCCAACCGCAAAAGCCGCATCATTGTGGCCCGCCGTGCCGTACAAGGCATCGGCAAAGACACCGAAGGACGCGACATACTGCTCCTCGAACCCCAACCCGACTTCGCCATCTTCCCCGACGAGGACGGCATCAAGATGGTGCGCAGCCGCCACTTCGACGACGAACCCGCTCTGAAATAGTGACCATCGCCGCTCACACCCTCGGCTGCAAACTCAACTTCGCCGAAACCTCCGACCTCCTCCGGCGGCTCGCCGCCGAAGGCAACACCGTCGTCGCTTGGGGCGAACGGGCCGACCTCTACATCGTCAACACCTGCACCGTCACTGCCGTAGCCGAAAAAAAGTGCCGCAACGCCATCCGTCAGGCACACCGTCTCAACCCCGACGCACAGATTGTCGTCATGGGATGCTTCGCCCAGGTGGCAAAAGACGAGATAGAAAAGATGCCCGGCGTCACCCAGGTGCTCGGCAACGACAGCAAACGCCTCCTCTCCTACTCCGGCGACGACCGCACACGTACCTTCTTCAAGATACAGGACGGCTGCGACTACTTCTGCACCTACTGCGCCATCCCTTACGCCCGCGGCCGCTCCCGCTCGGCCTCCATCGAGGAGACCCTCTGCGCCGCCCGCCGCATCGCCTCCACCAGCACCAAGGAGGTGGTGCTCACCGGCGTCAACACCGGCACCTTCGGCCAGCAGCACAACGAGATCTTCCTCGACCTGCTGCGCGGCCTCGATGCCATCGAAGGCATTGAGCGTTACCGCATCTCCAGCATCGAGCCCAACCTGCTCACCGACGACATCATCGACTTCGTGGCCCACAGCCGCGCCTTCCTACCCCACTTCCACATCCCCCTGCAGGCCGGCTCCGACCACGTGCTGCAACTCATGCACCGCCGCTACGACACCGCCCTCTACCGCACCAAGCTCGAACGCATCAAGGCCGTCATGCCCGACGCCTGCATCGCCGCCGACGTTATGGCCGGATTCAACGGCGAGAGCGAGGAGGAATTCGCCAAAGTGCTGTCGTTCATCGACTCGCTGCCCATCTCCTACCTCCACGTCTTCACCTACAGCGACCGCCCCGGCACCGCAGCCCTCCGCCTCGGCGAGAAAATTCCCGTCCCCGTCCGCCGCGAGCACACCGCCCGCCTGCTGGAGCTCAGCGAAGAGAAACACAGAGCCTTCATCGAAAGCCAGATAGGAAAGACACGCCCCGTCTTGTGGGAATCGACGTCCCACCCAGCCACCCAGTTACCTGGCCACCCAGCCACTCAACCCCTCATGCTCGGCTGGACCGACAACTATATCCGCGTGGGCCGTCCCTACGACGAAGCGCTGGTGGGCACCGTCGCCGACGTCACCCTCACCCCCGGGAACATCCTTCGCGAGGAAATTTAACTTCCCCACCACCTTCATTTCGCCTTCCTTTCCCCTCCGATGCCCTTCCGTCTCCGCACCGTCCCCTCTCCGTCTTTCAACGGAGGTGAGACGGAGGTGAAACGGAGGTGAGACGGAGGTGAGACGGAGGTGATAGGGAGTGAACACGGAACGGACAGCAACAAGAAAGGCTCGCCACAAGGGTTTGCGGCGAGCCTTTGAAAAAGGACTGTTCAAAGTCAGTCTTTCTTGCAGCACTTCTTGCAGCAGCAGTCGCCGCAGACGCACTTGTAGAACAGGCCGGCCACAGCGGCACCCACCAGCGGAGCCACGATGAAGAGCCACAGCTGGCTGCAGGCGCTCCAGGTGGCGCAGTCGCTGAAGATAGCCTGGCTGATGGAGCGGGCGGGGTTGACGCTGGTGTTGGTCAGCGGGATGGAGACCAGGTGGATGAGCGTCAGCGTGAGACCGATGGCCAAGCCGGCGGCCTTGGTGTTGCTGCGCTCGTCGGTGGCGCCGAGAATCACCATCAGGAAGATGAAGGTCAGCACTGCCTCGACGGCGAAGGCGCCCCACATGCTCACGTTGAGGTAGCCGTCACCGGCGGCAGCCTGGAAGGCCTCGCCATAGCCGTTGGCGGCGAAGACCCCCGTGGCGCCCAAGCCGGCGGCCTTATAGATGCCGAACAGGACAGCACCGGCGACGATGGCGCCGACAATCTGGCTCACCCAGTAGAGGAGCATGTCTTTGAAACTCATACGTCCGTTGACCCACACACCGAAGGAGACGGCGGGGTTGAGGTGGGCGCCGCTCACATGGCCGATGCCATAGGCCATGGCGATGACCGTGAGGCCGAAGGCGATGGCCACGCCGAGGAAGCCCACATGGCCGAACAGCGCGGTACCGCAACCGCCCAGCACGAGAACGAAGGTGCCGAAGCACTCAGCAAGCATTTTGTTACAAATCTTCATATTACAATAGTTTTAATTGGTTAGTATTTGCCCCTATTAACGCAAATTAACGAAAGATATTGTGCCGACATACTTTTTTTTCAATTCCTAAATATCCATTATACATTATCCTTATTTTAGTATAGAGTTTCCGTATAGGCACCCAAAAGGGGAGCAATAGGAGAACAATAGGGGAGCAAAACCAATAACTGCGTATATACAGAAAAAAAGAGGCCCATTAGAGCCTCTTTGGGTTATTCCATGGCAAATCCATCTGATTGGCCAACAGTCACTTAACTACAATCAGTAGCTGCGGGCGAAGACGACGCGGCGATGGCTGGGCTTGCCGCTATAGATGCACTTGCCTTCTTCCACGGGGGCGTCGAAGGGGATGCAGCGGATGGTAGCCTTGGTCTCCTCCTTGATGCGTTCTTCGGTTTCGACGGTGCCGTCCCAATGGCAGAGGAGGAAGCCGCTCTTCTCGATCTCGGTCTTGAAGTCGTCCCAGGTATCAACACGGCGGGTCATCGAGGCGCGGAAATCGGCGGCTTTCTTGAAGAGGTTCTGCTGAATCTGCTCCATGAGATCGGCGACGTGGTCGGCGATGCCTTCGATGGGCATAGTGATCTTCTCGAGGGTGTCGCGGCGGCAGACCTCGCAGGTGCCGTTCTCGAGGTCGCGGGGGCCTATGGCGAGGCGCACGGGGACGCCCTTGAATTCGTATTCGTTGAACTTCCAGCCCGGCTTATACTCGGGGCGGTTGTCGTACTTCACCACCAGACCTTTGGCTTCGAGGGCGCGGATGATGGGTTCGATGTGCGAGTCGATCTGCGCCATCTGCTCGTCGCTCTTGGCGATGGGGACGATGGCCACGTGGATGGGCGCCAGATGCGGCGGCAGGACGAGGCCGTTGTCGTCGGAGTGGGTCATGATGAGGGCGCCCATGAGGCGGGTGCTGACACCCCAGGAGGTGGCCCAGACGTACTCGAGCTGGTTCTGCTTGTTGAGGAACTGCACCTCGAAGGCCTTGGCGAAGTTCTGGCCCAGGAAGTGGGAGGTGCCTGCCTGCAGGGCCTTGCCGTCCTGCATCATAGCCTCGATGCAGAGTGTGTCGAGGGCACCGGCG
>ODAI014398181.1_pt1 | contig 12138 bp, 5 predicted proteins | sample 1539321 | NCBI WGS metagenome assembly ODAI01 (sample SAMN02144231, study PRJEB22623) | gut metagenome | biome: sheep rumen | host: Ovis aries | place: New Zealand
CCTGTGGGCGGTGCTCCGGCCGGGACCCGTCAGATAGGCGACTGAGCTGTCGCTGACAGTCACTTTGGGGGTCGTGACCGCGCCGCTGATCGTGATGTTCATGTTCTGGGGGATGGCCAGGGCCGTTGTCGGCACGCTCACCTTTATGGGCTGGCTGGCCTTGGCGATCGTGAATGTTTTTCTGACCGTTCCGGTATATTCCCCCATGCCGGTGTAGGTGGCGGTGGCGGTCCCAGCGTTTTTGTTGTCTGTGTAGCTGACTTCATAGTCGGTTCCTTCTTCCAGGGGCCTGTTGTTGAATTTTACAGTGGCAGAAGGTTTTATGTTGCTGCCATTATAGGTGTATGTTGACTTCTGAAGGGTGATCGTGGCTTTTCCCAGAGGCTTTTTGATCACGCGGACATGGAAGGTGACCCGGCAATTGCTGTCGTACTGGTCAAATACTTCACAGTAGTAGGTGTAATAGCCGTATTTCTGAAGAGTCACATCATAGCGGGGGGCATCGTCCGCGTCATCGATCGTGTCTTCGTTTTTGTCTTCCCAGAGATAGGTGTATTCAGTGCGGGGATCCTCTCCTTTTGCGCTGACCTGGAGAGAGGCCTTCTGACCGGGGTAGATATCGATGTATTTTACACGGGTGGATTCGCCCATGCCCTTTGGAAAGGCTCTCAGGTCGTTGTCAATAAAGATATAGAAGATGATCTCACGATCATTGCCGTACTTGTCCGCAACATTGCAGACATAGGTGTCACAGAAGCCGTCTTTGACGTTAAAGGTAAAGTCCCTGCCATCTGCCCCTTCAATCCGGTTTTCTTCATAACTGCTGTTGTCTGTATACCAGCTGAAGCTGAGCTCACTGCTGTCCACATTTGTCTCGGCTCTGAGGATGGCGTCCCCGTTATAGGGGACATAGACCTCGAGGGTGTTGCCGTCCCTGACGGACTTATAGGTGCTTCTGGTGCGGGGAGTGACGACAAGATTGCTGTAGATCTTGATCGTGAAATGGACTTCCGCCTCGTTGCCGAAGCGGTCGCTGACCATACAGCAGACCAGGGTCCTTTTCGAGATATTCTTCAGGGTGCAGGCGGATAAGGTTTCTTCCGGGATCAGGTCCCAGTCGGAGTTGACGTTCTCCCTCTGGAACCAGCGGTAAGTGATGCCATCCGTTACATCCGCTTCTGCCTTGACTCTGAGCTCGATGTCTTTCCCGGCCTGCACGCTGTAGACGCCGCTGCCCTCGTCATCGTTGTCATCATCCGGATAGGCATGGAAGTGGTTTTCCACACCGACGTTAAAGGAGATCGTCTTTGTATTTGCGTCGGAGTCACTGACCTCGCAGGTGTAGGTGCCGAATTCCAGTTCTGAGGCGGCGATGGTATATTCACGGGTGTCAGCGCCTTCGATGACAGATTTCTTCGGATCCCTCCATACGAAGGAGAGGGTGCTTCCCTCCTGTGTCCCGGCCAGGACCGAGAGCCGCAGGGGCTCTCCGGCAGTTGCATATACACTGAGGGTGTCTGCCTCGATGTCCGGGGCTGCCCCCTCCTCTTCCGGGCAGGCATAGAATGTCCCTGCCGGAAGATCGGGATCCTCGGTCTCTCCGGAATCACCGGCTGTGTCAGTGTCTTCCGGATCCGCTGCCATCAGGCCGGCTTCGGGAGCGGCTGCTTCGAAGTCAGGCGCTTCTACGATTGCCCCCGTCTCCGGGCTGAAGGCATCTTCCTCCGTGCCCGCTTCCGGGATGGGCATTTCAGCTTCTGCCTCGTTGTCAGCGCCTGTGCCGGCCTCGGGTTCCGGGGCGGTGACGGTCTCAAAGCCTGCGGCGGAGCTGATGTCAGATTCCGGCGCAGGTTCCGGATCAAAGTCCGCTGCAGAACTGTCGTCAGATTCCGGGGCGGCTGCAGCCTCAAAGTCTGCGGCAGAGCCGTTGTCAGAAGCCGGTGCAGGTTCTGTGTCAAAGTCTGCGGCAGGGTTGTCATTCAAGTTCGAAGCTGCCTCAGTATCAAAGTCAGCATCAGAACTGTCGTCAAAATCCGGGTCGGTCACAGCGTCCGGCTCCGTGGTCAGGTCGTCATTGAAGTCAGGGGCCGGCTCCAGGCCGGATTCAGGGACAGCGTTTTCTATAAAACCGGCGTCCGGCTCCTCTGCCGGCTCCTCAACTGCCTGCGTTGATATTGTCATGCCCTGCTCAGCAAAAGGATCCTCCGTCTGCACACTCGCGGCATTGACCGGAATGCAGGCTGAGAGAGCCAGAGCTGCTGACAGCAGGATAGCATAGAGCCGTTTCTTTTTCATTTTGTTTTCCTCCATGGTTGAATCTGGATTGTTGATACGTTACAGCCTTCGACAGGGCGTGAATAAATAACTTGACGCCTGTCAGTACATTCACTGCACAGCGGACAGCTGTGCAGGATGCTGCATGCTCTGAGAGATGAAGATCCCTCTTGCGATCGGTCAGACCAGGAGGACCCGTCCTGACAGTGCCGCGCCCCGCGCTTCGTGACCGGAAAGAGATCGGTGCCGGGGGAGGGAAAACTGCCGCAGTAGGTCCGCCGTAAATACTCAATAAAGTGAATGCATTAAAGGTGCCATAAAGCCCCGCATCCTGTTTTAAAAACTGTATGCACAAAATTATAGCACATTGCGGTGCAAATAGAATAAAAATAACCCTGTCCGTATAGCAGCATACAGACAGGGGGCCTTAATATTGTAAATGGTTATTATAATCTGTCCGCGGGTCAGGTGCGGCAGCTGCAGGAATCCTCTAAGGTCAGAGCCATTCCAGAATCAGTGGCTGTCCGCCTCCGGGCCGGAGCTCTCTTTTTTCGCTTCGGCTTTTTCCCGCCTGCGGATCTCCCTGGCAGCATTCTGCAGCTGCCGATCCTCCCGGGATCCCTCGATCAGTCTGCTGACTGCGCTCTTTTCCCTGCGCACCTTGAGCAGCTCCTCGACGATGCCCTGGGTGCCGTTGGCGTGCTCGCTCATGCCCTTCTGGTCATGGGCGGTCAGCAGGTAGCGGCGGACTACAAAGAGGACAGCGATGGAAGAAACGATGATCAGGTTCTGCACGGGGGTCAGGTGTTCGACGATCATGTGCCTGGCATTGGCGAACATCAGGACTTCGATCAGGGTGCCGGGCGTGTGCATGCACAGGAGCTTTACAAACTCGATCGCGATCGCCAGGGTCAGGGCCCCCTCCAGGAAGTGCTGGGTCGAGGCGTTTTCCGTGAAGATCAGCGGCAGGTCTGTCACGATGGTCCGGCCGATCACAAGGATCAGGACGACGATCAGAAAGACAGCAAGTATGATCTCCAGATATTCCGATACGCGCAGCATGATCCGTTTCAATACATTAGACATATTCTCCCCCTTATCCCAATCCGGCTTTTGAGTATCCGGCGGTCCGGAGTGCGGTCCGCCATGCGGAAGGACTCCGGTTTTCTGTTACTATTTCCCCCTCAAATAGTTTAGCAGGTGAAATAAATATGGGCAAGCATAAATGATTGATTATATCGTCTGATTTTTGACTTTCATCCAAAAAGAAAGAAACTGTCTGGCAGATTCTCAGACAACCGCTGGAATTGTATACAGATTTCTGCATATTCTGGATTTTGGCGGGGAAAAGACATATCATTTTTGCAGCAAATGTAGTATAATAGTCACGATTTTTTCACTGTTTATTCACATATGGAGAATTTATATGCCAGACAGACCCACAGGTGCCAGACACAATACTATATGCTTCCGCCGCATCCTTCTTCTGATCCTGACGGCGGTCCTCCTCACCATCGCCCTGCCGGCAGGTGTTAGTGCAGCTGAGACCGGACCCCGGGAGGCTCGGACAGCTTCTCTTCAGGGAGGCGGTCAGGCCCGGCAGACAGACCCGCATGTAGTGCGGGCCGGTGTCCTGGTGCGGTCCGGCAAAAAGATCCGCTACAGGCGGTCCAACGGAAAGTATTTTAATGGCGGCTGGAAAAAGGTTAAGGGAAAGACCTATTATTTTGCAAAAAACACCTATGCCCTGACCGGCCTGCGAAAGGTGGGAAAGAATTATTATATCTTCAGTTCCAAAGGGGTGCTGAGAAAGGGATGGGTCCGGCGCAGCGGGCACTACTACTACGCATCGCCCAAAAGCGGGGCCCTGCTGACCGGCTGGCAGACGATCAAGGGGAAACGCTATTATCTCAGCGTCAGGACCAGGTACCGTCTGACCGGTTTTCAGTATATCGGCGGCAAGGTCTACTATTTTAACGCCCAGGGGGTCCAGCAGACCAAAAACCAGTACAGAAACGGGAAAAAGCTCAGGTTTAACAAGGACGGCTCTGTCCGCAGCTACGGCGGGCACAGCTACAGCACATCCAGCTCATCCAAGGGCCAGCAGGTCGTCAACTACGCCCGCCGTTTCCTCGGTAACCCCTATAAATGGGGAGGCTCCAGCCTGACCCACGGCGCGGATTGCTCGGGCTTTGTCATGGCCGTCTACGTCCGGTTCGGCATCAGCCTGCCCCACTACGACGCCTCCATCCGCAAGTGCGGCCGTCCGGTCGGCAGCCTTGCCAGTGCCCGGCCCGGGGATGTCATCTGCTACAACGGCCACGTGGCCATCTATATGGGAAACAACCGGATCATCCATGCCGCCAACGAGCGGCAGGGCATCTGCATCGGTTACAATGCGGCCTATACCAGGATCCTGTCCATCAGGAGATTTTTCTGACAACTGGCAATACCGTGGTCTGATATTTTGTCATAGAAATTGAACGTGACCTTGTATGCAGCAAGATCAATAAACAGCAAAAACAGCCGCCCGGCTTACGAAAAGCCGGACGGCTGTTTTTTCATGGAATTTTATTTTTTCGCTTCTGCCGGAATGCTGATCTTCACGCCGGTGTTGATGCCTGTGATGGTCACCTTCATCTTGCAGCTGGAGACGCTGGTCTCACCGCCTACGGCTGAATTCGAGAGGTCGGCGTACATGCCGGCGGCGGCCAGGCCCTTGTCAAAGGTCATGATAAAGCGGCTTTTGGTCAGGTCCACATCCTCGACGCCCGCATCCTTGAGGATGGCGATCCCGGATCCTGTCATCTTTTCAAAGGAGACCTCGTCCATATCCACGACAGCCGCATAGGCGCCGGTCTTCGGATTCATGTAGACCTCCCGGACGGCATCCGGGTCAAAGAAGGGGATCCCGCTCTTGTCTTCCTGAACATCAACCCTGTTCCTCATCCACTGGCCGGTCTGGTCGGATCCGGTGAGCTTCAGATACTCGGTCCTGTTCTTTTTATCCAGGTAGGAGAGTCTGTCGACCTTTATGGAGAAGAGAAAAATGGAAGCCTTCATGGTGCTCTCTGATTTTGTCAATCCGAGAGTCCTGCTGTCCTCGACCTTTACCTTGGCAGTGATCGTGGCCCCCATCTTCTGGCCGCCCATGTTTTCGACCGGAACCTTTGCCTTCATATCGATCTCGGCTTCATTGGTGCAGTCAGAGACAGCCTTCTTTGCGTACTTGGTTTTGAGGGCGCTGATAAAGTCCGCAGTTGTCTTCAGATCCAGCTTTATGAGCTTGTCGGTCTTCTCGATCAGCTTCTCCTTTCCGACCATCTGGTCGGACACATTGAAGGACCCCGCGGCCTCCGCCCGGGCGGCGGGACACAGGACCAGGGCGGCCGCGGCCAGAAGAGCCAGCGCTGACATTTTTATTCTGTTTCCGATCGTCTTCTTCATTTTCCGCCTCCATTGACTGTATTCACCGGGTGACAAGCCGGCTTGATTTTTTTTCCATCAGCCTATATTGTATCTTTTACCGGCTTTTCAGGCAACCGGAACAGATAAATATCTTTATGCCTGTTATAATGAAATGTAAGAGAACAGGGCGCTGACCGGCAAAAGAAGGCCGCATAGGCGCTTATATCATACGTCGATCGCGGCACACAGCCACGGAACATAAAGGATGGGAAAAATGAAAAAAGAGAAGATCAAAAACACAAAAAAGAATACAGATAAAAAGCTTCAGAATAAAATCACGAACAAGTCTGCCGGGGGCCCGGCCCCCGCGCGCAAGGGTCAGGCTCCTGCTTTGGATGCCGCCGGCGGCAGGAGTGGCGGCAGGAGTCAGGCGCCTGCTTCGGAGCCTGCCGCTCAGCAGGAAACTCCTAAGAAAAAGAAGTCCCGCTGTCCCGTCTCCAGGTTCTGCGGCGGCTGTTCCATGATCGACCTGCCCTATGACGACCAGATCCGGGGCAAGTGGGAGACCCTGGAGGATCTGATCGGAGATTATGTAGTCCCGGAGCCCTTTATCCGGATGAAGGCGCCGGATCACTACCGCTATAAGGTGACCTCCGTCTTTGCGCCGGACAGAAAGGGGAAGCCCGTCTGCGGCATCTACCGGGAGGGAACCCATGAGGTGGTGCCCGTCAAGTCCTGCCTGATCGAGCACATTCAGGCGGACCGGATCATCCAGACCATCTATTCCCTGCTCCCCTCCTTCCGGATCCATGTCTATGATGAAGACATGGACATCGGCCTGCTCCGCTACGTGCAGGTTCGGGCCGCCCGCGTGACGAAGGAGATCATGGTGACCCTGGTCATGACAGACCCCGTTCTGCCCTCGCGCAACACCTTTGTGAGGGAGCTCACAAAGCGCCATCCGGAGATCACGACCATTGTCATCAACGTCAATGACCGGAATACCACCATGGTCCTGGGAAACCGCGAGATCATCATCTACGGGAAGGGATATATCGAGGACGTCCTCTGCGGAAAGCGCTTCCGCATCTCCTCCCGGTCCTTCTACCAGGTCAATCCCCTGATGACGGAGAAGCTCTACAATATTGCCATTGACTGCGCGGCCCTCTCCGGAAAGGAGACAGTCCTCGACACCTACTGCGGGATCGGGACCATCGGCATCATCGCCGCTCCCCACGCCCGCCGCGTGGTCGGTGTCGAGCTCAACACCGAGGCCGTCCGGGACGCTCAGCACAATATCAACAGCAACCACCTGGACAATATCGAAATCCTCCAGGGGGACGCGACGGAATTTATGCAGGACATGGCGGAGAACGGACAGAAGGCGGATGTCATCTTCATGGATCCGCCCCGCAGTGGATCCACCGAGGAGTTTATGCGGGCTGCCTGTGACATCGGACCGAAGAAGATCGTATATATTTCCTGCAGCCCCTGGTCCCTGCAGCGGGACCTGGAGTTCTTCACCGCGAACGGGTATGAGGCGAAAAAGGCAATCCCGGTGGACATGTTCCCGTATACGAGCGGAATCGAGACGGTGGTTCTTCTCACCGGAAGGTGATGTCCGGGGCCGGCGGCCCCGGGCCGGGTTCATCCCGGCAGTCAGGGGATCATGTTATGTCAGGATCCCGGGAGGGCTCCCCGGAGATCTTTTCCATCTCCTTCTCTATCTCCTGCTCAAGGAAGGTCTGAAGTCTTTTCATGGTGGACGTGCGCGCCGCCTCGGCGCAGGCAAAGGAGAGACGGGCCGTACAGCCATCCCGGGTGATGCTGTGGATCCCCTCAAGTTTGAGGCTTCCGCAGAGCTCCGGCATTTCCTCCGACGCATCTTCCGCCGCCTTCCTGAGGATCTCCTCGAGTTCAGCCATGTGCACGCGGCGGTCCAGAGTGAGCTCCAGAAGGCAGGCGGTCTTTTTCCTGCTCATATTGACGACATCGCTGATATTGCTGTTGTTGAGGATCTTGACATTCTGGTTTTCATCCGTGATCGCTATGGTCCGGATGCCCATATCTGTGACACGGCCCGTCCAGGAGTCGATCATCACCACATCCCCCATGTGGATCGAGTCCTCTATGGCGAGAAACAATCCGGCGACGATATCCGAGACCAGGCTCTGGGAGCCCATGCCGACGGCGATGGAAACGATGCCGGCCGATGCCAGGAGCGCATTGGTATTTACACCAAACATGTACAGGATCCCCACCGCGATCAGAATGCCCGTGGCATAGGCAATCGAACTGTCGGCCAGCTTGAACATTGTCCTGGCGCGCAGCTGGGTTCTCTTTTCCGCCCCCTGGAGAGCCGTTCGGACAAGGATACTGGCGCACAGGGTGGCAGATAGGAAAAACAGGGCGGCCCACAGAGAAAACAGATGTACTCCCCGCGACCACAGGCCGCCGTACACAAAGGTAAAGGCAGGCCAGATCAGGGTATAGGCAGCCAGCAGGGCGATCCCTGCCAGCACGGTGAAGAAAAGGGCGTAGCCTGAGGCAAAAACCGCCAGAGGGTGTTCGCTTCCAGCCTTGATATCCTCCTCCGAAAGATCCTGGTTTTTGATCGCTTCGTTCATGGCCCTTGCGCACAGCCTGGCGGCCTTGGGGCAGTACAGGAATCCTGTGATGAGGAGCAGGGCCGCGATCATCAGCAGGGTACCCAGGCTCAATGTATCGCCCTGGCGGTTGGGGACCATGAACAGGAGGTTCTTTCCTTCGTTCGAAACACCAGAGACATACATACTCGTCCCTTCGTATTCCGTGAAGCCCTCAAAATCTTCGCCATAGGGAACCGCCGTCAGATAATCCTCTGCTTTAAGTCCCTTCTTCTTTGCGTCGGTGTGGGCGAGAAAAACGCCCGTCTCATTGTCGATGACTGCAGCCTTATAGCCCTTCGCCACGGCAAAGGTGCTGACGGTATATTCAAGACTTTCTTTTTTCAGTTCCGAATTCATGGCGCCGGCATCAAATACGGCCAGCACAAAGCCGTCCGGCTCTCCGTTTTCCTTCGTCAGCAGAATCGCCGCGCCCATCTGCTGTTTTTTTGTATAGGGATCCTCTTCGGGTCCCACCACCGCGGAGGGATATCCCAGCAGCACCGCCCGGTATTTATCGCTCAGGTTGGCGTCAGGTCCGTCGATGGAAAAGCCGGTATAGGTGTTGCTTGAGGTGATCTCGCGCCCGGTCTCATCAAAGAGCATCAGATACTCCGCCTGCAGGGTATCGCCGAGCGCCTGCAGGTCCGTGTGTGTCCGGTACTCCCTGTGGTCTGTCAGGAGCGCGGCCAGTGCCTGGGTCCGGGTCCTGTAGATGTCCGTATAGGAACTGCGGATCGTCTTTCTCTGGTCTTCATGCCAGTTGACTTCATATTCGAGCGATTCCCGCTTGGTCCTGCCGATATAGGCGAGTGTCGCGTTGTTCTCCAGCATCAGGAGCATGACCGAAAAGACGCCGACGACGAGGAGCAGCAGGATCCGTCCCGGCTGTGTCTCCCTGTCAATGTTCCCGATAAAGGTCTCCTCATCCACCGTGTTGTGTTTTTTGGCGCTGAGCATTAAGACGTAAAGCGAGAACAGAATCAGGCTGAAGACGATGAAGGCGGAGAGGGTCAGGGCACAGTAAAAGCCTGTGCTGATAAATTCCAGGAGAGGCAGGGCTATAAGAACCTGGGCATCCAGCTCCGGATAAGGGCACAGGATCGCAAGAGAGAGGCGGCCGCGGAAGGGGACCAGCTTATAAGTGCTTTTGCTCCCGGCGCCGATGGGGTCGCCGTTCATTGAAAAAATACCTGCGGCTTCCTGCCTGAGCTGCTCCTGCTCATCACTCCCTGAGACTTTAAGGGGGCTGCTGTAGATGTCTCCCTCTCCTGTCAGGACAAAGGCCTCGGCCTCCAGCCCGGAGAGCATGCGCTCGAGGACACTGGGCCAGTTGCCGATCGTATTCACTATATCCAGCAGCGGATCACAGGAAAATTCAAAGACCAGCCTGCGGCCGGCCTCTCCCCCGACCGGTACCATTATGAAAGCGGTCCCGTCCTGTTTCTCCGTCTCCCGGCCGTCGTCCGCGGAGGCGGGATAGAGCTCGAAAACAGGCTTGCGAGCCTCAAGTGTCCGGATCCGTGTTTCGAACAGGTCAGCCGGAATTACGGGTCCGGTGGTATTTAAAAGGGCTCCATTTTTGTCTGTCAGGGAAACGCTCCTGGCTGAAACTGTACTGCAGACCTTGTCCAGCCTTTCCTCTATCGGAAGAGCGCTCTCTTCCCCGTAGATCCTCGTGCCCAGCTCTCCCCGGGCCAGGATATCCTCTTCGAATACATGAGCGCGTGTCTCCAGTTCCTGCTCGCGGTCCCGCACAATGACCGGTACTTCGCGGATGTATTGATCCAGGAGTCTCAGCTTGTTGTTGCCGTTTAACAGGAGTACGGAGGAAAAGACAATGCATGCGACGAGCAGTGTTGTCAATATGGTAAAAGCCCGGAGTTTTTTTCCGCTCTCTTCCTTTGCAGGGGTTCTGATCTGTTGTAAACGAGTCATGCTGTACCTCCTGTTACTATGAAGTTACGGTCACAGCCTCTTTTCGAACTGTGACCGTAATCTGTGCCTGCTCATCCGGCGTCCGGACCGGGGAGCGCTCCGGGAAAGGCCTTCCGGTCAATGGTTTTTGTCTTTTCTGTATCTCGCGCGTTCCGCGGCCGACCGGACTTCGTCTCCGGTGATGAGGACGATCTGCGGATTTTTGCCCTGCACCTGGTCCATCGCTTTCTCAAAGCTGTCGATGAAATAGTCGATGCCGTCCCTCATCCAGACCAGAGCGGAGCTCTCGTCGCTGTCTGCCGTCATCAGGCGTGTCCCGGAGATCGCCTGCGTTTCGGCGTGGCTGATCTTGTTGCGGACATTGCCGATGTGGTAATAGGCGTAGAGGAGATTTTCCAGGGTTTCCATGCTGTCGCAGTCGGTGTAGCCTGTGATGAGCGAGGGATCCGTGTTTCTGACGGACTCTGTCCTCAGGGCGGCGTACACGCGCTGCGGATCCTCGTTCCGGTCTCCCCGGCCCCTGGCCCCGATGCGGTTATAGGTCTTGATGAAATAGTGGTCGATCTGATCCATCTTGTAGTATTCATAGGGCTTCAGATTCTGCCGCTGCTCCACGAGCAGGTCTATGATCCGGCCTTTCTGCTGCTCGTCGTTACAGTAATAGAATATACCGGATCTCACCAGATTCTCGGGCGCCCTGGCCTCGATCAGGGTCAGGGTCTGCTGGTAGAACTGGTGGCGGTAGGCCCATTTCACCAGCTCGATAAAGGAAATGCCGCCGTCGCCATCAAGGAGCGGGCCGTAGTCCTCGCGGATGCTCTCCGCGATCACGGAAAAGATCAGGCCGTAGGAACCGGATTCCCTCCAGAACTTTTCATCCCTGAACAGCTCGCGCAGGCGGACGATGCCGTCCTCCACCTCCGGGATGTTGCACATGGACAGTCCCACGTCCACATGGCGCATGGCATAGACCATTCCGGCGACGCTGTCATTGTGCTCACCGCTGTCTTCCCATATTTTCGCGATCAGGTCCGCCTTGCCGTAATTCAGGAAGGAATGGATCGCATGGAAGAGCTCAGCGACCCCGAAGCCCCGGGTATCATCGCGTATAATACCGGTCATACTCCTCTGGAGGCTGGTCAGTGTGTAGAGCTTTTTCAGGCGGACCCCGCTCTCCGGCATGGCGATCAGGAGGTCCAGCAGGTTGATGACTAGGAAGTTGTCCGCGGCGTCCTTGCCGTTCAGTGAAACATAGAGGTTGATGTCCTGGTCGTCCCTGATGATGGAGTCTTTCATCGCCATCAGGTTCCTGGCCCACAGGCTGCCGTCCTCCACGTTGTCCTCCGGAATGAGGCAGATGGACGTTTTGCCATTGGCGGGCAGGAGCTCCATCCAGGCGGAGGGCTTGAGCTCTGTGTAGAGATAGTTCCTGACCCATCGCAGACAGGGATCCTGACGTTCCCGCAGGTCGGGAAAGGCATCAAAGAGCGCGTCCCGGAAATCCTCATAGGCCTGGTCGCTCTGCGAGAGCACGTCAAACAGCCGGTTGAATTTCCGGTCCCTGAGTTCCCTGCTGCCCTCCTGGTAATCCCTGATAAAACGGACCAGCTTTTCACGCACATCCGCGGGCAGGAGCTCGTCCTCCTTCCTGCGGTCCGGGGGCAGTTCATCCGCGTACCGGGCGATCCGGTACTTGAGCAGACGATAGGTGGAAAAAGATGTCAGGTCCTCGGAATACAGACGGCTGCCATCCCGGATGGGGACAGGATCCAGCTCATCCTTTTCATCATATGTGTTGTCTCTGCCGATGACGATGATCTCATCGATCTCATGCCTGGCCAGCAGGGTTTTTATGCCGGCCTCCGCATCCAGA
>ODAI012202754.1_pt1 | contig 12137 bp, 7 predicted proteins | sample 1539321 | NCBI WGS metagenome assembly ODAI01 (sample SAMN02144231, study PRJEB22623) | gut metagenome | biome: sheep rumen | host: Ovis aries | place: New Zealand
GTGAAATACGACATGCCGGACGTGCCCCATATCTGGTACGAAGCTCACGTGATATTCAAGCCGGAGAAGGAGCTTTTTCAGCAGCATGTGTATGTGAACGCCACCTTCGAGGGGCAGCAGATTTATCCGGAAACCCTGGCCCAGTCCAGCCGGCTGGTGTTTGCCGTGAACGGGGACTACTATCCGGACCGCGTCAAAAGCAAAAAGGTGATTGGAAATATAATCCGCCGGGGGAAAGTGCTTTACAGCCGTGAGCTGAAGGATTCCACTGTTTTTCCCGTGATGGACACGCTGGCACTTCGGAATGACGGAAGCTTATCCGTCTACGGAAGAAGCGAGATCACCGCCGACGAGCTGATAGCCCAGGCCGGTCCGGAGGATCCCGCTTTCGTTCATGACGCTCTGTCCTTCGGTCCCTATCTGGTGCGGGACGGGGTGTTCCGCCTGTATGACGGCAACGCCGCCGACGTGCCGGACCCCCGCTGCGCCTACGGCATGATCGAGCCCGGGCATCTGTTCTTCGTCATGGCGGAGGGTAAAATCCCGAAGCGCAGCGACCTGCGCGGGGAAAAGGGCATGACCCTCTGGACCCTGGCGCGGCTGATGTACGCCCGGGGCTGCGAGCAGGCCTTCAACGTGGACGGAGGCAGCACCGCGGTCATGATTTTTATGGGGAATAAGCTGAACCGCACCGGGAAGGGCAACTCCCTGGGAGATGCCCGGAACCAGGCTGAACTCTTCGGCATCGGGGAGAGTGAAAAAGTGCACACCGACAAGATCAACGGCGTCAAGAAAAAGTAGTAAATGCCGCCCCGGCGGGGCAGAATGCTGACGGATGCGGAAAGGGGAACGGAAATGAAAAAGAGCGCACTGCTCCTGATGCTGTGCCTGCTGATGGCGGTTCTGCCGGCCTTCGGCCCGGCGGAGGAAGCGGAAACGGTAGACATCAACGGACTCAAGCTCCGGCAGGGAATGACTGCCTTTTCCACCCTGAAGGGACGCCAGGATCCCCGGTATACGTCGGAGGATGTGGAAGGTCCGCTGCGCCAATATTGTCCGAACCTGCTGGCGCTGGATCTGGGGCATAACGACGTCAGCGACCTGACTTTTCTGAAGGCCTGGCCGAAGCTGCGCCGCCTGATCATCGTGGATTCCAAAACGCCCATCACGGATATTTCTCCCCTGGCGGAGCTGGATGACCTGGAATACGTGGAGCTGTTTATGCAGAACATCACGGACATTTCCGCCTTTGAGGGAAAGACCCATCTGATCGACCTGAATCTGGCGCACAATGACATTACAGACCTGACTCCCCTTTACAGCTGCACTTCCCTGAAACGGCTGTGGATCTCCTATAACCGTCATCTGTCCAAGGAGCAGATCAAGGCTTTCAAGGAGGTAAATCCCGAATGCCGGGTGGTGGACAATGAGTGGAGCTCCACCGGCCGGGGCTGGCGGGAAACAGCGGACGGCAAGGTGCCTCACTACGCCATTCTGATGGAAAGCTTCCGCAGCGGGGAATATATTCCCTTTGCGGATTCCGCGCCGCTGGAGGAAGCCGTCCCGGAGGAAGCGCCGGCTTCCGGTTCCGCAGCGGCGGGCGGCGGCGGCGCTCCGGAAGCTGCGGATCCGGAAAAAACCGAAGCAGGCACGGAAGCGGAAGCTGCCTCCGGGGTTTCTTCCGCTCCGGACGCTGCCGCATCGGCGGAAGAACCTGATTGCGCCATGCTGCGCAATGGCGGCAGCTTTGTCTATGTCATTCAGAAGGACGGAACCATCCTCGGCTGGGGAGATAACCGGATGGGGCAGCTGGGCACGTCTCCGGCAAAGCTGCTGCTGACTCCCCGGCCCGTCGCGGACGGGCTGAACGGCCAGGAGCTGGCGGACATCCAGTGCGGCAATGAAAATACCCTCTTTCTGACGAAAGAGGGCCTTGTTTATACCTGCGGCACCTACGCCCGGGGCGCCCAGGGGCTGGGCAGGCTGGATCACATCATCAAGACGCCCACCCGCATTCCGGGGCTGGAAAATATCGTGCAGATTTCCTGCGGCTTCGGGCATAATGCCGCGCTGGACGCGGACGGGCATATCTGGATCTGGGGCCGGAATGACTTCGGCCAGCTGGGGCTGGGCAGCAAATCAGCCCGAAACGAGCCGGTGATGCTGCCTCTGGAAGGAATCACCTCCGTAAACTGCGGCGGGAAATTCACCCTGGCACAGGACCGGGAGGGAAACCTCTGGGGATGGGGGTCCAATACCCACCAGGTGCTGCTGGCCGGAAAAACCCAGGCCGTCCTGGAGCCAATCAGGCTGGAAGGGTTTGAAGGGAAGAAGATCGTCAGCTTTTCCGGCGGATCGGACTTTGCCTTCTGGCTGGACGACCAGGGCGTGCTCTGGGGCCGGGGCCGGAACGAATACAAGCAGCTGGGCTCCCCGGAGGCCGAATGGAAGGTTTCTCCCCGGCTGACCGCGGTGGACATCCCGGAGAGGGTCAAAACGGTATATGCCTATTCCGCGGCCACCGCAGCCCTGACAGAGAGCGGAAATGTATATGTCTGGGGCAGTGTCAGCGCGGGCCAGCTGGGGAACGGAACCTCCCCGAACAGCGTTCTGCCGGTGGCTGTCTGGAATACCGGGGACGCCGCGGAGGCTGCCATGGGAAGCCTGATCAGTTCTGTCCGCACCCTGGACGGCCGTGTGCTGGTGGCGGGCTACAACGCCTACGGCCAGCTTGGGGACGGCACAAAGCGCAGCTCCAGCTCCTGGGTGTGGAACGGAACCTCGGTGGAATAGGTCCTGCCTTTTGCTGAAAAAAGCCTGTGCGGGACTGCGCTGTCATGATCATTCTTCCAGGTATGCAATATCCTGCGGGTTCAGCGGCTGCGCGGCAGCGCGCAGATTCATGCGCAGCCGCTCGGGGGAAGATGTGCTCACCACGGCAAACACGTTCATGCCGCTGCCGAATACATACCGCATGGCGATTTCCGGCACGGACACCCCATACTGCGCGGCCAGCTTTTCCGCGCGGGCCAGCCGGGCCATGTTTTCCTCATACAGATACCCTTTGCAGGCATAGGAATCCATCACCCTGCGCGCGCCTTCATAATCGCCGGCTCTGAACCGGCCGCTGAAGAAGCCCCTTCCCAGGCTGGAATAGGCGATCACAGGCATCCCGCAGGCCCGGTACCAGGCGCGGGCAGCCTCATTTTCCGGGCCCGACAGGGTGACACAGCCGCCGCCCCACAGGTCCTGCATTTGCCGGGCAAGGCCGAAATTGGGGCTGGAGACGGAGAAGCCCGCCAGACCCTTCTGCGCGGCGTAACGGTTGGCCTGTTCAATGCGCTCATGGGTCCAGTTGGATACGCCGAACAGGCGGATTTTTCCTTCTTCCCGGGCTTCATTCAGGGTGTCGATGTATTCCTCCACCGGAGTGTTGGGATCATCCCGATGCAGCAGAAAAATATCGACGCAGTCCGTTTGCAGCGAATCCAGGCTGCGATCCATCTGCTCCCGGATAATGCCGCGGTTGATTTCCACCCGGCCGTTCCGAATATCCCCGCATTTCGTCAGAAGGATGACCTGATCGCGGCAGCCCCGCTTCCGGATCCAGGCTCCCAGGGTTTCTTCCGCCCGGCCATAGCTCCGGGCGCAGTCAAATGCATTGATGCCTTCCTCCAGAACGCTGTCCAGCAGCTGATCCGAGCCGTCCTCCCCCAGGTTGATCGGCGGCATCGCCGTTCCAAAGAACAGCGGCGATACCGGCAGGGACAGGCCGGGTATGCTTTTTCTGACGTATTCCATTGAACTCCCCCTCATTCCGGATTCGATGTTGCTTCAGATGTGTCTCATTATACAGGTTCTGCGGTGAAAAATATACAGCCGTTCTTTTTTTATGCTTTCCTTTCTGTTTCACTGATCATGGCGGAACCGATGATCAGCACTGCGCCGATGATGTTCATCAGGCTGAGCGGCTCCCGCAGCAGCAGCGCGGAAAACAGCAGGGCGGACACGGGATCGATGTAGCTGAGCACGGCGATCGACTGTATTGCCAGCCCCTCCATGCTCCCGAAGTACAGGGCATAGGCCGCGCCTGTATGAATCAATCCCACCGCAAGCAGCAGAAGCAGCGTGGCCGGTGTGAAGGCAACGCCGCTGAACCCATCCGTCAGCAGCAGGTAGGGGATCATGACGCTCCCCGCGGCGAGCAGCTGCACGGTGGTTCTCTGGTAGGCATCCGCCCCCTTTATCTTCTTGTTCATGATGACAACGCCGGCATATAAGGCCGCGGCTCCCAGTCCCAGCAGGATGCCCGTCATATCCCGGCTCCCGCCGCCGTCCGTCACACCGGAAATCAGAACCATGCCGGCAATCGAAATCAGAGCGCAGACCGCTTTCCTGCCCGTCAACCGCTCCCGGAAGACAAGGGGGGAAAGCAGGATCACGATGGTGGGCTGCATGTAATAGCAAAGCGTAGCCACGGCAACGGTGGTGTGATTGTACGCCTCAAAGAGCAGCATCCAGTTGAAGCCGATCATGGCGCCCGTCCCGGCCAGAGGCAGCAGCAGGCCGGGAGACAGCCGCCGGGCTCCGTCTTTTTTGCGCAGTCTGAGAAAAGCAAGCAGGAACAGCCCGCCCAGAATGCCCCGGCTGAAAGCCAGAAAAGCGGAAGGGAGCGGGATGCTCCGCCGGAAAATGCCGATGGTGCCGAATATCAGCATGGAAGCGATAAACATCCCCAGGGATCTGCGGTCGTTCGTTTGATTCATAAGCACTCATCCATCCATACGGTTCTCCAGGAAACGGAATACCGTATCAAAGTATGTATCCGGCGCATGGCTGAAGCTGGTTTTTCAGGCTTTGATCAGGTTCTCCAGCGTTTCAAACAGCAGTTCCGGCTGGATCGGCTTGGTCAGGTGGGCGTTCAGGCCGGCCTGCATGCTGCGCTGCACATCTTCATCAAATGCATTGGCCGTCAGTGCGATGATCGGAATATCCTTCGCGTCGGCCCGATCCATGGCGCGGATCACGCGCGTGGCCTCCAGCCCGTCCATCTCCGGCATCCGCACGTCCATCAGAATCGCGTCATAGAAGCCTTCCGGATGCGCGGCAAACAGGTCCACGGCCTTCTTCCCGTTTTCAGCGCGGTCTGCGTTCATCTCCCGCATCTGCAGTATCATCGTCATGATCTCTGCGTTCACGTCTATATCCTCCGCCAGAAGAATACGCCTTCCGCTGAGCTCTGCCTTGCCTTGCTCCTGTCTGGCGGGGATGTCCTTCCGTTTCAGCGCGGATTTATATTCATCCAGCACTGCCCCGGCAAAAAGCGGTTTCGGCAGGAAGCCGTCCACTCCGGCTTCAATCGCTTCCTCCTGAACATCATCCCAGCGGTACGCGGTCAGAATGATGATCGCGGATTCATGACCGATTTCCTCCCGAATCCGGCGCGCGGTTTCCACGCCGTCCATTTCCGGCATTTTCCAGTCCACCAGGATCAGGTTATAGGGCGTCATGCGGGCGCGGCGCAGCCTGACCATCTCTACTGCCTTCTTTCCCGTGTTTGCCAGAGCCGAAGCGATCCCGGCCTTCTCCAGCACCAGCTGCGCATGCTTGCAGGCAACCGGGTCGTCGTCCACGATCAGCACGGTCATTTCTCCGGGATTGATTTCTTCTTCGCCCTGCATGTCCCTTTGGGCAGAATCGGTGAGGGTTAACGTGACGATGAAGGTCGTGCCGACGCCTTTCTCGCTTGTTACCTCGATGTGGCCGTTCATCATCTCCACAATGCTTTTGGTAATGGCCATGCCAAGGCCGGTGCTGCCGTATCTGTTCGTCGTGGAGGAGTCCTCCTGGGAGAACGTGTCAAACAGCCGGGGCAGGTATTCTTTGCTCATCCCGATGCCGGTGTCGGAAATCGTAAAGCGCAGCGTGGATTTTCCGTCAAATTGGGCAGTTCTCTCCGCCTGCAGTTCCACCTTTCCGCCTTCGGGCGTGAATTTGACGGCGTTGCTGAGGATGTTGATCAGAACCTGGCGCAGCTTCAGGTTGTCGCCGATGTAGTAGTCATCTATCTCAGAGTTGAGATTGCATCGGTACTCCAGGCCCTTTTCCTGGCACTGGCTGCTGAACATGATGTTGATCGCTTCCAGAAGCTTTCGGAAGGAGAATTCTTCATTCTTGAGCGTAAGCCGTCCGGACTCAATACGGGACATGTCCAGAATATCGTTGATGAGGCCCAGCAGATGCTCAGCGGAGTCTCCGATTTTTTCAAGGTATTCCCTTGTTTTCGGCGATATATCCGTATCGTTCAGCGCAATGCTGTCCAGACCGATGATGGCGTTCATGGGTGTCCGGATCTCATGGCTCATGTTGGACAGGAAAGCGGTTTTGGCCTTGTTTGCTTCCTCCGCAGCGATCAGCGCGTCATGAAGCGCCTGCTGCTGTTCCATCGCGTTGCGGGTATCCGCGTCCACATCCACAAAGCAGGCGCCCACACTGTCGATATAGCGCTCATTCTGGTCGCCGTTCTGCCGGACACGGGCAAACCGGACAGTCTCATAGCTCTCTTTTCCGCGGCGCTTCACCATATAGGTATAGGAAATCACCCGCTGCCTGTTCAGTCCTTCCCGAATGGCGTCCGGCTGGATGAAGCGCAGAAACTCCTCCCGGTACTGATCGGTTACATATTGGTTGGCATAAGCAGTCACGGCGGAGAGGTAAGCAAAATGCTCTCCCACAGCCAAGCCGGGCGCGTCCAGATCCGTATGCGCCTGGTAGCATACGCCCGCATCCCTGTCCAGCTCCAGGTAATATACGCTCCAGTAGTCCGCGGCCAGCGCCGTGATCATCTTGTCCTGCTGCTCCCGCTGCCGTTTCTCTTCCAGCAGCTTCTCCTGCAGAGCCAGGCGGTGCTCCAGCTCCTCCTGCTTCACACGGTTTTTCGTTTCGGCGGTCTCCCGCTCCAGCTGGAGTCTGCTGTTCCTTTTGGTCTGGCTGATAATAAAGCTGAACATCAGCACCATGGCCAGGACAGTCAGCACCGACTGGATGATGCTCCGCCTTACCGTTCCTTCCGAAATGGAGCTGATGCGTCCGCTGATCACGCTCTCCCGAATCAGATAGGTAAGCTGCCAGTCCGTTCCGCTTACGGGAATATAGGTCAGCGTCTCCCGGATCCCGTTGAACGTGAAGGAAACGACACCCCGTGTTCCGGACTGAAACTCCTTTGTGAAGCTGTCGTAGGAATAGGGCGGCTCAAAGACTGCGGTCTTCATGGCTTCCAGCAGGTTATCCTCCATGGCCAGGCCGCCCAGCACGGAATCCGTCAAAGCCGTGCCGCTTTCCGTATAGATATTGCAGAATGTAGCGTTGCCGGTATGTGTCGTCATGGAGACGCCCGAGAGCATTTCCTGCATTTCCATTTCCATAAAGCATACGGACAGCGTTTTTCCTTCAAATTGAATGCTGACCGGCACTGCGATCACAACGCTTTTTTCCGGGCTTTCCGGATAAAGGATGGATATTTCCGCCTCCGAAAGCGTCCGATAATCAAAGCTGTATTCATCAATATTGTTCTGGGTTCCTTTGGAGGTATAGATCAGCCCGTCCGTATCCACAAAGGCAAACTTGTCCAGATGGTAGAGCTGCTTCATGCGGGACTGATAGGCTTCCATATGCGCCTTGTCGCTGATATCCTCGTCGGTCATCAGATCAATGGCCACTCTGATTGTCTGAATCTTTTCCTGCAGGTTGTTTTCCACAACCTGCTCCCTGCGTCCCGCCAGCTCGTCCAGATACAGAAGACTGACTGACCGGACAGCCTCCTCTGTATCAAGCTTGGCCCGTGAACCCATCCACATGGTTCCGGCCACCAGGATAATTGCAAGAATCAGGCTTCCGAATACCGCGATTGTTGCGATATGATTCTTTCTGTCATGATTCATCCGGAATTCACCACTTCTCCATTCATAATCCAGGGGATTGTTCTGCTTCACGTCCTTCAGAGCTGCCGAACTGTTGCTCATCGACATTATAACACATAGATAATCAATGGAAAACACGGAACTTTTATTCTCATCCCGGCAGGCTGCGCAGGCGGGCTCCTCCCCTGCCCTGCCTTTGCCCTTCCTGTGATCCTCCGTATTTTCATCCAGCGGCTGAAATCATTGACAATGCAGATGCTCCGTGATACCATGCGCCCTGTCGGCGCAGGCTGTCACCGGGCCTGCACGGGCAGACCGTTTTGACAGAGAGCTTCAGAAGCAATCCGGTAACCTTGTGTTTTTATGCATTGAACAGGAAAAGAGCTGTGAGCCATGACGAAGGAAGCCTTTGAGCAGGAGATCCTGCATCGGTTGAAAGCGCAGTACCTTCGCACGCCTGCCATGCAGCAGGAGGATGTGCTGAAGTTTGTCTTTCAGGCCATGCTGGGCGTGGGGCATCTGCTTTCGGACCGGGAAAGCGTCACCCGATATATCGCCCGTGAGATGGCCGGGCTTCGGGCCGATCCCGCGGAGCCGATGTTTGAAGTTCTCAGTCCGGCGTGGTGCAGGCTGAATCTGCGCCGCGCAATGGCAGCAAACATCCGGCCCAGTGTCATCGCAGGCCTGATGCTGGCATCCGGCTGCGAGCTGACTTTTGCGCGCCGGGATGTGTACGATTGCTGCAGGCGGATCGCCCGATCGGATGAATGCCGTCTGAAGAGCGGGCCGGCGCTGGACGCAATTCTGGATGAACAATGGCTGCCATCTCATTCCGCCGCTTACCGGGAGAAGTATCATCCGGCCTATCGGGTTATTTCCGCGGACTGGATTCCCTGCATAAATGCCGTCCGGAGCGTTGCCGAAAAAGAAGCAGGCTCCGGGCGGCTGCTGGTTACGCTGGATGGGCCCTGCGCTTCCGGCAAGACGGTGCTGGCGGGGAAGCTGGCTCAGGTGTTCCGGGGAGAAGTCGTGCATACGGATGATTTTGTGGTACCGCACGCGCTGAAAACCCCCGGGCGTCTGGCCGTTCCCGGCGGAAACTGCGATGCGGAACGTCTGGCCAGGGAAGTCGTGATTCCTTTCAAAAACGGTTATCCTGTCAGATACCGCAGATATGACTGCATGAAAGACGATTTTCTGCCGGAAGAGCAGCTTCCGGATGCGCGGGTCCTGATTCTGGAAGGCAGCTATTGCAATCTTCCCGCTGTTCAGGCGCACGCCGATGTGCGTCTCTTTCTGGATGCCCCCTGGGAAATCCGGGAAGCCCGGCTTCTCCAAAGAGAAACTGCCGCTTCCATGCGGCAGTTTCGTGAACGTTGGATCCCATTGGAAAATGAATATTTCAAAGCATATCGTTTGCCCAGTGAGGATGTGATACAGATCAGCGGCGGGACTGATCTGTTCTGAACGGAATTCGCTGTTTCACAGCTTTGCGAAAACTCGCATTGCCTTTTCCGCGTCGGCTTCCATGGCGTTCTGCGCGCACAGGGCCAGGTCGTGGAAGAAGGTCACGTCTTCCTTTTCCAGCAGCTCTTTCACCGCGGTCACGCCCGCTTTGGACATGTAGCTGTAATAGTTGATCTTGCGCAGGCCGTTCCGGATGCCGGTGCGGTAATCGTCCGGCGACACCCCGCTGCCGCCGTGCATGACCAGGGGCAGGCCGGTCTTTTCCGCGATGGTCTTCACCCGATCCAGATCCAGCACAGGCTTGGATTTATAGATGCCGTGAGCCGTACCGAAGGAAGGGGCCAGCGCGTCGATGCCCGTTTCTTTGCAGAACACCTCCGCCTGGTCCGGGTCTGTATACACCGGGCCGCTGCCGGCGGATGCGCCGCCCTCCCGGGAGGCCAGCGCGCCCAGTTCCGCTTCTACACCGCAGTTGTAATGCTTCGCCATGGCAACTGCCTTCTTTGTGTTGGCCAGGTTTTCTTCATAGGGCAGCAGGCTTCCGTCGTACATGACGCCCGTAAAGCCGATATCCAGGGCCTGCTGCATATAGGAAAAGGTTTCGCAGTGGTCCAGATGCACGCAGATGGGCACCTTTGCCTTTTTCGCCGCCTCCACCATCACCGGGCCGATCACGGTCAGGGGCGATGCCGGCTCATGGAGCTCGGCATGGGCAAGAATCACCGGCACATTCAGCCGCTCCGCGGCGTTCAGAACCGCGCTCACGCACTCCAGGTTGGGCGTGTTGAACGCGCCGACCGCGCATTTCTTTTCTTCCGCCAGATTCAAGATCTCAATCAGATTCACCAGCATGACTTTCTCCTCCTGTTACACCAGCGGACGAACCGCCTGATAGACCTTTTTGTAGCGTTCATAGACCTGCATATACTGTTCATGCCGCCGGGGATCGGGATCATAGGTTTCCCGCTGCCCCACCATGACGCCGGCGGCTTCCGCCAGATTTCCGAACAGTCCCGCGGCAACGCCGGTGAGCATGGCGCTGCCCACGGTACCGGCATCGGAGGTTTTCAGGGACGTAATGGGCAGATTCAGGATATCCGCCTTCATCTGCATCCACACCCTGGATTTGGCTCCGCCCCCGGTGGCATGAAGCCTGGTGAAGCGAATGCCGGAACCGGCAAGCGCATCGTAGTTCAGCCGCATCTCATAGGCGACGCCCTCCATGCAGGCCCGGTAGATTTCACCAAGCGTTGTGCCGGCGGTGAGGCCCAGGATGGCCCCCTTGGAGCCGGTATCCATATAGGGCGTGGCCGCGCCTGCGAAGTGCGGAAGCACCAGCAGCCCGGTAGGTTCCTGTTTGCTGCAGCGCTGTTCCAGCAGCGTGTTCACGGATATTCCCTGCCGCCGGGCTTCTTCCTGCTCCGCCCCGGCAAAGGTATTCACGCACCACTGAATCAGCGCGCCGCCGGTATAGGAAAAGGCATAGGCCACGTATTTTCCGGGGATCACATAGGGCACCACGGAAAAGTACCCCCTGCTCATGACGGCAATATCCGGCAGACTGTCATAGATGGGCGTCAGGCATTCCACCGTACCCGCGCCGTCCACGGCAGTCTCCCCGTCGAAAGCTCCGGCCCCCACGGCCGCCGCCACCTGATCGTGGCTGACGGTGACGATTTGGCAATCCGGGTTCAACCCGGTCTTTTCCGCCGCGGCTTTAGTGACGCGGCCGGCAGCGGTGCCGGTGGGCACGGGCCTGCTGAGCAGAGAAACATCAATTTCCGCCGCGTTCAGGATCTCTTCGCTCCAGGTAAGCTTTCCGATGTCAAAGGCCATGGAGCGGGTGGCCAGGGAATAATCGATCTGGGCATTGCCTGTCAGGTGCCAGGTGACATAATCCCCGATCAGGAAAATATGCCTGGCCTGCCGGTACGCTTCCGGCCGGTGCTTTTTCAGCCACATGATTTTGCATACGGAATACATTTCATGCGGGGCCAGGCCGGAGATCCGGGCGATGCGTTCCGCACCCAGCTTCGCCGCCAGTTCGGCGCATTCCTCCGCGCCCCTGGGGTCCGTGTACAGCATGGCGGTGTGCAGCGGCGTGCCCGCCTCGTCCGTCATGACGAAGGTTTCCCCGAAGCTGGTGACGCCGATGCCCATAATATCCGGATAGCGGTCGGTCATTTCACGGATCACGGCGCAGACGCTGTCCATCACCACGGAGATGTCGATCTCATGTCCGCCGACCTGGCGGCGCACCGGATAATCCCGGTACGCCTTGCCCAGATCCTGACCCCGCTCATCGAAAACCGTTAATTTGCACCCGGTGGTGCCAATATCCAATCCCGCGATTTTCATTGGTCGATCTCCACCCAATCATAATGCAGGTAAGTGGTGAAGGCTTCCTTCAGCACGTCCTTCACATGGCCCTCGCCGATGGAGGTGTGATGCTTGAAGCCGCCCCGGGCCAGTTTGATCAGCTTATTCTGCAGATCGTCGATTTCCGCCACGCCCGCGCAGCCAAAATATCCGTCTTCAATGGGATCGTCAGTGAACCTGGCTTCGGAGGCATAAATCACAATCCTGCCGTCCTTGGTCTGGCAGTTGGAAATGGTGATGGGCATGGGCCTGATGCGGCCCTCGTTGCAGCCCCAGCCGGAGCCAGGATCGGTCTTATCGAACATCTTGTGGTTGGTCACGGTGCCCTTGCAGGTCATCAGCCCCTGGGCCACCGGGCCGCAGTGGAACAGA
>ODAI010585404.1_pt1 | contig 12136 bp, 8 predicted proteins | sample 1539321 | NCBI WGS metagenome assembly ODAI01 (sample SAMN02144231, study PRJEB22623) | gut metagenome | biome: sheep rumen | host: Ovis aries | place: New Zealand
CAGCAGGCCCTTCGGAGGCAGCAAGCCCACTTCCTTGTTCAGGATGGCGCGAAGGAACTTGTCCGTGGAGCAGAGACCCTTCATCAGGACATCTCCCTCTCCATCATGGACCATACGGACGGCTTCGGCCACAGCCTTCAGTTCGTCCTTGATATCCACGATGGTGAATTTTTCCACATTGATTTTGGCATCCTTGCAAACATCCGCAATCATATCGGCATCACCCACCAGGGTAACCTTCACAAAGCCCAAGTCGCTGGCCAGGGAAGCGGCCTCGATGGTGTGGGAATCTACGCCCCAGGCGGCAATCATGCGTTTGCAGATGCCTTTCGCCTTCAGTTCGGCGAACAAATCGTTGAAATTGGTAATCATATCGCTTATTCTTGATTTTCCAGTACCAGATGCATGGTGTCACGGGCAATGACCAGTTCCTCGTTGGTGCAGATGAGGGCGGCCTTCACCTTGGAGTCTTCCGTGGTGATGATGGCATCCTCTCCAAAAGCCACATTGGCTTCGTAGTCCACCTTGAGGCCCAGGTAGGAGAAGTTCTCCAGCACCCTGCGGCGCAGGCGGCTGTTGTGCTCGCCGATACCGCCGGTGAACACAATGAGGTCCACTCCGTTCATGGCAGCCACATAAGAGCCGATATTCTTGATGATGTCATAGGTGAACTTCTTGAACACCAGCTTGGCCTTGGGGTCTCCTCCGTTGGCCAGTTCGTCCAGTTCGCGGGCGTCGGACGTCTTGGTGGAAACGCCCAGGAAGCCGGATTTGCGGTTCAGGATAACGGACATCTCGTCCGGGGTCACACCCAGCTTGTTCTCCAGGTAGATGACGGCGTTGGCGTCTATATTACCCACGCGGGTGCCCATAATCATGCCCTCCAGGGGGGAGAAGCCCATGGACGTATCCACGCACTTGCCGTTCTGGATGGCGCAGATGCTGCTGCCGGCGCCCAGGTGGCAGGTAATAATCTTGGAATTGTTGATATCCAGTCCGGCCAGCTTGGCGCCCACACCGGCCACAAACTGGTGGGAGGTGCCGTGGGCACCGTAGCGGCGCACGCGGAATTTCTCATAATACTCATAGGGCAGGCCATACATGTAGGCATAGGCGGGCATGGTCTGGTGGAAGGCGGTGTCGAAGGTGACAACCTGGGGCACTGAAGGAAGGGCTTCCTGCATGGCCCTGATACCAAGAAGATGGGCGGGGTTATGAAGAGGAGCGAAGTCTGCGCAGAATGCAATCTTGTCAAGGACGTCTTCATTCACAAGCACGGAACCGGAGAAGAAGTCTCCGCCCTGCACTATACGGTGGCCAACGGCCTCAATGTCCTCGAGGGACTTCAGGACGCCGGTTTTGGGGTCTGTGAGGGCCGAAAGGATGAGCTGCATGCCCACTTTGTGGTCAGGGATGGGAATATCCGTGACAATCTTGTCTTTCCCGGCGGGAGCATACTGGAGGATTCCGGCAGGAAGGCCGATTTTTTCTGCAATACCCTTTGCAATAACGTCAAATACGTCGTCGCTCTTCATGTCCAGGAGCTGGTACTTGATGGAAGAGCTGCCGCAGTTGATAACTAAGATGATCATGTTTTATTTTGGTTTAGTTTTATTTCTCTATAGCCCCGCAAATATACGAAATTATTACTAATTTTGCGAATATGGATAGGGCTAAATCCATAGAAGCCCTGTCGGTTATGTTTACGGCGGGCGTGGCAGCGGGGACGGCGGTTTCTGCAGCTGCATCATGGGCCGCTCCGGCAATGCTCCTTCCCATAGCCTCAGTCCCGTTTTTCCTGTGGCCGGTGCTTCGCCGAAGCAAGGCCGGTGCTCCCCTCTTCCTCCTGTCGTCCCTTCTTCTTGGCGCATTTTCGGCCCTGACGGCGCTTCCCTACACCACCGGAGAAAGTTTCCTTGAAAGCTTAGCCCTGGACTCCGCAGACTCAATGAGGGCCCTCATAGCGCGCATCCCCTTCAAGGCCGAAGTCACCTCTCCCCTTCTCACGGCGCTTTTTACCGGAGACAAAAGCGGGCTTTCAAAAGAGACAATTGATGTTTTCAGGCAAAGCGGCGCTTCCCATATCCTGGCGCTTTCCGGGCTCCACATGGGTATACTCTACCTCATTTTCAGCCGCCTCACCCTTCCCCTTGGGTACTCCCCTGCTGCAAAATGGATAAGGGCAGTTTCTGTTGTGGCCGCCGCCGGATGGTTCACCCTCATGACGGGTGCCGGCCCTTCCATAGTGAGGGCCTTCCTCTTTATATTAATAGGAGAAATCTGTACCCTTTCAGGGAGGCGCCGGAAGCCGTCCCGCATACTGTGCCTGGCACTTCTTATCCAGCTCATCCTGGACCCAGGGGTAATCCGGAGCCTCGGTTTCCAGCTATCTTATCTTGCCATGGCTGGAATAGTGCTCCTGTACCCTGTCCTTGAAAAGTGGTACCCCAAAGGCTCCAGCCTCAATCCGTTAAGGAAAATATGGCAAATGGCGGCCATCAGCATTTCCTGCCAGGTTTTCACCGGCCCTCTGGCCTGGAAGGTATTCGGCACGTTCCCGCGGCATTTCCTCCTTACAAACCTCATGGCCATCCCCCTTGTCACGGTGCTCATGTGGACGGCGGTTTTCACCGTCATGCTCTACGGGCTTGGGTGGTGTCCGGAGTTCATGATAAACGCCGTGGACGGCCTCTGCCGCCTTCTCACCTGGGTTTTGACAGTAATCAGTTCCTGAGCGTAAAGCCGGCCGAATGCCAGCTTTTCATCTCTCCGTCAGGGCCTGCATACACTAGATATCCCTCTATGTCCGGGTTTGACTGGATAATGTCCTTGGACGCTTCAAGGCCCGCCACCATGCACCATGTGGCTATGGCGTCGGATTCGGCCGAACTTACCTTTGACACTATTGTGGCGCTCAGGAGGCTGTGCTGTACCGGATATCCGGTTATGGGGCTTACCGTATGGGAGTACTTCTTTCCGTCACGGACATAGAACTTGCGGTAGTTGCCTGAGGTTGTGATTCCAAGCGCCTTTCCGCCGGAAGACCAGATATCCTCAAGCATCTCTTCCTCCCCGGAGTCCGAGGGACGGTCTATGCCCACGGCCCAGGGCTCTCCGGAAGGATTTACGCCGTCGCACCAGATTTCCCCTATGTCCACAAGCATGTCCTTTGCCCCTATGCCGTACAAGTACCGGGCAATGACATCCGAGGTATAGCCCTGCGCAATTGCGTTGTAATTGAGTTTTGGATATCCTAGGGCCGAAGGGTCCAGGGTTCCGTCCGGGGAAACGGGGAGTTTTTCAGGGAGGCGTCCCTGCCCCACTTTCCCAAGAAGCTCCGATATTTCGGCATCCGTCGGGAACTCACCTTTCTTGAAGCCGAAGCCCCAGGCGTCATAAAGCGGCCCGGCAGCGCAGTCTACGGCACCGCCGGAGAGCTTCCACATGCGGTAGCCAAGGCTGTACATTTCAAGGAAAAGGGTGTCTGGCTTCACAACTTCCCCTGCATTGAAACGCGACAGGATGGACTGGCGGTTGTATCCGGAAAGAGAATAGTCTATCCTTTGAAGGATGGCGTCCACGCTGTCCCTTATCTCCTGAGGAGGGACCTTCACTCCGTCAAGGTTTAGCTTCACTGAGTAAGTGACAGACTGGGCCGTACCCGTAATTTGGATATAGCGCCCGCCGCGGGTGCCGCAGGAAAGGACAGCAAGGATGGATGCCGCCAGGGCAAAGGTTTTTCTCAAATTATATAGCATGATATTTGCGCAATATTACAAAAAAATAACGATATTTGCGTGATTTAAGCTAGAAACAATGAGAAAAACATCCATTATATTCTCAATCGCCATTGCAGGAAGCCTCCTTGCCGCAGCCTCCTGCAAAAAGCAGGACGCCACAGACACCACCCCGTCCCTGACCGGCCTCACAATCAATGAGGCCATTCCCTATGTAGCCGTAGGAGAAAGCCTCATTTTCAAGGCAAACACCTCCAGCATCATTTCTTCAAAATCCACCGCAACCCCCGGAACCATCGGCCTTTACTGGCAGGTGAATTCGGCCCAGAAAGACACCCTTTCAAGGGATATCAAAGTTGAGAACCCGGAATACGAATATCACGTAGACACCCTGGGCTCTTACAGCATAACCTGCTACGCCTACTCCGAAGGTTTCTTTAACGCCAGCGCAATTTCCACTTTCGAGGCAATTGACCCCTCAAAGGCCCTTGACAAGCTCAATCCGGCCGAATCCGTCACAATCGGGGGCAAGGAGTGGACAGCCAAGAACCTATGCAACACCTCTTCAGGGGTGTCGTACAAGAATGCCAAGGTTGTGGATCCCCTCTTCGGCCGTTTCTATACCCACGCGGAGGCCATGACGGCATGTCCTTCCGGCTGGCACCTTCCCACCGCCGCAGAATGGGACGCCATTGGAGAGGATGCCGGGGCAATCATGGTAAATGCCACATTCCTTGACAACCCCATGTGGTCGGTTGCCATTGGCCAGAACATCACCAACTCCACCGGCTTCAACGCCATCCCCGTGGGCTACTACGACTCTTCGGCCAGCCTAAGCAAATTCCGCCGCTATGAGGAAATGGCCGCATTCTGGACCGCCTCGGACGCCACGGACCCTTCCATGGCACAGTTCCGCTATGTCCTTTATGACAATCCGAAAATAATGAAGGGTAGCGGAGACAAAGGTTCCCTTGCCCTCAGTGTAAGATGCGTGAAGGATTAACGTAAATCCGTTATCACAGAATTTTCAGGAACCGATTTCACGTCAAAAGTGAAGTCGGTTTTTCCTTGCGGCTCAGAATAGGAAATCCCGGTAAGGACAAACCGTGCCTTAACGCCCTCATCCACGTCATAGACAACATCCAGGCTGTCCCGGGAGCCTCCTTTAACATGAAGAGCATTTCCGTATTTCCTGTAGGAACTTATGAGGAGGGCGGGATTTGTGAGGATATTGTCGTTTTCGGCATTCTCAATCACAACTTCCTGGGCCGAAGAGTCATAGGTCCAGCGGGTTTCACCGTTGCACACTATGGTAAGGCCAAGGCCGTCCAGGGAGTAGGCGTTGTCCTCTACCAGGACCTTGCCCTCCGTTACCTTAGAAAAGCCCTGTCCGTCCTTGGAAAGGCTGTATTCATAGGTAAAGGAAACCCTTTTTCCGGCTGCCTTGTCAAGCTGCGGGATGCTCACACCGCCCTGCGCGCTTGCGAAGAGCCCTGAAACAAGCATCAAGAATGCCGATATTATATAACGCCCTGTCATTACTGCTGCTGCATGAAATGCGAAAGTATCTCTTCAAGTTCTGCGATGTCCTTAACCAGAACCTCACGCGGTTTGGCTCCGTTTTGGGGGCCCACTATGCCTGCGGCTTCAAGTTGGTCCATCACTCTGCCTGCTTTTGCATATCCCATGCCAAGACGGCGCTGGAGGTCTGATGTTGAGCCTCTTTGGTTGGTAACAATCATGCGGGCGGCCTCCTCAAAGCGTTCGTCCAGTTGCTTCATGTCCACGCTGCCGGCGTCACCGCCCTCTCCGCCGTCTGCGGCAGGAGGCTCGGGAAGGTAATACGGCGTATTGTAGCTCTTCTGGAAGCCAATCTGCTCTCCAACTGCCTTTGTGAGGTCCACAATTTCGTCGTTGGAGATGAAGGCGCACTGGACGCGCTCCATCTCAACGCCGCTATAAAGGAGCATGTCTCCGCGGCCTATGAGTTTGTCGGCGCCGGGCTGGTCCAGGATTGTGGCCGAATCTATGCGTGAGGTTACCCTGAAAGCGATTCTCATGGGGAAGTTGGCCTTGATAAGACCGGTGATCACATCCACGGTAGGACGCTGGGTGGCCAGGATCACGTGGAGACCTGCTGCACGGCCTTTCTGGGCCAGGCGGATGACGGAAGTTGTGATACGGCGTGCAAGGGCCTTGGATTCCGGGCCGGCACCAACAGACATGGTAAGGTCTGCGTACTCATCTATCACCGTCACGATGTACGGCAGGAAGTGGTGGCCTTCATCGGCCCTAAGGTGATGCTCCTTCCACTTGGTGTTGTAGAGCTTGATGTTGTTCACAAGGCCCTTGGAGAGGAGTTCATAGCGGGCGTCCATCTCTACGCAAAGGGACTCCAGCACCGCGGCGGCGTCCTTGGCGTTTTTCACTATGGCGTGTTCCCTCTCCTCCTCTTCGCTGCCGGAAGTGGGAAGAACCGCCAGATAGTGGTGCAGAAGGCTTGCGTAGGACGAGAATTCCACCATCTTGGGGTCCACGAACACAAACTTGAGTTCCGACGGGTGCTTGGCGTAAAGCAGCGATGCCACTATTACGTTAAGGCCCACGGATTTACCCTGCTTGGTGGCGCCGGCCACAAGGAGGTGCGGGGCATCGGCAAGGTCAAAGACCTTCACCTGCTGGGAAATGGTATAACCAATTGCCACGGGGAGTTCGGCCTTGGAGTCACGGAACGCGGAGTCGTTGAGAAGAGCCTTCAGGGGCACTATTGAAGCCTTGTCGTTGGCAACCTCTATACCCACGGAATCGGACAGCGTGGTAATGCGGACGCCCTTTGCATTAAGGGATATGCCGATATCCTCCTGGAGCTGCTTGATGGCCGAAATCTTCACGCCGGGGGCGGGATAAACCTTGTACAGTGTGACGGTAGGGCCCACGATGGCCGTAACGTCGCGCACCTGGATGCGGTAACTGGCAAGGGTCGCGCGGATCTTGTTGTTGTTGCGGCTGAGCTCGTCCTGGGATACCTCATGGCGGCCATAGAGGTGGTCTCCAAGGATATTGAGGGATGGAGTCTTGTACTTAGGAAGGCCGTCCGGGGGATCCAGGCGGTTATCAATAGGCTTAAGGGGTTCCTTAACCTCCTGCTCAAGGGTGTCGTCCGTTACGACGTTGATACTGGTATCATCCTCCGCGGGTTCAGCCTCGGGGGCTGCGTCACCGCCTGCCTGACCGGCAACCTTATTCTTCTTGAAAATGCCCTTCCTGGGCTTTTTCTCCTCCTCATGTTCTTCGGCCGAATTTGACGACACAAACCCGGCAGCTGTAGCTGCAGCGGCCTCAGCCACCTGAGGTTCAGGTTCTTCCGCAACATCCTGGACGGTTTTACGTCCCATCAGAAGATCTGCGAATTTCCGGCTCATGCAGTACAGCCACGCGGCAAGAAGCACAAGGAGTATGAGGATTGAAATTATCTCCCCGAACTTAGCTACCAGGAAACCGACTACGGCCTGTGCGGCCCTGCCGCCTATTCCGCCGGCGAACATGGTGTCCCAGCCGCCCAGCATTCCGGCCATTGCAAGCATCCACGACATAAGGAAAGACATGGTAAGGGAGCCGTAGAACCACTTCTTGAGGCTTATTTCAAGGCTAGGCTTAAGGAGTTTGACGCTCCAGGCAATAAGGAAAGCCACGATGCAGAACGCCGCCAGGCCGAAGCTGTCGGTAACCAGGAATTTCCCAATTGAGAAACCGGACTGCGCGGCGGCGTTTGCAACCTCCGTGCCCGAAGGGGCTGAAGCAACGCTCTGGTCTATTCGCCAGGTGAAGATGTAAGAGGTTACGGACACCGTAACGATTACGGTGAAAAGCAGCACAAGGGCTATCCCGGCAAGGCGTACGCCCTCCCGCTTCCTCTCACTCATACGGTCCAGGTATTTAGAGAATAGCCCCATTACTTCTTGCCTTTTTTACGGAAACCGCGGTTGAACTTGGCGTTTTTGCCGTTATTGAACCCAAGGTTGAGCCCAGGACGCGAGAAAGACGTCCCCTCCGATATTTTCCCAAGCTGAAGGCCTTCCGGAACCTTTACACGGCCTTTCGAGAGGCGTTCTATGTCCTGGAAGATAGTGGCATCAGACACGGTGTCCTTGTTCCAGATAAGGTACTGCTGCCTCATGTAGATGGCAAGGGAGCGGATCATTTCCGTCTTTTCTTCGGAGTCCGGTTCAGATGCTATGAGGTCCAGGATGCTCTCAATGTTGCGGCCATAGTGGCGGGCCCTGATGGGTTTTGTGTTAAGGGGAATAGGGTCCGGGCGGCTGTTCACAATCTCCGGGACGGGCTTAGGGAAAGGAGAATCCACGTCAAGGTCATAGCCAGCTATGATGAAAAGGTGGTCCCAGAGCTTTTGGTACCAGTTTTCCTGCTGATGGACCTGGGGATTGAGGCTTTCCATGACTTTCACAACAGCCTGCGCCTGTTCCGACCGTTTCTCACGGTCTTCTATATCCTTAAGCTGTTCCACCATCTTGAGGACCAGCCTGCCGTATTCCGGCATTTGCAGTTTTTCGACTTCAGTATTGTAATATAGCTTGATGGTATTCTCGCTTGCTTCCATAAAGACTCACTTTTTAATCAGCCACAAAGTTAATTAAATTATCGTCCAAATACCAAAGATATCCCTCAACTTTTTGGTATCCCATGCGGCGGTATATGCTTACATACCGCTGCACCTGGGTAATGTATTTCTTCTTCTCCTTTCCAAATTTGAAATCCACAACGTCCACTTTGCCGCCGGGGTGCACCACAACGCGGTCTGGTCTGTACTCATCTCCTCCGGGGACAAGTATTGATGCTTCCCGGAAAACCTTAGCCTGTGGCGAGAACCAGCCGCGCTCCTTCACGGAGTCTATTCTTTCGGCAAGGAAATCAAGGGCTTCGGCACGGCCGCTTTCAGGGAGTTCACCGGAAAGCACGGCGGCGTTTACCGCCCCGGGAAGGTCCTCAGGCACCGTTACCCTGGAAAGTATCCCGTGAAGCACGTTCCCCCTGATTCTGCGGCTGGCATCCGGGCCGAAGCTGCCGTCCTCTCCAAAGAAATCGGAGGCCTCGGGGGAAAAGTGGAGGCGCCCGCCGCTGTCGGAGGGGAAAGAGGAGTATCCCGCACGGACGGCAACGGTTTCGTTCACAGGCCTTTTCAGGGTGTCAAAATGGTACATCTCTCCCCTGTGATATTCCTCCGCCCCCGTAAAGAGATAGAGGATCTGGGACATGTTTGAGGGCACGTCCATGGATTTTGGCGGAAGCGCCGCAATTACCTTCAGGCCGTATTTCGGCCTTGTAAGCGCCACGTAAAACACATTTATGTTGTCTATGGCCTGCAGGCGCCTCTCGCGCAGATAATCCTTTGCAAAAAGGGAATCCACCGTGCTGTCGGAAAGGTCCACGAAGTATGAGCCTTCGGCCTTTCCTTCCAGCGGGGTCCCTTCGGTCTGCGGTTTCACCCAGTATTCGGAGTGCTTGTAAAGAGTGACTTTTTCGGCGAAGGGGAAAATCACATACGGAAATTCCAGCCCTTTGGATTTGTGGATGGTCATGATGCGCACGGAATCCCCGGATTCCGGAGAGGATATCTTGGGATTCGCCTGCGCCCATGCCTTCAAGAAGGCCGAAAGAGAATTCCCGTTTTGGGTGGTCCAGTCAAGGAGAAAGTCCATAAACGACTGGATGTAAGGGATTTCAGAGCCAAAGACTTCAGGTTTTGAGGCCGAAAGATCCCTCAGGATGGATTCGGCAAGGTCTGTGAGGGAATGGTAGTGCTCAGGGATGTCCACGCCCATGGAGGAGGCCAGATAGCCAGCCACGGAGGGTTTGTCGGCATTTGCGGGGGTATCGGCAAGTGAAAGCTGCGACACCAGCCTTCGCACCGTAGCCGACGCTTTCACGTAAAGGGAATCGTCGGAGACCACCGGAATGCCTACGGAGACAAGTTCTGAGGCCACGGCGGCGCCGTCGTCGTTGCCACGGACAAGGATGGCGATGTCGCTCCACTTTGCGCCGGCTTCCCGGAGGGTCTCTATGGTGGAAGTTATTTCGGCCATCTGGTCAGATGTGAACACCACATCCACGCTGCCCGGGGCGGGATCATCGAACATTACCGTCTGGTCGACGTCGGCGTACAACCTGGAAAAGCTACCTGGACTCTCAGGGTCCTGCCCGGCAATGCCGTCCAGCGCCTTTGCGGCATACTCAAAGAAGTCCCTGTTGAAGCTAACTATTTCCCCGCAGGTGCGGTAATTGCACTTCAGGGAATCAACCTCCGGATTCCTGAATTCTTCCTCCAGGCGGCTTCCAAGGAGGTTCCAGTCGCTGCCCCTCCACCTGTAGATGCTCTGCTTTACGTCTCCCACCACAAGGGAATCGGCCCCCTCATCTATGCTTCCGTGAAGCAGCGGACGGATGTTCTCCCATTGGATGTCGGAGGTGTCCTGGAACTCGTCCAGGAGGAAATCCTCAAAGCGGACGCCAAGCTTTTCATATATGAAAGGGGTGTCGGTGCCGTCAATTATATCCTTGAGGATGGTATTTGAGTCGTCAATTGAAATGACGTTCTTCTCCTTTTGTATGTCCTCGAAGGCGGCCAACAGTTCGTGGGCCATTCCAAGGGAATATATCTCCGCCGAAATTATGTCCGCGCTCCGGTATACCCTGTAAGGCAGGCCGAAAAGGGACACGAAATCACCAAGGGGAGCCTCCAGGGGCCCTTCCACGCGGGGAAGAAGAGCCGCGTTTTTCTTGGCAAACCATTCCTCCGGATTGGAGGCGCGCCTGAGGAAGGCGTCCGTGGGCTTTTTGACGGGCTTGCCCTTCTTGAGACTTGCGTAAGGGACGATTTTGGAGAGGAACTTCCCGTTGAAATCGTCGGTGGAAAGCCCGCAGTCCCCTACCACGGACAACACTTTTTCGGCCGAAGCCTTTACCCTGGCCTCCCACTCGTTTCTTATTTCAGAGCAGGACTTGCCGATTTCCCTCAGTTTTTCCCTGGAAGGAAGGGTGCCGCGGCCCTCCTGAAGCTTTGAAAGGGATGCCGCCATGTCCTTGAGACGGCCCTCAATTGAGAACCATCCCTTTTTCTCAAGGTCCCATTTGGCGCTCTCCGACAGCCAGTCCAGCACGGCCCTGTCTTCCTCTGATACGCTGTCCAGGACCCTGTCCACGCTTTCATCAGTAAGGGCTTCGCGGTCCAGCTGAACCTGGTAGGTGGAAAACTGGCCGATTTCCCTGGAAAAAGCCCTCAGGGTTCTCTGGAAAAAGCGGTCTATGGTGGAAACCGCAAAGGCCGAATAGTCGTGGAGGATGCCCGAGAGCTGGGCCCCAGCACGTTTCTGGATGGTGGAAGCGTCCCCTACTGTTTTAAGGAGGTCCTCAAAGTACGGAGACTTCTGCGGGGTCTGCGCCAGCTTATGAAGCTCTTTCAGGATCCTGCGCTTCATCTCGTCAGTAGCCTTGTTGGTGAAAGTAACGGCCAGGACATGCCTGTACGCATCAGGCGCACCGCTTTTAAGTATAAGACGGATATACTCCCCCGCCAGGGCATGTGTCTTGCCGGACCCCGCCGACGCTTTCAGAATCTTCAGCATATTTGCAAAGATAGTAATAAATGGGCTAAACACAATCTTTGCAGATGCGCCGAAGATTTGCTATCTTTGCAAATATGAATACACACGTAGTTATAATGGCCGGTGGCATTGGAAGCAGGCTGTGGCCGCTTTCCACCCCGGATGTCCCCAAGCAGTTCATAGACGTCCTTGGAGTAGGGCGTTCCCTTATCCAGCTCACCGTAGACCGCTTTGCTCCGCTCTGCCGCCCGGAGAACTTCTGGGTGGTGACAGGAGAGAAGTATGTCCAGCTGGTCAAACAGCAGCTTCCCCAGATTCCCGCAGACCAGATCCTGGCCGAACCCGAGGGCCGAAACACCGCCCCCTGCATTGCATACGCCTCCTGGAAAATCCAGAAGAAGGACCCTGAGGCCAATATAGTGGTTACTCCCGCAGACGCCCTTGTGCTCCGCACGGCAGAATTCGCCGAAACCATAGGCAAGGCACTGGAGTTCACCGAAGAACGCGACGCCATTGTAACCGTTGGCATCGCTCCTTCTCGCCCGGAAACTGGCTACGGCTACATCCATGCCGCAGAGGCTCTCCGCGGCCAGATAGTGAAAGTGAGTGAGTTCAAGGAAAAACCGGATCTTGATACCGCAATAGGCTACCTTGAAGACGGCCATTACTTCTGGAACGCCGGCATCTTCGTGTGGAACGTGAACACAATTGTCACCGAACTCCGCAGTTATGCCCCCCAGATAGCCGGAGTAATGGACCAACTTGCGCCGTCGCTATTCA
>ODAI013696602.1_pt1 | contig 12136 bp, 8 predicted proteins | sample 1539321 | NCBI WGS metagenome assembly ODAI01 (sample SAMN02144231, study PRJEB22623) | gut metagenome | biome: sheep rumen | host: Ovis aries | place: New Zealand
CGGCCCCAACGCCTGGACCGAGCCCACCGCCCGCACCGGCGCCACTCAGGTGGGTGCCCGCGACTTCCTCGTGGCCATCAACTACAACCTCAACACCACTTCCACGCGCCGCGCCAACGCCATCGCTTTCGACGTGCGCGAGAAGGGCCGTCCCGCCCGCGAAGGCGGCAAGCCCTCCGGTAAACCCCTCAAGGACGAGAACGGCAAGCCCGTCATGATCCCCGGCACCCTCAAAGGCACCAAGGCCATCGGCTGGTACATCGAAGACTACGGCATCGCCCAGGTCTCCATGAACATCACCTCCATCAAGGTCGCTCCCGTCCACCTCTGCTTCGACGAGGTCTGCCGCTGCGCTCAGAACCGCGGCCTCCGCGTCACCGGCTGCGAGATCGTCGGCCTCATCCCCAAGAGCGTCCTCATCGACGCCGGCCGCTACTACCTCGCCAAGCAGCAGCGCTCCCTCGGCGTCAGCGAGGACGAAATCATGAAGGTGGCCGTCAAGAGCATGGGCCTTGACGACCTCAAACCCTTCGATCCCAAGGAGAAAGTCATCGAGTACCTCATCGAGGACCACAGCAAAAAGAAGCTCGTTGACCTCACCTGCCGCGGCTTCTGCGACGAGACGGCCTCCGAAAGCCCCGCCCCCGGCGGCGGCTCCGTCTCCGCCTACATGGGCGCCCTCGCCGCCTCCCTCGGCACCATGGTCGCCAACCTCACCGGCGGCAAGGCAGCCTACGACGACGAATGGGAACGCTTCTCCGACGTCGCCGTCCGCGGCCAGCAGCTCAAAGAGGAACTCCTCCACCTCGTGGACGAGGACACCGAGGCGTTCAACCGCATCATGAACGCCTTCGGCCTGCCCAAAAAGACCGACGAGGACAAGGCCGCACGCACCGCCGCCATCCAGGAGGCCACCCGCTACGCCACCGAGGTCCCCTTCCGCACCATGCAGCGTTCGCTCGAAGCCTTCGAGGTCTGCCGCGCCATGGTCGAATGGGGCAACCCCAACTCCGTCACCGACGGCGGCGTCGGCGCCCTGGCCGCCCGCTCGGCCGTCATGGGTGCACACCTCAACGTCAAGATCAACGCCTCCTCGCTCACCGACGAAGCCTTCAAGGCCGACATCCTCGCCCGCGCCGCCGCCATCGAGGCCGACGCCCTCAAGCAGGAAGCCGAGATACTCCGCACCGTCAACGAAAAGATAGGACTCTAATATAGTAACCACACAATGAAAAAGAAAGCCCTTATGCTCCTGGTCGTAGCCGTGGTGACCCTCGTGGCTGCCAGCTGCACCCACCACACCTGCCCCGCCTACCGCGGCTCGGTGGTGATGGCCCAGTCCGACGCCCCTGCCCAGCAGGTCTGACGCAGGCAGCATCTCACGCTCCACAGCCTGCCACAGGACAGCACCATGCTGTCCCGTGGTGGGTTGTGTTGTGTCCTCCCCCCACCATTTCCGCTAACGACTCCCACCTCCATATTTAACACTTTTGGGTTGGGGTTTTCTAGGGTAATGGTAGGGGGATGGTAGGGGAATAGTTCGGCCCTGTCCGCGATTGTCCGCCCGGGCGGACAATCGCGGACAGGGGAGTGGGAGGGAGGGGGAAGAAAAGAAGGCCCGCGATTTTTTCGCGGGCCTTGATGGTTTGTTTGGAGGGGGGAGGGGCGTTCCCGTCGTTGCGGTGGGAGAGGGTTTTGGGGGAGGGCTGGTGTGGGTGGCGGCCTGCCGCTAGCGTGCGGAGCGGCCACCGAAGGCGATGCCGAGGCTCAATTGGAGTGTCCAGCCAGTGCGGTCGGCATTGGAGAACTCGTAGCTATGGCGCGCGGCCAGCAGGCGTGCTTCGATGCTCCAGCGGGAGAGTTCGGCTCCTTGTGGGTTCATTAAGGCCCAAAGGGAACCCGGGAGGCGGTAGCGTTGCCAGAAGTGGTGGCGGTAGGCGATGCCGAGGGCGGGGCCGTTGGTACCAATGCTGCCGCGCGCCGCGCCGTCGGACAGTGTGAGTGTGCTCCAACTCCAGCCCAGCATGGGGGTGAGGCTCTGACGCCGTGTCTCCAGCACACGGAAGCCATAGGTGAAGGCACCTGTGGCCGCCGAGGCGGGGTCGCTTTCTTCGAGCTGGTGCACGATGCCCTCGTTGTCCTGAAACCACATGGGTTCGCGCAGATGTGTGCCGGCGACGAGTGCCTCGGCGGTGAAGATGTGTCGACGCCACCCCAATTCGATGCCGAACTGCATGCCGAGGCCATCGCTGTAGATGTCGGCCAGGGCGGAGGTGGGCATCCGGAGTGCGATACCGAGGGTGAGTGCGAGCGATAGGGGCTGCAGCTCGAAGTGGGGGGCGGCGGCGTCGGTGAGGGTGTCCAGCCGGCGCCGTGTATGCTGCTCCCAGGCCACAAGGGCGGACTCGTCGGTGCCGCCTGCAGTGGCGGCGTGCAGCGAGCGCAGGGTGTTGTCCAGGCTGGCGGTGGCGGCGTTCAGTGTCGCTGTGAGGCAGGCGCTGTGGGAGCAGGAGGCCAGCGTGCGAGCCAACTGTCGGCGCTCCACCTCCAGTAGGTCGAATACCAGACGATTGAACCGCAGGACAAGGTCGGTGCGCTGGTTGGCGTCGACCCACGACTGGGAGAGGTCCATCCAGGCCACGGCCTTGTATTGGTCGCATGGGATGCCATCGTCAGCAACAATGCCTTTATTGATTTCATATCCCAGCTCCCAGCGGATGTGGCTGTGGGTGCCGTCGGGTGACATGGTGGTGCGGAAGTCGCTCCACGTCAGCGGTCCGTCGCTCCAGAAGCGGCGGTTTTCTTGCGCTGTGGCGATGGTGCAGGCCAAAAGCAGGAGTGGGAGTATGTGGATGGATTTCATTGAGTTAAGTGGTGAGTTTATGGTGGTGGAGGGTCAGCCGCCGAAGTCGTCGAAGGCGATGCTTTCGGGCTGGACGCCGAGGGAGTCGAGCATCTGGACGACGGCTTTGGACATGGGGCCGGGGCCGCACATGTAGTATTCGATGTCTTCGGGTGCGGGGTGGCTGCGGAGGTAGGTCTCGTACATGACGTTGTGGACGAAGCCCGGGGTGTAGGGCACGCCGGCGGCGTCGGCGGCGGGGTCGGGCCGGTCGAGGGCGAGGTGGAAGTGGAAGTTGGGGTGGACGCGCTCCAGCTGGTGGAAGTCGTCGAGGTAGAAGACTTCGTTGAGTGCGCGTGCGCCGTAGAAGTAGTGCATGGGGCGGTGGGTGCAGTGGAGGGTGCGTGTGAGGTGCATGATTTGCGCGCGCAAAGGGGCCATGCCAGCGCCGCCGCCGACCCAAATCATCTCGTTGCCGTCGGGGTTGTCGGTCCAGGTGCCGTCCTCGGTGCCGCGGACGCTGAATTCGCCGTAGGGGCCCGACATGATGACTTTGTCGCCGGGTTTCAAAGAGAAGATGTAGGAGGAGGCGATGCCGGGGTTGACGTTTTGGAAGCCGCTGCGGTCGGCCGTCAGGGGCGGGGTGGCGATGCGGACGGTGAGCATGAAGACGTCGCCCTCGGCGGGATAGTTGGCCATGGAGTAGGCACGGATGGTAGGCTCGGGGTTCTTGCACTTCAGGTCGAACATCTTGAACTTCTCCCACGACGGCACGTACTCGGGGGTAATGAGTTCGCGGTCGTACGAGTTGTAGTCGATGCAGTCGAAAGCAGGAATCTTGATCTGAGCATACGAACCGGGCAGAAAGTCCATGTGGGCGCCCTTAGGCAGCTGCACCTTGAACTCCTTGATGAACGTGGCGACGTTCTTGTTGCTGATGACGGTACACTCGTACTCCTTGACGCCGAGGATGGACTCGTCGACGTGTATCTTCAGGTCGCCCTTCACCTTGCACTGGCAGCCGAGGCGCCAGCCGGCCTTGATCTCCTTGCGGGTGAAGTGGGGCTTCTCGGAATCGAGAATCTCGCCGCCACCCTCTAATACCTGTACCTTACACTGTCCGCACGATGCCTTACCGCCACATGCTGACGGCAGGAAGACACCGTTCTCGTTGAGCGTCGACATGAGCGACGAGCCTTGTGCCACGGAGATGGTACGGTCGCCATTGATGACTATATTTACGTTGCCCGAAGGCGAGAGATACTTCTTCGCTACGAGCAGGATAATCACTAACAGGAGTATGACGATGAGGAATACTCCGATGCTGTATGAAATGAATTGTATCATATTCGTTTTGTTTTTTAAATGAGAAATGATAAATGAGAAGTGAGAAATGTGAATGAGAAATGTCTAAATGAGTAGCGTCCCGCCATTTCTTCATTTTTCATTTTTAATTTATCATTTCTAATTTCTCATTACTCATTTAATTATATGTTCAAGCCTGAGAAGCACATCATGGCCATAGCCATCAGTCCTACGGTGATAAACACAATGCCGAGGCCCTGCAGGGGACGGGGCACATCAGAGTACTGCATCTTCTCGCGAATGGCGCCAAGGGCGACGATGGCCAACGTCCAGCCGATGCCGGAGCCGAAGCCATAGACGACGGCATCCCACACGGAGGTGATGGCCTGCGAGTTGGAGGGGTCCATGAGGATGCGCTGCTGCATGAACAGCGAGGCACCCATGATGGCGCAGTTGACGGCTATCAGCGGCAGGAAGATGCCGAGCGCAGCATAGAGCGATGGTGAATACTTCTCGACGGTCATCTCGACAAGCTGCACCATGCCGGCAATGACAGCAATGAAGAGGATGAACGAAAGGTAGGACAGGTCGACGCCCTCGACCAAACAACCATCACCTAACACCTTTGTCTGAAGCAGATAGTTGACGGGCACGGTGACGGTAAGCACGAAGGTCACGGCCAGTCCCAGTCCGAGCGACGTCTTCACCGTCTTCGATACGGCAAGGTAAGAGCACATGCCGAGGAAGAAGGCGAAAATCATATTGTCTACAAAAATCGAACGAAATAATAAACTTATTGCGTGTTCCATAACTTATTTCTCCTTATAAAAGTAAGCACGATGAATCCAAATCACACATCCAACGAGAATCAGAGCCATAGCGGGCATGGTCATCATGCCGTTGTTGACGTAGCCCAGATCGTAGCAGGCATCGGGAATGACCTGGAAGCCCAGCAGCGTGCCACGGCCTAACAGCTCGCGCACGGCACCGACAATGACCAGGATCATGGCGTAGCCCAGACCGTTGCCCACACCGTCGAGGAACGAAGGCCACGGCTTGTTCTGCATGGCAAAAGCCTCAAGACGTCCCATAAGGATACAGTTGGTGATAATCAGTCCGACATACACGCTCAGCTGGACACTGACGTCGTAGGCGTACGCCTTCAGTATCTGACTGACGATGGTAACGAGAGCGGCCACCACTACCAGCTGCACGACAATGCGTATGCGGTTGGGGATGGTGTTGCGGATGATGGATATAATCACATTAGAGAACGCCGTAATCACCGTCACGGCAAGTCCCATGACGATGGCGGGCTTCAGCTGGGCGGTGACGGCAAGAGCCGAGCAGATGCCCAGTACCTGTCCCAGAATAGGATGGTCAATATTAAGCGGGTTTAGGAAAACCTCTTTATTTTGTTTACTGAATAGTGCCATAATAGTAATTTACAATTTACACATTTACGATTTACTATTTGTTTTTCTCACACTGCATCATAATGTCGGAGAAGAGTGCGAAGGCGTTGGTGCAGGCATCCGTCAGACAGTCCTTCAGCATAGCGTCGACACCGTTGGAGGTCAGTGTGGCTCCCGTCACACAGTCAACCTGCGTGGTGGGGTCGTCCACCTTCTTCACCACAGAGAGGACTACCTCGTAGTTTTCGCCGTAGACGCGCTTTCCAATGAAGCGCTCCTGCCACTCCTGCGAGTCCTTGATCTCGGCACCAAGGCCGGCCGTCTCACTGTCGTGGTTGAAGTAGGCGCCATACACCTTGGGGCTGGTCTGGTCGTGCAAGGAGATATAGCCGCTGATGCCGCCCCAAAGACCCATGCCCTTGAGCTCGACCACGAGGACGTTCTGGCCGTCGATGTTGCACATGTAGTATTTGCGTCCGTCTCTCTCGGCCTCGGCCTTCACCACTTCGGCATACTTGGCTTCAGCCTCGGCACCGTCGAGGTTGCGGATGTTCAGCGAATAGAGAATCTGCTTCTTCACGTCGAGGGCCACGTTAGCGTCCTGCATGGGCTTCAGCGCCTGATAGACGAAAGCCAGCAAGAAGGCCACAACGACCACGAGTATCGTACTATATATTATAATGTACGCGTTGCTGTTTGTATTCAGTTTACTCATAATCTTTCAACTTTTCAATGTTTCAACTTTTCAACCTTTTCTGGCGCTTACTGATGTTACGCTCCACTACGAAGTGGTCGATCGTAGGAGCTATCATGTTACCAAAGAAGATAGCCAGCATCATGCCCTCGGGATAGCCGGCATTCATCACACGGATGATGATGGCCATGGCACCGATAATGAATCCGTAGATGTACTGACCAGTATGCGTGCGGCACGAGGTGACAGGATCGGTAGCCATGAACACGGCACCGAAAGCGAAACCACCCATCACGAGATGCTGGGCAGAAGTGAGAGGCGACAACGTGCCTTGGAAGACGAACGACATCAGGGCGCCACCGCAGAAGACGAACAGCATGGTGCGCCACGAGGCAATGCCCGTCCAGAGCAGGATGAAGGCACCGATGGCTATGGCGAAGATGCTCGTCTCGCCGATGGAGCCGGGAATGAGGCCGACGGCCATGTCGAGTACCGACATGTCGGGCGTCATGCCCTGAGCCACCTGACCTAACGGTGTAGCAGCCGTAAAGCCGTCGGGCAGCGTGTTACCCAGTCCGAAGATGGAGTCACGCGCCACCCATACCTGGTCGCCCGTCATCACCGAAGGATAGGCAAAGAAAAGGAACATACGGGCAGCAATGGCGGGATTGAAAAGGTTCATGCCCGTGCCACCGAATATCTCCTTACAGAAAATGACCGAGAAGGCGCAGGCCAGTGCCAGCATCCATAGCGGACAGCCAATGGGGATAATCAGCGGGATGATGATACCCGAGACGAGGTAGCCCTCCTGGATTTCCTCGCCCTTCCACTGAGCCCAGGCGAACTCTATGCCTAAGCCAACGATGTAGCTGACGAGAATCTTGGGCAGTACGGCCAGAAAACCGTAGCAGAAGAATTCAAAGAACGAGGCCGAGGCCAGGGTGCCTGCAGCCAGATAGTTCTGATAGCCCACATTGTACATACCAAACAGCATGGCAGGCATCAGGGCGATGACCACCATCGACATAATGCGCTTCGAGTCTATCGAGTCGTGGATGTTGACGCCCGTCCGCGCCGTGGTGTTCGGCACATAGAGGAACGTCTCGAATCCGTCGAAGATGCTACGGAAAGCGTGCAGCTTACCTTCCGGCTCGAAGTGGGGCTTCACTTTATCAAGATAATTACGTAATGCTTTCATACTTTGTTTCTATTCTAAATGAATAATTAGTAATGAGAATTGCCCAATACTAATTTTAACTGTTCTCCTTGCGCAGAATGTCCAAACCTTCACGGACGATGCGCTGCAGTTCCAACTTCGAGGAGTCGACAAACTCGGCGAGTGCAAAGTCTTCGGGGCTGACCTCGTAGATGCCCAGTGCCTCCTGACGGTCGATGTCGCCAGTAATAATGGCCTTGATGAGATACTCGCCATAGATGTCCATGGGCAGAACGCTGTCATACTCGCCGCTCATGATGATGTGACGCTCGCCACCCTTCACACGGGCATCCAGCGCATACTGCTTCTTACGGCCCGACAGCCACGAGAAATAGCTGCGGTTGACGGAGAACTGATTCAGGCGGGGCAGTATCCAACCCAACATCTCGTCGGCATGGTCGCCCTCGGGGATAACCGTGATTTCAGAGCTGTGGGCACCTAAATAGCCTTCCTTCGTCGTGGGACGACCGGTCAATACGTTGCCGTTGATGATACGTACGCTGTGAGAGGCATCGTAACTGTTAGCCAGCAGCGTAGACAACTCCTCGCCCACCAGCATGTCGACGTAGGCAGGAGCCACGACCTCGCTGCCGCAAAGGGCAATGCGACGCGTGAGGTTCACCTGACCAGTATTGAACAGGCGGCCAATAAACAGGACAACCGTCGGGTCGCCGATGGTCCACACCACCTCACCCTTGTTGACCGGGTCGATATGGTTAACCTGAACACCGACATTGCCTGCAGGACACTTGCCGTCGAACACATTGATCTCGACATCCTTGTAGTTCTCGAAACTGGAATGAGGGCCACAACCCAGATAGGTCTTGGCAATCTTAGACAGAGCGGTGAGTCCCGTCTGGAAGTCTGCCTCCTGCCCTTTCACCTCGAAGTCGAAGTCACAAGCCAACGGTTTGTCCCTTAAAGCAGAAACGAAAATTGCCTTTGGAGCAACTGAAGGATTTGTTGAGACAGCATAAGGCAACTGATTGATGTAGCCGAAGATACCAGCCTCCAACAAAGCATTAATAACCTGTTCTCCGCTCATCCCGCTGACGTCACGCTTGCCGTAGTCGGTAAACTCTTGCTGTGCGTCGGCATCCACCTTTACGCAGAGCACCTTTCTACGTTCGCCACGCGCCACCTCACGGACTGTACCGCTCACTGGAGAAGCAAACCTGATTTCCGGATACTGTTTGTTGACAAACAAAGCATCCCCGGCCTTGACATGGTCACCCTCCTTGACGACCACCTTCGGAACGACTCCTTCGAAGTCGTCGGGAACGAGTGCAAACTTGCCGTTCGACTTCAACCGAATCAACTTCTTCTCAGCCTTTCCTTGGAGGGCTATGTTCAAGCCTTTTTGTAATTTAATTACATTTGCCATTATAAAAAAACGTTGATTTTGAATAGTTTCTCTATACGAATGGTGCAAAATTACTAAAAAATACGCATACATGAGACAAAAAATCAACAAAAAATTCCCTCGTCACAACTTTTTGATGTAATTTTGTACCAAAATTTAAGCAACTAAAAAAGAATTGCTATCTCGGACTATCAGTTTTGAAGATACTTAAATACATAATTTACCTGCTGGTATGGGGCATCGCCGGCCTCTATCTGTCTGTTGTCGTACTGTTCAGCATACCTGCTGTTCAGCGCTACATGGCACAGCGTGCCGCCAACATACTGTCAGCAAAACTGGGAACCAGCGTCAACATTCAACGGCTGGACTACAGTTTCTTCAGCCATATCACACTCTATGGCGTAAACATCAAGGACCAGCAGGGACACGAGATGCTCAAGGCTAACCGTCTATCGGCACGCCTTGAACTGACGCCACTGGCTGAAGGACGGATATCCATTGCCACGGCGCAGCTCTTCGGTACACATGCCATGCTATGCCGAAAAGACTCGCTCAGCCAACCCAATTACCAATTCCTGATTGACTCGCTGTCCTCGCGCGACACAACATCCACCCCACTCGACCTGCGTATCAATTCGCTGATCATGCGAAACTCCAGCGTCAGCTATGACTGCTATGACGTGCCAGAGACACCAGGCGTACTGAATCCCTCACATTTGCACCTGAAGGGCATTAGTGCACATCTTATACTAAAAGTACTGACAAAAGACTCACTGAACTTCAACCTCAAGCGCATGTCACTGATAGAGAAATCGGGCTTGCAAATCAACCGGCTCTCGGCACGCTTTGAAGGCGGGCTCAGCGGCAGTGAACTGAAAGACTTCCGACTGCACATGCCCGGTACGGACTTCCAACTGGGCGACATCATTGCTAACTACCGCTTTACAGGCGACAGTATCGACATCTCGTCACTTGCTTATGAGGGCAGCATACGGCCATCTACCATTACGCTGGCCGACCTCTCGGCGCTACTGCCTTCGCTGAGTGAATTCCACGGAACATTATCCGTGGCCACTGCCTTTCACGGATTAGGCTCCGACCTGCAGGTGTCATCATTAAAGGTGGGCTCCACTACCGGCGACATCAATGTCAACGTCAACGGATGGGCCAAGAAGATTGACACGGAGGCACCGGAATGGGTAGCCAACATCAACGACTTACAGTTGTCAGCCAAGACGGTAAATTTCATTTCCGAGAATCTGAAAGGCAAACGTATCGGGGTGCCTCCTGTCGTCTCCCGTTTAGGCAGCATCCACATGAGCGGATTCGTGAACGGGCGAGGCTTAGAGGAGCTAAAGACCTACAGCACACTGAACACCGACGCCGGCGACATGGCCCTCGACTTCGAGATAGACAACCGCCGCCACTTCAAGGGAAATCTCGACACGAAGGGCATCGACGCGGGAAAGCTACTCGACAACAGCCTTTTGGGTACTTTCGCCACAGCGATTGCACTGGAGGGTGACCTGCCTGCCGACGGAAATATTGTAGTAAAGGCTGATGGGAAAGTCGGAACACTCAGCTATAACGGTTACGACTATAAGAACATCGAGGTCAGTGGCCAATACAGCAATCGCGACACCTACGGACGAATTGCCGTCAACGACCCCAACCTCGCACTACGCATCGAGGGTAGCTTAGAGCGAAAAGGAAAGCCTAACGACATCAAGGTAACAGCCCACATTGAAAATTTCTCGCCACGCAACACTAACCTTACATCCCGGTGGGGTGATGCACGAATCAATGGTATGTTGACAGCAGACCTGTTGGCCAGCAGTATCAACGACGCCGTCGGCTCTGTGAACATCAACAACTTCACGCTACGTTCCGACAGCATAGACTACCGTCTGGACAATCTGCACATCGAGTCGGGATTCACCAACGACGTTCACCACATAGTCATGAACAGTGACTTCGGGAAGGCAGAGATTCGCGGAAGTTTCGACTATGAGACACTGCCACAGAGCTTTATCAATTTTGTGGCAACAAAAATACCCACGCTGCCAGGACTACCCAAGGCAGACACACATGCTAACAACAACTTCACACTACATGCCACCATCAACAAGTCAGACTGGCTGCAGGACCTGCTGCAATTGCCAGTCAAGATAACCCAGCCGGCAGTCATCAACGGCACCATCGACGACAACCAACGCCAACTGGCAATAGAGTGTAACATGCCCCAAGTGTACTATAAGGACAGCCGCTACGACCGTTGCCGCGTCAGTATTCTCTCGCCGCTGAACACGCTCGTCTACGACCTCAGCGCAACCAAGGTGATGGACAATGGAGAACAGATGGACCTGGCCATGACAGGCAGTGCATATAACAACCAATTGTCGACATCACTCATCTGGGACGACCACGCCGCCGAACGGTTAAGCGGAAAGGTTACCGCACAAGTGCAGTTTGAGACTGGCCTCGACGAGAAGCCAACAGCCCATATCCATGTGGCACCGTCACAGATAACCATAAAGAATGCGCCATGGGATATTAAGCCCTGCTTTATCGACTATCAAGACAAGCGCATCGACATCAGCGGATTTACCATTGAGCACGGCAAGCAGCACCTGAAACTGAACGGTACCGTATCGGAAAGCAATGCCGACTCGCTACAAGTTGACATGCACGACATTGACGTCAGCTATGTGCTGAGTCTGGTCGACTTCGACGCCGTCAGCTTTGGCGGCAATGCCAGTGGTGGCGGTTTCGTGCGCAGCGTACTGGGCAACATGGAAGCCGACGCCCACCTTACCGTCGACCACTTCACTTTCGAGAATGGCAGAATGGGAATACTCGATGCCGACGTGATATGGAACAAAGACGACGAGCAGATAGACATTCGAGCCATAGCGAACGACAGTCTCAACGTTAAGACACATATTAATGGCTATGTGTCGCCAAAGCGTAACTATATCGATCTGGACATTCGGGCAGAAGGTACTTACCTTGATTTTGCGCAGTCGTTTACAGAGAGTTTCATCAGTCACATTGACGGACATGCCGACGGAGCCGTCAAGTTGGCAGGCCCCTTAGACGAGATAAACCTGACGGGCGAGCTGGTGCTCAACGGCCACGCCCACGTCAGGACCTTGGGCTGCACCTACGAGCTGCGTGCCGACACACTGCGTATGCGCCCCGACGAGATGGAGTTTGTACACTGTCCAGTCTACGACATCCACGGCAACCGGGGCATACTGACTGGCGGCATACACCATCGGGCACTAACCAATCTGACCTA
>ODAI013793886.1_pt1 | contig 12135 bp, 7 predicted proteins | sample 1539321 | NCBI WGS metagenome assembly ODAI01 (sample SAMN02144231, study PRJEB22623) | gut metagenome | biome: sheep rumen | host: Ovis aries | place: New Zealand
CTTAAAGCGCATTCCCACTAACGCATTAACACATTCACACGTTAACACATTCTATTATTCTTACTGAATCCCGCTCATATCAACCGAATACAAAATGTCATCCATAATCTCCTTGACAAGAAAAGCAACCATATATATAGGTAGATAACACACATTGTTGCTGGCGCTTACATTCTCGTTACAAACAACTATCAATCTCCTTTTAAGCATAATATTGTCCGATTTTCCAACTGCAAATATACGAATATTGTCCGATTTTCCAATATTATTTTTCATCAAATCGTCACTTTTTCCATACTTCTGTGTCTTCATTTCGTGGTACAACCATCCACCTACTAATGTATTAACGCATTCACACATTTAAACTTGTTGTTCCTTTGGTGATCCTTCGGCAATCTCTCGGCAATGTTGGCTCGCTGACCCTTCTTTATGGGTTATACGATCCTTCTTTGTGAGTTCTTTCTGCCTTCTATTAGAGTTCTAAAGAAAAGCGGGAACCAGTGAAGCAACCATTGAACTGTCGGTGATCCTTCGGCGGTGTCTTGGTAAATCCTTAATGGTACAGGCAAAAATGTAGAAACATATTAACACAGTCAATATGTCTTTTTTGAATTGTTTGTATGTGGAAGGGTGAAGACAATAAAAGTTTTCAACAGCTACCTCGCGTACACACGCGCAGTTATATATACGCACGTGTGCGCACGCGAGCCATTAGCCTGAATGTTAATTTCTTTATTTGGTAGAACCTGTAAAAAGATGTAATTTTGCAAAACAGATACAGTATGGTGCTGTATTATAACGACGAAAAATTTCAACAATATGAAATTTCAAATCAATTCCGAGCTATTGCTCAAACAACTTTCAAATTTATCGGGTGTATTAAGCCAAAACACAAGCACCTCATCGGTGATTGACTGTTTTGAATTCGAAACGCACTCGTCTGTATGTTCACATACGATAGCCGATTTTGCAAGTGAACGCATCACGTCAATTGAGATGCCATCAATTGAACCGTATGAGGGTCCTGCTCCAACACGTCTTGTCGGATTCAATGAAGCAAGGTGTGAGAAAGAGCATTATGGAACAGTTCATTTCTATTTGAATGACCCTCTGTTTGAATGCGTATGGAATAATCCGCTTAAGTATGTGCCGATTTTGAAGCAATACGATTCTGTCATAGGACCAGACTTCTCACAATGCACAGATATGACATACGATGAACGCTATTTTAACGCTTGGCGAAACCGGACTCTGACCGCTGAATTTCAAATACAAGGAATCAATGTCATTCCTAATGTTAGCTGGTCTCTTCCTGACAGTTACAGTTATAGTTTTACCGGAATTCCAAAGCATTCAATAATAGCAGTCAACTGTACCGCCATTCGTGGATATAATCTTTCCAAATACCTTTGGTTGAAAGGGTACAAAGAGATGCTACGGCAGCTTGAGCCCCGGCTGATTATCCGTTACGGCGACCGTATGCCTGGTGAAAACGAAGCCATAAGTGTCTACTTCCCCAATGAACGACTACAAAGGCTCCGAAGGTTGCCAAGGAAGCCGCGCATACGCAAGTCCATATTAATGTCTAACCAATCAAATCTTTTCAGCTATGGGCGGTAACGGTGCTTTTTCAAGCGGAGTCCTCAATAGCGAGGCAGGAAGGAAATACGCGACTGTATTCCAGATTGACGAAAACACGCTTGTTCTTGAACAAAAGGATAGACGAAAAGGCATCAAGTTGCCCGAAGAAAGTCACACTCCTAACAGATATTATGTGGCATTTCGAAAAGACGGCAAAGATGTGAAAAGTATTGCCAAATATGGCGCTGACGGTAAGAAAATATGGGAAATCCATACCAACGAGCACAATGGCATCAAACCTCATTTCCATTATTGGAAAGGCAATGGACAAAAAGAGCAAGGACACCCTTTGACTCCAGAGATGCGCGACCTACTCAATCGAATAAGAAACCTCAAATAACCAATACAATGAAAGCAGAATATATTAAAACAGATTTAGAAGGATTTCCTTACAATGCCGCTTTTCCGCCTTCACCTTCGGAGTTTGGCAATGACTACCACGGTTATCGCACATACAATGAAGAATCTTTTTTCTACGAATTCGCCGTGCAGAATTACGATCTGTCATTTAAGTACAGGGATACATACTACTATATAATGCAGCGCGACAGCAAAGCATACCTCACGGATTCGGAATTCAAGGAAAAGTTTGAAGAATTCGAGAACGGCAATGCTTTATTACGGCAACTAAAAATCGGAGGGCGACCGTTAATAGGGATAATCAACGATGTCGAAGATATCGATTTTTGGTAATGCAAGAGGGCGCATCAAGCGCCCTCTTGTTGTTTCCTATTGGCATTGCTGCTTACTCTATTGTCAAAATCTTAGTGATTTCATCGCCTAAGTGAATCTACATTACGTCACATCATGAAATAATCTTACCGAAAAGTGTCTCTATGTAGCTTTTGTCGGTTTGGAAGATAACGTGGTTGTCGTTGAACTTCTCCTCGCTGCCCCAGAAACTAATTTGGTTGTATGGTGTGTTGGAGATGATGTAGCTGTCAAGGATAATGTCTTTGTCTCCTAACGAGGGCTCCACTTCGGCCTTGAGTTGATTGTACAGCTGTATCTTCGGATCGCCGAGGCCTTTCAGGTTTCGTATGCCTTTGGGGTCGATGAAGATTACATGCTGCTTTTCTCCCTCGTTTACCCAAAGGATGAAGTCGGGATAGAACCCGCTGGATTCAAAGAATCCTATCCCCTTGCGGCTCTCGTTGCGCAGCAGATAGATCTCCTTGCCTCGCAAGGTGTCGTCTTTGTGATCATCGTAATATTTACGAATGTCGCTCACAAATGTCGTTTCTCCCACATTCAATGCCACAGGTGATATCTTCACCAACGGCTCGTTGGTGTTTTCGTCGAGAAACAGTCTCCTGCCGTTGGCATCTTTATCTTTCAGGCATAGTATGGGATAGAACAGATGGCGATCGAAACGCATCGCCTGCATCCATTGGCCGTTGATTTGGAAATCGCTTTCCAGATGGCCCGATGTGATGGCTTCTCGCAGCTCATTCAGCTTCTCTATCCAATCTTTTTGGTCGTTGCGTACCTCTACGGCATATTCATCGAAGAAATTGGGGTCGTTGGGCGACAGCCAGATGGTCTCCAGGTGTTTCGACTCCCATCGACTCTTGCTGCGCCTGTAGGCTCGGTCGATATAGGCTCGCAGCAAGGCGATGGTGATCTCTTCCCACCTCGCCACATCGCGGCCATAATCACGGAATTCCAAGTCCGCCTTCTCAATGGACAGCTCGTACCAGGATGGGGTCATCATCAGCTTTTTCAGCGAATCCACATCGATTTCCATATTGTACCAGCTCCGTTCGTTCTTCATCTGCTCTATGGCGAAGAAGATACGGTTCCAGTCAAGCAGGTTGAGGTGGGCAGGACAAAGTGTATCCGTGCTGCCCTCTGCTGCCGTACTCGACTCGCGTTGCCCCGTGCTCCACATGGCTTCCACCTTGGGCAGCCAATCCACCTTCACCATTATGTTGTCCTTTATCTCGTCGAGACGTACCGTTTCCGCCTTCTTGAAGTCATACCCCTCTTTCAGCTTCACCACCTTCAGCTTCTTGTCGCCAAGCAAATTGACCGTCGGTATTTTCACCGACGTGTAACTCTCTTCGTTGGCCGGCAATCCTTCATCTTCCAGGTACTGGCGGAAGGTATCCATATAGTCGGCCCTCACGCCGAAGATGTTCAGCGTCTCTATCTCGCGTATTCCTTTGGGGAGATTTCCGGGATTGTAACTGCTGTCGAGTGCCGAGCTGCGTTTCAGCGAGTATTTGAATCCCTTCAGTCGCACTCCGCGACCGAACAGCTGGATGATTTCCGAACCCTCGCTGCGACCCACATTCATCAAGCCCATAGCACTCACACGCCAGCTGCTCCAGCCTTCGCTGAATTTCTTGGAACCTATCAATATGTTGATTGGTGAGTCTTCTTCGTTGATGCGGCTGAACAGCGACGACACTCCGAACTCCTTTGTCTCACAATCCAATCCGTTGGCCTCGCACAGCTTCACCAGCGAGTCGCTGTCGCCCACATTGATCACCCCGAAATAGTCGGCGTTGCCTATCCGAAGGCCAATTTCTTTGTCGCCGCCCTTCTGCTTGTCGATATGAAGCATTGCCCCAGCATTGCTGTGGAACAACTTCTCTATTACGTTGACGTATGTCTTTTGGGCAACGGCCTCCTCATCGCCAATCTTCATACCTTCCTTTATCTTCATGAAGCTGTTGGCAAACAGCGAGTATCCATGTGGATTCTTGATGCCGTCTTCCGGATTCAACAGGCGCCTGATGTACCCCGTGAACTCCTGCGGTTTGGCGACAAAGGCTTGAAGGAATAGCAGTATCTGCACCACATCGCTCACCTCCAATCCCCTGACTTTTCTCACCGCATTCACCGAGCCGCCCACGAAGATGCCCAGCGGTCGCGCTATCAGAAAACGGTTCTTCACCAATGGCGATGACTCATACACCAGCGTCTGCTCATAGAGGCTGAGCAGGTAGGCGGTCAGGTACATATTCAGCAGCTCTTCGTCGTCCCACGAGGCCATATTCATGATGCGGTAGTCCTTGCCGTAGCCGTCGTTGTAGAAATAGCGGTAGCTGTAGTCGAACAAGGTGGCTTTGCCGTATTCCCTCAGCAGAGCGTCTCTGTTGGCACCTGCCTGCGCGGCAATGGCCTGTCCGAACGTGGCGGAGTATTCAAACGAGAAGCCTTCCTGCGTCAGCGTGTTGCGATAGCCTTTCCACACCTCGCCGCCGCTGCCCTTGTGGCCTTCGTCCACCAGCACCAGGTTGTTGCCCTCGAAGCTCTCTACTGCCACCGTCTTGTCGCCGTCTGTGTCTGCCAGCTTGTTGATGTCTATCACCTCGATGTTGGTGCCGGTCATAAAGCCCCCGCGTCCATGTTTGCTGAACAGCATGGCGCTGAAGTTCGATTCGTTCAGCTCTTTTAGGTGCTGCGCCGAGAGACCTTCGTTGGGCGTCAGAATCAGTATGCGGTTCAGCTTCTTCGCGTGATGTTTCTCTGCGTAGTATTGGTACTGCTTGATGTTGATGTGCATCATCAGCGTCTTCCCCGAGCCGGTGGCGCACCAGAAAGCCAGCTTGTTCAGGTCGTCGTCGGTGAAATCCGGCATCCCGTGCCAAGTCTCATGGCGATGATTGAAGTCGTCGTGCAGGAAGGCGTTGATGTCCTCCAGCAGCGCCTTTCGGTCGCTGAAATAGCGGTCGAGGTATATCTCCGTGAACAGCAGCGCCAGATACTGGTAGTACTTCCATTGTATCTTCTCTGCGCGCCGCTCGTTGATCTCGCGGGTGTGGCGCACGATGTTTTGGTCGTAGTCATAGAGCTCCTTCTCCGAAACGCGATAGCCCCCATACAGATGCCCTTTCAGCGCATAGTAGATGTTCGAGGTACCCTCTTCGTCCACCCCTTCCAATGCAGGGTCTTTCAGGTCTTGGCTCAGCGCCTCAAGGTCTTTGCACCCCAAGAGACTCAGGATATATTTGTGCAGCACCAGCGCCTCTTGCAGACGCGCTGGCTGTCTGGTCGTAGTTTTTCCTCTTGGCATAGCTTACTCCTCCTCAAACATACGTTTCGCAAACTCCTCTTCTGTCAGCACCACCTTCCAATGCTCCTCGTCGCGGCGCATATTGGGCAGCGTGTTGTCGCCATTCACGTAGATGACGTCGAATTCCGTATCGCGCGTACGGATGTCCATCTTGTCGAAGAAATTGCAGAGCTTTTCGTTATCCACCTCCTTGCAGTTGCGCCAGATGACCAGCGTCTTCAATCCGTCGCGGTGGGTCTTGCCCTGCACCACGCAGATGTTGTCGTCCAAGTGCCAATCCTCCGTCTCCACATTCAGGCCTATCAGGTAGTTGAAGGTCTCCACCATATCCACCTTCGTTGGGATAAGCTCGTTGTCTTTGGTGGTCTTCAGCGTCATTGCGAAGGGATTCTCAAACCATTTCAGGTTCAGCAGCGAGTCTCGCGTCTCTGTGTCGAGCAGATAGCTGAGCATATAGCTCTCCTGGAATTCCTTCGACTGGAACTCCAACTCCCGCTTCTTGATTTCAAGGTTGTTCAACGTATCTTCGTATTGCTCCAAACGAATATATTTGAAGCATTGGGAGATGCCGTCGCGAGAAACGGGTTTGCCATTATCCCAGTCCTTTGAATACACGGCTTTCTGAGTCCTTGCTCGTGTAACTTTGTCAAAATATGTGTTTACCTCAACAACAATAAACTTGCGTTTTCCTTCGTCTATCTTATTTAAAGATATAACTGCATGAGCTGTTGTTGCAGAACCAGCAAAATAATCCAATACAATAGAGTCTTTATTACTGCAAATATCTATAGAATCAATAACAGTATTGGGGCTTTTGGGATATGAGAACATTCCTTCAAACCCCATATTTTTTATCGTGTCTGTTCCAACTACACCTGTATACTTGGGCTTATACCATACGGATTTAGGCTTTAAACCTTCCTTGTTATCCAGCCTATCTTTTACTTTGACAATGTATTGGCCATTTTTCTTTTCAACAAACACATCTTCTTTCTTTTCTTGAAGAGAATCCATTCCCCAACGCCAAACTCTATGAATTCCTTGTGGATCTATTGGATACAAAACATCAAATCCTAATAAACCATATTTTTCCTCTAATTGATGTAGGAAAGTTTGATTAAACCTTGAATTATAATATATCAAAGAATACTCTTCTTTATCAATTAAAGAAATTTCCCCATCTTTAATAAGCAAGGGATAATACATTTTAGGACGAGCTTCTCTTGTAGAATTATTACCACTTCTTCTAAACTCTCTTGTTCTATACATTCCTTTTTCATCTTCATATTTAAAAGAAGCAATGTCTTCCTCTTCTAATGGAAGATAATTAGTTGTTGTATGTTCAGTGTCTTTTCCATAATACAAACAATATTCGTGTGCAGTTGCTATATATTTATCATCATGACGACCTCCAGGATTTTGAACTACAACAATTTGCCCAAGTTTATTATCTTCGCCAAAAATATTATTTAATGCTAAATTCAATCGTGCACCTTCCGCATCATCTATTGCAACTGCAAGAACACCATCACTAGACATTAAATTAACACTTTCAGTAATTCTATCCTGCATTAATGACAACCAACTTGAATGCTCGTAATTATTTTTGTAAGCGATCTTACTAGCACTTGTATTGTATGGCGGGGCGATATATGTACATTTAATACGATTTCTATATTTCTTCTGCAGTAACTCCAACGCTTGGAAATTCTCACTATTAATCAGCAATCCATTCGTCTGCTCATCAATATTCTCCATGCTCTTCACTAACTGATGCTTGAATTTGGCATCGAAGAATGCTGTATCCAACACCAAGAATGGATTCTGCTTCAAGAATTCTATTGTCAGCGGATCACTATAACCCACCTTATGCAAGTCGCCCTTAATCTCATCGATGGCAAACAGGCGTATCCACTCCTTGCGCTGGGCGTCGTTGGCAATAATCTCTGGGTAGAGTTTCTCGGGCACACGGTCGAGGGTGATGCAGTAGTCGCTCTGCACCACAAATTTCTTCTTCAGCCACAGCTTCTTCTGGAAGTTCTCCAGCTGCGCCAGCATCTGGATAATCTTCAGTCCCACCTGCTTGATGGCTTTCACTATGGTCAGCTGGCTGTTGATATGCTGGGCATCGAGGTCGTCGATATGCAGCACCTCGTTCTTGATATAGAAATCCAGCTCGCGACTGAGGAATCCGCCCAGGTCTTTGTGGATGAAGTAGTCGAACGAGTTCTTGGCCGTATAATCCGTCAGGTGCTTCTCCAGCAGGGTGCGGTCGGCATTGTCCTTGGTGGGCATCTTCGTTGTGAGCAGCTCTGCGAAGTCGGCAGGAACCTGTGGCGCAACGGTCTCCATCGCCTTGCCCATCAGGTCTTTCTGCTTGGTGGTCTTGGGCATCAGCTCGTAGGTGAAGTAGATGTTCAGGTCACCCTCAGCAGTAACCTCCAAGACGTGTCCGTTTTCGCCCTCCGGCTGATAGAGGGCAAAACGGCGCTCCATGTTGCTGGCCGCCTTATTGTTGTTCTGCTCCGTAGTGGCATCCCTCAGCACGAAATGCACCTTGCGCCTTGAAGTGGGCAGCACAAAGGTATAGTCGCGAAAATACTCCGAGGTCTTGATGTAGTATTGGTCGCTGTTGGCCCAATGCAGCTTCACCTCCTCTCCGTTGTAGGGAATGGCGTAGGTGTTGTCCTTGTAGCGACGCTTGGAGATGAAATCGCCACCATCGTAATAGCGGCTGAAGAAGGTCACCAGATGCGAAAACACCTCACCCTGCATATCTTCTGCGCTGCCACCTTGCGCCAGCTGCGCCTTAAGTTTCTTGTATTCACCCACCATTGGGATGCTGTCGGGCAGATTGTCGATGTCGGTGCCCAACTGCTTCTCTATCTCAGCCATCCGCTTCTTGGCGGCGTCGGCATCGCCCGAAGCCACCTGCAAGGCTTGCTTCACCTGTGGCAGCAGGTCGTGCTCCAGAAAACGGTTGATCTCCTCGCGTTTCTGGTTCATGATGCGATAGATGCCGAAGTCGAGCTCTGCATGATCCATCATGAAGATTTCCTGCAGCTTCTCTATAAACTTTCTGTAGTAATCGGTTGCCATATATTTTTTGTGTTTTTAATCAATGGTGAATCGTATGGTGAACAGATCCTGGCTGGCGGTGTTCTGAATCATTCGTTTTTCCAAATCCCGTATCATCGTCTTCCGCTGTTCGCTGACTTCGTCCTCGCGTTCCTCCAGCTCGTTGCGCAGACGGCGGCGCTTGCGCTTCAGCTCCTCCACCTTCTTCTCCAACGTCAGCTTCTCGGCTACGGTTTGGGCGTTGCGGGCATCGCGCTCCGCACGGAGTATGTCGTTGCGGATGCTCTTTATCTCCATCTCAAGGCTGTCCACCATATCGTGCTCCCAGGCGAAGATACGGTCCTCTTCCTGCTTGAAATAGGTGGTGTTGCGGCTGTCGATCTCGCGCAGGGTGGCTGTGGTGTGCTGCTGCTGGTTGGATTGCAGTTTCTCTTGTGTTGCCTTCTCTATTGCCGCAGGCGAGGACGCCTGCGTACCAGACAGGAGCATCAGTCGCTCACACTCCTCCTGTGTGAGGTAGCGGCCGTCGTCGGTGAAGGCGGTGAAGAGCAGGTGCTGCTCCTCGTCGAGCGAGTCGACCTGCAGACGCGAGAGCAACAGCCATCCGGAGCGATAGCGCAAGTCGTCGGGCAGCTGCACATTGAGTTGCGTGGTGGTAGGCGAGAAGGCGAGGGAGCCGCTAGCATCAACAGGTGTCGTCAGCGCCTCGTTTAACACGTGCTGCGCCAGCGGGTGCGACAGACGGTAGGCGATGCCGTCGCCCTGCTGCGAGAAGAGACGGTAGAGGCCCGACGGGGAGCCCGCCACCGACTTCTTCAGCATGAAGGTGTGCTGTTCGTCGTTGAAAACTGCGTCGGCATGCAGCACATATTTGGTCAGCTCCCAGAAGATATACTCGTAGCGATTCAGGAAAAGGCCTGTGGTGTCGTGCGTCATCCGCAGATGCTCCTGCACGTCGATGTCGAAGTTCTCCAGCACTTCGTGGCGCACGCTGTCCATACGCTCGTCGATCTCGGCTTGCATATCGGCCTGCAGACGGCTGAAGGCAGCCTTTATCTCGGCTTCGGTGCGGCATTGCTGGTAGATGTCGTAGATGCGGCTCTCGATGTCGAGCGAGTCGACACGCCCCAGCACCTCGTCGCTGGCGCCGAACACGTCGTCGAAGAGATGGAACTTGTCGGAGAGCAGGTTGAAGACTCGCACATCGGCAAAGTTGCGGGTGTTGATGAAGTTGACCACCACCACATCGTGCTTCTGTCCGTAACGGTGACAGCGGCCTATGCGCTGCTCTATGCGCTGCGGATTCCAGGGCAGGTCGTAGTTCACCACAAGCGAGCAGAACTGCAGGTTCAAACCCTCGGCAGCGGCTTCGGTGGCAATCATGATGTCGGCTTGGTGTTCGAAATAATCCACCACAGCGGCTCTTCTGTCGGCCGTCTTCACACCGCTCACCCGGTCGGGGTGACGACGGCACCAGCGGTTGTAGATATCGGTCGTCTGCGGGTCGGAAGCACGTCCGTTGAAGATGACGAGGCGTCCGGCATAGCCGTGCGCCTCGAGGAACTGCACCAGATAGGTCTGGGTGCGTGTGCTCTCGGTGAAAATGATGGCTTTGCGCGGCGCACCTTCCTCGGCCTGCTGTTTGAAAGCTTTGGCGAGGGCTTTCAGCAGGGCGTCGCTCTTGCTGTCGTGGTCGATGCCTCGAGCCATCTCTATGAAACGGTCTATCTGCGCAATCTCCGCCTTGAGCTTGACGGGGTTCACTTCCTCTTCGCCTTCCACGATATCTTCCTCCAACAGCTCGTCGGGTTCATACAGCTCGGTCTCTTCGGCGGCAACGTCCACCAGCTCTTCCGGATCGAAACGCTCCACCTGCAGGGTTTTGAGCATCCGCTGCAGGCGCTGCTGGATATGGGTGAGGGTGAAGATGAGCGCATAGGTCGACGAGGCCAGAATCTTCCGGATAATCATCGTCGTCAGCTTGCGCTGCTGCGTAGGGACGGAATAGATGTCGTCGCGTCGCAGGAACTCCGAGAGCTCCGAGTAGAGCTGCTGCTCGCTGTCGGTGGCTTGGAATTTCTGCGTCAACGCATGACGGTTGGTGTAGTTGATGTACTCTTTGACATCGCGGCGCAGGGTGCGGGTGAACAACGGCGCTATGCGGCGACGCAACTCGGGCAGCTCGTCGCCTTTGCCGTAGGTGGCGCGAAATGTCTTCTCGCTGCCGAAAAGCTGCGGGTTGATGATGCTGACGAGCCCATAGAGCTCCATCAGCGAGTTCTGGAACGGCGTGGCGGTAAGCAACAGTTTCTTCGAACCGCTGAGGGCATCGCTCACAGCAATGGCGGTCTTAGCGCTGCTGCGGTACACATTACGCAGCTTGTGGGCCTCGTCGACAACAGCCAGCTCAAAACCTTGACGGAGAACATCCACCTTGTAACGCGCCACGAAGTTATAGGAACAGATGACAATCCTCCGATTGCTGAAACCTACCTGGCGATAGTTGCGGCTGTCAACGATGATGTTCGGCAACCCGAATTTGTCGGTCAGCTCGGCACTCCATTGCTTGCGTAGGGCCGCAGGACAGACAATGATGATGTTGCGCTTGCCCGCCGCCCAGTATTGCCCAATGACCAATCCCGCTTCGATGGTCTTTCCAAGACCTACTTCGTCGGCCAGCACCACACCCTTCGACAGTGGCGATTTGAAGGCAAACAAGGCTGCCTCCACCTGGTGCGGGTTGATATCTACGGAGGCACTGAGCAACGACTGTGAGAGACTTTCCAGCCGGTCACCCACCGAACGCGAGGTGAGCAACTGGGCGTAGTATTGGGCTTGTTGTGGAGTAATTATGGGCATAAAAGAATCGTGGTCTTTTCCTTATGACCCTTTAGGTGTTCCACGACCCGCACAGTTACAAGTAAAGCCCACGATTGCTCGTAGGCGTTTACCGCTTCACATAACTGTGCTTGATTTGTGGAACTTCAAAGGGTCAGTTAGAGCGTAAACGCTATATTATGTTTATTCTATTGTAACGTTCTATTTCTCTGTTTCTATTCCGTTTTTGTTGTTGTCTATCATTTCGTTTTCGAGGTGCAAAGATACGAAATTTTTGCAATATTATTCTATCTCTTTTACTTCAGCGTCTTCCGTCGGCAGCCGGCATTTTCAACTGCTTACAATTTGTAAGCAGTTCATCGGCACCTTCCCCTTTCAGGCGTTTTTTGAGCACAGCCCAATAGGTGCTTGCTTTGCGAGGGGTGGGTTGTTCGGTCAAAATCTGCACCACATCAACGATGGAGAAATAATACTTCTCTTCCTCTTCGTTCCAGGCAACACGAACCTGGTTCCCTTCAAATATCTGTATGGCGTTCTGCTGGGTCATATTCTCA
>ODAI011682056.1_pt1 | contig 12134 bp, 9 predicted proteins | sample 1539321 | NCBI WGS metagenome assembly ODAI01 (sample SAMN02144231, study PRJEB22623) | gut metagenome | biome: sheep rumen | host: Ovis aries | place: New Zealand
CGACTTGAACTGGGGCTTGACCGGACTGATGAAGAGCAGTTTCAAGACAGTGGATCAGGTGCTCTATCCCATCTATGGAACAATTGGAATTTTCTGTAAACTGAAATAACACTAGTTTATAAATAATTAGAATTTTGGAATGCTTATGAAGAAAATTTTTACTACCATGTTGGTTGCCTTTGCTGCTATAGCAGCATGGGCAACTGATTACAATGAGCCTATCGTTGTGACTGTCAATGGCGTAAGCTCAGAACAAACGGGTGTGATTTCAATCGTTCAGAATGGTGAGAACTATGACTTGACGATGAAGAACTTTATGCTACAGAGTGCAGATGGTCCTATGGCCGTGGGTAATGTGGCACTGACGGGCATCGTGCCTCAGACCGTAGGCGACGTAACCCTTCTGAAGACTTCTGCCATCGTGACTATCACCGAAGGCGATGACCCAGAAGTTCAGTTCTGGATGGCAGAAATATTGCCCCCTGTACCCGTGGAACTCAATGGTAAGATTGAAAACGGACATCTGCGCTGCTACATCAATATCGACATGATGGCATCTTTGCAGCAGGTGATTCAAGTAGCTATCGGTAAGGGCTATCAGATGGCCAACCAGAGCTTCGAGAACTGGCACACATCATCAGGCAACTATGTGGAACCCAATGCTTGGCACTCGTTCGAGAGCGCATCAGGTTCCCTTGCAGCTATGGCAGGGCATCATATAGAGAAATCTGCCGATGCTCATTCGGGAGAGGCGAGTGCGCGTATCTATGCGACCAGCATTTTTGGTATAGTGGCGAATGGAACTATGACCACAGGGCGCATGAATGCAGGCAGCATGTCAGCTTCAAACACAGCCAACCATGCCTATATCGACCTGAGCTCGACCGATGTCGATGGCAATGGCGATCCTTTCTATACACCGCTGTACTCTCGTCCTGACTCTATTGCTGTTTGGGTGAAGTTCAAGCAGGGCAAGGCAGTAGCTGCTCATCCATACGCTACGGTCAGTTCATCGATTATTAGTGGTAGTGAGCGCTATCAGGATCCTGAGGATAAAACTTACACCAATGTGGTGGCTCGTGCCAAGTACAATACGATTGCCGAGACCAACGGTGAGTGGGTGCGCGTGTCGGCTCCCTTCGCTTACACTGAGAACACGGAAGATCCGAAGGCCATTCTGGTGACCATCTCGACCAATGCTGATGCAGGTCAGGGTAGTAACAACGACGAGGTGCTCGTCGATGACATCGCACTTATCTACAATGCCAAGCTGACCAAGCTGGAACTTTTCGGCGAGAGCGTTCCCAGCTTCGATGCTAATGTGAAGGAATACTCTATAGACGCAGGAGATAAGGAACTGACCCTGAACGACATCGTGGCTGAAGCCGACGGCGTGTCTGCTCTTGTTACGAAGAGCATCGAGGAAACGGAAACTGGCTACAAGGCTACAGTCTCTGTCTATGGCGGCGACATGGAAACCGCTACCGACTATGTGGTGAACGTGAAGAGCTCCGTTCCGGCTGTTATCGAGAACCTGCCTGTAGCACCTGTGAAGAACAACGCTATCTATAACCTGCAGGGACAGCAGGTGAAGAAGGCAGTGAAGGGCCTCTACATCATCAACGGTAAGAAAGTGGTGTTGAAGTAACATAAGACTTTTAAGTCCTATAAGTCCTATGGGGCTTATCATTCATAATTCTACAGCGGTTTGCGCTATCAGTGCAAACCGTTGTTCTTTTTGTACTCTTCCAAAAAGAACAACGCAATAAATCGCGCGTGCTTGCGTTAAATAAGATGTGTCAAGACGAAGAGTATTACACATATTAATTTTGTTGGGCATCACTATCACAGAGTTGAAAGCCCAGTACGAACCATCGTTCAGCCATTATTGGGCGATGCAGACCGCCTATAACCCTGCTGCTGCTGGAAAAGAGAGTATGATTAATGTGAATGCAGCCTACAACATGACCCTTACGGGCTTTGAGAACAACCCGAAGACCATGTATATCTCAGCCGACATGCCTTTTTATTTCATAGGAACTTATCATGGTGTGGGCGCAAAGTTCACCAACGATAAGATAGGTCTGTTCTCGCATAATACATTTGCCATACAGTATGCATTCAAGGTGAAACTGTTGGGCGGTATGCTCAGTATCGGTGTACAGCCGGCACTGTTGGGGGAGAAATTCGATGGTTCAAAACTAGATCTCGAAGAAGCTTCTGACCCCGCTTTTTCCACCTCGGAGCTTACAGGGTCATCGTTTGATTTAGGTGCCGGCATCTATTATTCCACAAAGAAATGGTATGCCGGATTGTCAGCGCAGCATATCCTGGCACCTACCGTGAACTTGGGTGAAAAAAACGAATTAGAGATTGCCCGGACGTATTATTTCATGGCAGGAGGCAATATTCGATTTAAAAATACGTTTCTTTCAATACAGCCTTCAGTTATGGGACGAACCGACGGAGTGGCTTGGCGGGCCGATGTCACAGCGCGTCTGACCTACCAACATGAGAAACGGAAACTCTATTTGGGCGTAGGCTACAGCCCTACTAATTCGGTGACAATCTATCTGGGAGGCGACTTCCACGGTGTGAATATCGGCTATAGCTATGAGGTCTATACAAATGGTGTGAAACTGGGTAACGGAAGCCATGAGCTGAGATTGGGCTACCAGACCGAGATGAACCTTTTCAAGAAAGGACGCAACAAGCATCAGTCGGTAAGAATTCTTTAGAACCTGACTACTTGTGGAGGACGAATGAAAAAGAGAATGAATTATTATAATGATATGATGACGACAAAGAAAATATTGCGGAAAGAGACAGGACTTTTGTTCTGTCTGTTAGCATTTCTGCTGACCAGCTGCTTTGGAGGAAAGGCCACCACCTCATCGGGCGGTGAACTGACAGGCTCAGGCGGACGCTCCTTCGCAGAGCCTGCCCCTTACGGTATGGTGCTCGTGAAGCGAGGGCACCTGCGCATGGGTATGGAAACCGTGGACTCGCTTTGGGGTAAACAGACTCCTGTACGTGATATTTCAGTTGACGGATTTTGGATGGACGACACCGAAATCACCAATTCTGAGTATCGACAGTTCGTGAACTATGTGCGCGATTCAATTATTCGTGAGCGCTTGGCCGATCCGAACTATGGGGGCGATGAGTCCTATAAGATTGAGGAAGATAAGAACGGTGACCCCGTAAAACCCCATCTGAACTGGAAGAAGGCTCTGCCACGCAAACCTAATGAGGATGAGTTGCGTGCTATGGAAAGTGTCTATGTGACCAATCCCGTTACGGGAGAGAAGATGCTGGATGCCAGTCAGATGAATTACCGTTATGAGGTCTATGACTACACCACTGCTGCACTGCGCCGCAACCGTTTGGACCCCACAGAGCGTAATCTGAATACCGATGTGAAGACGACTCCTGAGGATCAGGTTTGGATTTCGAAGGATACAGCCTATGTGGATGATGAGGGCAAGATTGTGCGTCAGACTATCAACCGGCAGTTGAGTGGTCCATGGGACTTCCTGAATACTTACATCGTTAACATTTATCCTGATACTACCTGTTGGGTAAACGACTTCCCCAATGCCGACAATGAAGTATATATGCGCAACTATTTCTCGAATCCTGCCTATAACGATTATCCCTGTGTAGGTGTGTCTTGGGAGCAGGCTAACGCCTTCTGCGCATGGCGCACTGACTTCTTGCTCAAGGGTTTGGGGGCTGCCGCTCGCTATGTGCAGCGCTATCGTCTTCCGACCGAAGCTGAATGGGAATTTGCCGCTCGTGGCAAAGATCAGAACGAGTTCCCCTGGCAGAATGAAGATGTAGCCAGCGGAAAAGGATGTTTCTTTGCAAACTTCAAGCCTGATAACGGTAACTATACAAAGGATGGTAATCTGATTACTAGCAAGGTAGGTATCTACTCAGCCAACTCGAATGGTTTGTTTGATATGGCTGGTAATGTGGCAGAGTGGACTTCTACTATCTATACTGAGGCAGGAGTCGATGCAATGAACGACATAAATCCTCAACTGAGTTACAATGCCGCTATTGAAGATCCCTATCGGCTGAAGAAGAAGAGCGTGCGTGGCGGCTCATGGAAGGATCCTGAGAGCTACATTCGTTCAGCTTGGCGCTCTAGCGAATACCAGAACCAGCCTCGCTGTTTCATCGGATTCCGTTGCGTCCGCTCGCTGGCCAATACTACCAGTGAAAAAGCAAAGCCAGTGAAGGCGTCAGCAAGGAAAAAATAGCTTTGGGCAAAAACTGAAAATCGAGATTCTGAAATCTCGAACAACGAAAAGAATCTCAAAAAAGAAATCGTAATAGAGAATTATCAATGACAACTTACAGCAAATTCAATATCATTTACCGCTTGCAGAAGTGGCTTGACAGTGTCCCGGGGCAGACGTTCATGAACTATGCCTATAGCTGGGGCGCTTCAATCGTGATCCTTGGTGCACTCTTTAAACTAACCCACCTGCCGGGTGCCAACTTCATGCTGTTCCTGGGTATGGGCACTGAGGTGTTCGTGTTCTTCATTGCCGGCTTCGATCGTCCGTTCGACAAGACCGAGGATGGCAAGGATCTGCCCACTCACGTTGTGGACGATGAGATGCCTGATGAACAATCTGATGCTATCGTTTCTGGTAGCGGTGGGCAGGCTGTTGGCGGTGGCACGATTGTCATTGGAGGCGGCTCTGTAGGCAGTGGCTCGAATGGCGTTGCTGGCGATGGCGCATTTGCAGCAACGACAGGCGGCACGGTTAGTGGCGGCACATTCGTTGGCGGAAGCGGCACCTTTGTCGGAGGCGGTGGCGTGGTTGGTGGCGTGACAGCTCCCGAACTACCTGAACTGCCTGAACTGAATCCCGATATGGAGGAGGCCACCAATAATTATGTCGAGGAACTGAAGAAACTGACTGAGACCCTTCAGAAAGTGTCGGAGCAAAGCGAACGCTTGTCGGTCGATTCAGAGGAAATGGAAAACCTCAATCGTACGCTTACCGGTATCTGCAAGGTGTATGAGATGCAGTTGAAAGGCGTTAGCCAGCAGATAGGTACCATAGAGGAAATCAATGATCAGACCCGCAAGATGGCTGAGCAGATTGCAGAACTGAATCGCATCTATGCCCGTATGATTGATGCTATGACGAGCAACATGCCCAAAATGAACTAACCATGGCAATTAAGAAAAGACCCGTATCTCCCCGTCAGAAGATGATCAACCTCATGTATGTGGTGTTGATGGCTATGCTGGCGCTGAACGTCTCCAATGAGGTGCTCAATGGCTTCGATATTGTTGAGAAGAGCTTGAACCGCACTACGGAGAACTCAGCCAAGGAGAATATGGCTATATATGAGGACTTTGAACAGCAGATGAAGGCCAATCCGCAGAAGGTGAAGGAGTGGTACGACAAGGCGCAGCAGGTGAAGCACATGAGCGACTCGCTCTTTGACTTTGCTGCTGAACTGAAGTTGGCTATTGCAAAGGAAGCCGACGGCAAGCATGGAGATCCATCAAACATTCAGAGCAAAGAAGACCTGGAGGCTGCTAACCAAGTGATGCTGGCTCCTGGACGCGGACGTGGAGAAGAACTGCGACTGGCTATCAGCTCTTTCCGTGATCGCATGGTGAAGATGGTGCCCGACACCGCCCAGCAAAACATCATCAAGAGTAACCTGACCACTGAGGTGCCTGCCACAGCTACCACACTGGGCAAGAACTGGCAGGAATACATGTTTGAGGCCATGCCAGCGGCAGCTGCTGTGACCCTGCTGTCGAAACTGCAGAACGATGTGCGCTATGCTGAAGGTGAGGTGTTGCACACACTCGTGCAAAACATTGATGTGAAGGATATACGTGTAAATGCCCTCGAGGCTTTCGTTATTCCCAATTCACAAACCATCGTTCGTGGTGATAAGTTTTCGGCTCATATTGTGATGGCTGCTGTTGACACCACGCAGATTCCCGATGTCTATATTGGCGACAAGAAGATGGAGCTGGAGAACAATCTCTATGAAATTATATGCAGTCGCACGGGCGACTTCTCTCTGACTGGACATATTGAGACCGTCAACGGCAACGGCGACAAGATTCGTCGTGACTTCGAGCAGAAATATACTGTCGTTGATCCCAGTGCAACGGTGAGTGCCGACCTGATGAACATGCTCTATGCCGGCTATTCCAATCCCATCAGCGTATCAGTACCGGGCGTGCCTTTGAATAAGATTCAGGCTACCATGACCAACGGCACCTTGCAGCCTGTGGGACCCGGCAAGTATATTGCGCGACCTGCAAAGATAGGGCAGGATGCAACCATCACGGTAACATCGACCAATACAGGACGTGCGCAACAGATGGGACAGTTCACGTTCCGTGTGCGCAAGTTGCCTGATCCTACACCTTATATAGATATGAAGGACGAAAAAGGCAATCCTGTTCGCTATAAGGGTGGCGGACTGTCTAAACAAAGCCTGATGGCGATTGACGGCATTGGTGCTGCCATCGATGACGGTATTCTGGACATAGGCTTCCGTGTGCTCTCCTTCGAGACCGTGTTCTACGACAACATGGGTAATGCTGTGCCAATGGTGGGTGAGGGCGACAAGTTCTCGGCCCGACAGAAGGACACCTTCCGCAAACTCACGCGTAACCGTCGTTTCTACATCTCGCGAGTGAAGGCTATCGGCCCCGATGGCATTGAGCGCACACTGCCCTCATCCATGGAAATCATCGTGAAGTAGGTCGAAGATTGAAGGTCGAAAATTGAAGATTGAAAATTGAATATTCAAGATTGAAGATATTGATAATATGAAACAGATAGAAAACATGAAAGGAAATTGGATGCTGAGATTGATAGTGCTGGCAGTGGGCTTGCAGTGTTCTATCTTCAATTTCCAGTTTTCAGTTTGCTCGGCACAGCCGAAGAAAAGTCGTTTGCAGGCAAGCAGCAAGGTAAAGGCCGAACAGAAAGGCACTACGCAGCAGAGCGGCATGTCACAGCGAATGCGCGTTATGTATCCAACGGCCGTCGATATGCCTGAAGATGTCGTGTGGCGTCGTGACATCTATCGAGAGATAGACCTTAACGTAGAAGCCAACTCTGGACTCTATCATCCTACTGAGCCCATTGGCAAGCAACTGAATCTTTTTACCTATGTTTTCAAACTGGCATTGGGCGGTTATATCCCCGTCTATGAGTATCGCCTTGATGGAACAGAGGTGCTTGATGCTTCTGCCAAGATTGACATGAAGACCGTGCTCGACAACTACCATATCTTCTATGAAGAGAAGGACGGTAAGTTGAAGGTTGACAACAGTGACATACCTTCATCGGAGGTGAAAATGTACTATCTGAAAGAGAGTGCCTACTATAATCAGGCCAATTCATCGTTTCATATCAAGGTGCTTGCTTTCTGTCCGGTCATGTTGCGAGAGGATGACTTTGGTGGTGAGGCTGCCAAATATCCGCTGTTCTGGGTGAAGTATTCCGATGTGGAACCCTATCTGAGCCGTCAGAGCGTGATGACCAGCGACGTGAACAATGCCGCTACCATGAACCTCGACGACTATTTCACCTTGAACCGATATAAGGGTAAGATCTACAAGACCAACAACATGCTGGGCAAGACCCTTGCACAGGTGGTGGGCAACGACTCAACGAAACTGTCGGCTGAACAGAAACGTATTGAGAAAGAATTGGAGACCTTCCGCAACAATATCTTCGGCGACAAAGCGAAGCGTGACTCGCTGGACAGTATTGCCAGCCTTGATCCGAAAGTGCTGAAGAAGATGAAGGTCAAGAGAGGCGACAACACAACAACAGTGAAGGCCACTAAGACGCGTCGTACAAAGAGTGCCAGCTCAGGCTCGTCGGGAGGAACAATCAGTGTGCGTCGGCAGCGTCACTAAGTCGTAGCCCTTGTCGGCGCCTACTTCTCGCGCACTATGCGATGGAGCATTATTGGCGATTGTATCATCATTAATTTATAAGCTTATGAAAAAATTTTTTACGTTAATGGTTGTAGCCGTGATGATGTCGGCTCTTCCAGCAAAGGCTCAATTTGGTTGGGGTCTTCGTGGCGGTGTGAACTTGACGAGCTTGTCGTTCAGCAGCGCAGTCTTTGACAAATCAAACCGTGCAGGTTTCTTCGTTGGACCGACTGTGAAGTTTACTGTTCCCATTGTGGGTGTCGGTGTTGATGTCTCAGCTCTTTATGACCAGCGCAACTCAGGCATTGAGGGTCAGACAGTGGTTGAGAAGAATGTGTTCGTGCCTATCAACGTTCGTTATCAGTATGGTCTGGGCAGCTCTGCCAGCGTGTTTTTGAAGGTTGGTCCTCAGTTTGGTTGGAATGTAGGCGATAAGACTTTTCAGTTGAATTCAGAGACCATAGCCAATGTGAAGAATCAGTTCACGTTGAAGAATTCAAACATAAGCTTGAATGTGGGCTTAGGTGCTACTGTGTTTAATCATCTGGAATTAGGCATCACCTATAATATCGCCTTGGGTAAGACTGGTGAGGTGAGCTATTGGAATGCAGCAAAGTCAACATTTGAACAAGTCACTAAGACCCGTACCAATTGCTGGCAGCTGAACCTTGCTTACTATTTCTAATCATCTGAGATGAAGAAAAACATCACTTTTACTCTATTGATGCTGTTGCTGGCGGTAGTTCCCGCTCAGGCAAGTCCTCGTGATGAATGGCCCTATAATCAGCATCAGAAAAAGACGACTGAACTTAAGCTGGGTGTTACAGCCGGTCTGAATATTACTCAGATGCACTATTCTGGAGTGCCTGAAGGAATCAAGAGCCAAGCCAACAACAAGGCAGGCGTCATTGTGGGACCTACGCTTCTGTTCACATTGCCTAAGATAGGACTAGGTGCCGATTTGTCGGCACACTTCGACTATCGGTATGCCACGATTAGTGATGTGGGTATCAAGACCTTGTCTGTTCAGATTCCTCTTAACCTGCGCTACGGCATCGATATCGACGACCTGAACATCTTTGTCTTCGCCGGACCTCAGTTGAATGTTCCAGTCGGCAACAAGACAACGAATGTGTTAGGAGCCGAGTGGAGAACAACGAATAGCGGACTTAGTCTGAATTTTGGATTGGGCGTCTTGGCCATGGATATTATTCAGGCTCGTATCTGCTATAACCTTTCCATGAAGAACACGGGTTCGTTCTTCTACGAAGGGGAATGGCGTGGTAATGGCAAGGCCAATGCCCTCCAGGTGTTAGTGTCATATTTCTTCTGATTGAACTGTTTTAATGTCCTACGCCGACATTATCCTTCCTTTGCCGCTCAACGGCTATTTCACTTACGCAGTGCCCGCTGCCATGCAGAATAGCATGGTCAGCGGCATGCGTGTTTTAGTACCCTTCGGTCGCAATAAGTTCTATGTGGGCATAGTGGCGCGGCTTCATGAACAGAAGCCTGAAGGTTATGCAGTGAAGGACATTGCACAGGTCATGGATCAGTCTCCCATCTTGTTGGAGAGCCAGTTCCGCCTATGGAAGTGGATTGCCGATTACTACATGTCGCCCATTGGTGAGGTCTATAAAGCAGCCCTCCCTGCCGGTCTCAAGGCTGAGGATGGTTACAAGCCGCGCACTGAGACCTTCATCAGACTGACACCAGCCTATCGTTGCGAAGCCTCCCTTCACATTGCCCTCAACGTTCTTAGTCGTTCCTCTAAGCAGCAGGAGGCTTTTTTGTCCTATCTCCAATTGTCAGGATGGGACGTCTTCGATTTTGAGCGATCTCAAGCAGCCGGGACGGTCGAGGTACAAGTTCAGGGTGAACAGCCATCTGTTATTGCCGAGGTTACTCGTGAGGAGCTCATGAATAGCTCTGGAGCCACGCTGCCCGTACTCAATCAGCTCACGAAACGTGGTATTCTTGAGACTTACGAGGTAGAGGTGGGAAGATTGAACTATGGAGGTGAACCTCATCCCGAATTCGTCAAGAAACTGAATGCAGCGCAGCAAGAAGCTTACAATCAGATTCTGTTTTCCTTTATGAAGAAAAACGTGACGCTGTTGCATGGTGTCACGTCGAGTGGAAAGACTGAGATCTATATTCACCTTATCCAGCGCGAACTTGAGCAGCATCGGCAGGTGCTCTATCTCTTGCCTGAGATAGCCCTTACGGTGCAAATGATGGATCGCTTGCGTAGGGTATTCGGCAATCGTCTAGGCATCTATCACTCTAAATACAGCGATGCTGAGCGCGTTGAGATATGGCAGAAACAGCTCTCTGCCTGTCCCTATGATGTGATTTTAGGCGCTCGCTCAGCCGTTTTTCTGCCATTCCATCGACTTGGACTCGTCATCGTTGACGAAGAACACGAGAGTAGCTATAAGCAGCAAGACCCAGCTCCACGCTATCATGCCCGCAGTGCAGCCGTCATGTTGGCCCGCGACTTTGGGAGCAAGGTGCTTCTGGGTACTGCCACTCCATGTATGGAGACCTACCACAATGCCCGGACGGGCAAATACGGGTTAGTAGAACTGAAAGAACGCTATCAGGGCATTGAACTGCCCGAGATACAGGTTGTCGATACCAAAGACCTTCAGCGGCGCAAGATGATGCACGGACCATTCTCTCCCTTATTGTTGGCCCGAGTACGTGAGGCGCTCGAACGGGGCGAACAGGCCATCATCTTCCAGAATCGTCGGGGCTACGTGCCTATGATTGAGTGTCGGCAGTGTGGCTGGGTGCCGCGCTGCGAGCATTGTGACGTGTCGCTCACCCTTCACAAGAGCATGAACCAGCTGTCTTGTCACTATTGTGGCTACACCTATCAGATTCCCACTGAATGTCCGGCCTGTGGCAGCAAAGAACTCAAGGGGCGAGGCTATGGAACGGAGAAGATAGAAGACCAGCTGCGCGACGTGTTTCCCGAGGCGCGTATTGCCCGTATGGACCTCGACACCACACGCACAAGGAATGCCTATGAGCGCATCATCAGCGATTTCTCTGCCGGACGCACCAATCTGCTCATCGGCACACAGATGATTTCAAAGGGACTTGACTTTGATAATGTATCGGTGGTTGGCATTATCGATGCCGATGGCATGCTCAACCAGCCCGATTTCCGAGCTCATGAACATGCATTCATGATGATGTCGCAGGTCAGTGGACGAGCAGGAAGAAAAGGAAAGCGCGGACTCGTCATCCTTCAGACCAAGAGCTCCGATTTGCCCATCATACATCAGGTGGTACGCAATGATTATCAGGCGCTCTATTCCGACATGTGCGCAGAACGGCAGACCTTTCATTATCCACCCTATTATAGGCTTGTCTATGCCTATTTGAAGCATAAGCACGATGCCGTGGTCCAGACGGCCAGCATCGAACTGGGTTCTCGTCTGCGCCAGTGGTTCGGCGGTCGTGTGCTGGGGCCCGACAAGCCCTCGGTTGCCCGTGTCAAGACACTCAGCATCCGTAAAATAGTGCTCAAGCTCGAAGTGGGCATCGACATGGCCCGGGTGCGCCAATACCTCATGATGGCGCAACAGCAAATGTTGCAGGACAAGCGCTATGCCTCGCTGCAAATCTACTTTGATGTCGATCCTCTTTTTTAGCAATACGCTCTTCTGCTTTTTTTTGACCACGTGGTGATTTAATATTGGTCATGTGATGACCAAGTATCGGTCATGCTGAGACCAAGTATCGGTCGGGTGATGACCATCAATTGGTCGGACGAAGACCTGACATCGGTTTCGTGGTGACCGAGTATCCGTAAAAAAAAGTCTTTTTGTTTGGCTCTTTCTTCTATTTAAATTATCTTTGTAGGCAGAAAACTAAAAACGAAAAAGCTAAATGAAGAACTTATTCCTTATTCTTACGTGTCTGTTGGGTTGGACTACTGCCAGCATGGCCGACGAGAAGACCGACGTGACCGCACAGTATGTGGCCAATGCCTCATTTGAGAACGACAATCTTTCCGCGTTGCAGTCTAAGACCGAGAAGGCCGATGGCTTGCGTGGCTATGTGGTTAGCAGTCCGCAGGGCTGGACGGTGACCAACAGTGCCAATGCCGTGAGCTTGCTGGTCACTGCCGATTGTTTCACCGACAACAACTTCGGCAAGGTCACCACAC
>ODAI012677746.1_pt1 | contig 12134 bp, 8 predicted proteins | sample 1539321 | NCBI WGS metagenome assembly ODAI01 (sample SAMN02144231, study PRJEB22623) | gut metagenome | biome: sheep rumen | host: Ovis aries | place: New Zealand
AGGTCACGCAGCCTTTCTCGTCCACGGTACCGGACTCGATGTTCTGGGAAATGAAGAGGTTCTGCTGGGCGAAAGCGGTAAGGCCCAGGGCCATGGCGGCAAAAAGGGAAAGTATTTTTTTCATATCGTGTGTCTGTGTTAAAAACCTGCCCGGAGCCCTTTGTGGAAGGCACCGGGCAGGAACGGGGAAACTGTTATGTATTATTTCCAACCCTCATTCTGGGTCATGTTCGGGTTCACGGCCATTTCGTCGGCAGGGAAAGGAAGCAGTTCATGTTTGCCGGCCTTCCAACCCACGGTTCCGTCGGGGTTGTAGCGGACATAGTCCACAGTGCCGTCCGGCTGCAGCTCGGGATGGACGGCTCCCCGGTTGGTGAGCTTGGCCTGGGCATCACCCCAGCGGAGGAGGTTCTGGTAACGGAGACCCTCGAAGCAGAGCTCCATCCAGGACTCGTCCTTGATCACCTGAAGGTCCACGGAAGTGGCCAGCGGGGCCTTGGCGCGAGTACGCAGCTGATTGATGTAGTTCAGGGCTTTGTCCTTGTTGCCGGCGAGGAACTGGGCCTCTGCGGCGAAGCAAAGGACCTCGTCATAGCGCATGATGTGGTCGGGCAGCGGATAGCGGTAAGCGGAACCGTTGTCTTTCCAGATCATGTATTTGCGGTTGAACAAGCCTTCGCAGTCGTAGATGGACATGCCGTCCTTGACGCGGGTATTGAACTCGTCCTGCATCTGCTGGTAAGTGAGGATGAAGTTGTTCAGACGGTAGCCGTCGGCACCTTCCACCTCCACGAACTTCTCATAGAGGGGCTTGGTCGCATTCACCTGGAATCCGAAAGGATAGGTGGCGAAGTTGGCCGTGGCGGGACGGGACTTGTCGTAGTTGTACTCATATTTCTCGGCGCGAAGACCGGTCCACATGCCATGGTAGGTGGAGTTGGGACCGCTGTTGGAAGGATCGTCGATACCCCGCATGCAGAAGAGGTCTTCCGGAGTGACATCGCCACGGATGGTGCCGAAGTCTTTGAGGTCGGCCTGGAGGGAGAACTTGCCGCTATTGATAATCTGGTCGAAGGTGGCGGCAGCCTCGGCGTTTTTGCCCTGCCAGAGCTGGGCCTTTCCGAGCATGGCCTGGGCAAAGCCCTTGGTGAGGCGGTAGGTGCCGGTCTGGTCGGTCAGGGCGCCGCTGGAGATGGCATCGCCCAGGTCTTTCTCGATCGCTGCCCAGAGAACACCGGTGGATTCGCTGTTGGCCTGCAGGTATTCATCCTGGGAAAGGATATGGTCCACCAGCGGAGCGGTACCCCAGAGGGTGACCAGCTCGAAGTTGGCCCACGCACGCATGGCAAGGGCCTCGGCACGGGCGCGTTTCATCACGGCAGAGTCGCCGGTTACGCGCTCCAGCACCAGGTTGCAGCGATAGATGAGGGGATATAGACCCTGATACAGGCCTTTCACGACGTTGTTGCCGTCGGTGAAGGTGAATTCGGAATACTGGTAGAAGATACCGTCGGCGCGGGAACCGCCGCCGGCCCAGAGCTCGTCGCCCAGGAAGTTCATCAGCCAGGCGGCGCTGTTGGTACCGCCGGAATGGACGGTCTTGAACTGATAGTAGGCAGCCACAATGGCTTCTTCGGCCTCGGTGTCAGTGGTGTAGAAATCGTCGATGGCTACAACACTGTGCTGGGGGATGTCCAAATTCTTGGAGCAGGAACCTGCGAGCAGAACAGCACCAGAGGCAAGAACTGTGGAAATGATATATCTGAGTTTCATAATTCTTTCTCCATTATGCGGTTAGAAGGAAATGTTCAGACCAAAGACGGTCTTCTTGATGGTCGGATACTGACCGTAATCGATACCCAGACCGCTGGAACTCACGGACACCTCGGGGTCGAAGCCGGGGTAACTGGTGAATACGAACCAGTCGTCCAGGGAGACATACAGGCGGAGGCTGTTGATGGAGACCTTCTCCAGCCACTTCTTGGGCAGGGTGTAGCCCAGCTGGAGCTGCTTGATCTTGAAGTAGGAACCGTCGAACACATAAGCGGAGCTCTCCAGGAAGTTGGCGTAGCTGGCATCTTTCCAGCTGCTGAGCTTGGCGCTCGGGAAGCGGGTGTTGTCACCGGCCTTCTGCCAACGGTTGTCGAAGATGTACTGCAGGGTGTTGGCCTGGATACGGGTGGAACGGGGAACGGCATAGGCAATCTCGTTGCCGGCTGCGCCGCTGCCGAATGCCACCAGGTCGAAGCCCTTGTAGCCCAAGTTGATGGTAATACCGTAGGTCATGTCCGGAATACCGGAGCCGATCATCACCTTGTCGCCGTCGCTCATCACATCGGGGTTGCCATCGTGGTCTACGAAGGTAGGCTCGCCTGTGGAAGGATTCACGCCGCCGTATTCGTAACCGCGCATGTACCAGATGGGATAGCCCTTCTCGAAGTAGGTGGTGATACCGGAGCCGCCGCTGCCGCCGGCAACGCGGGTGAGGGTCTCATAGACATAGGTCACCTCGTTCTTGAGGGTGGCCAGGTTGCCGCTGACAGAGTAGTTGAAGTCACCGATCTTGTCTTTCCAGGAAAGTTCGAACTCGTGGCCGATGTTGCTCACGTTACCGGCGTTGATCGGGGAAAGGGTACCACCGACGACCAGGGAGGAGGTTACGCTGGGCATGATCAGGTCCTTGGTCTTCTTGATGAAGTAGTCGTAGGTGAAGGACAGGCGGTCCTGGAACATCCGGAGGTCCAGACCCAGGTCAATCTGCTCGGAGGTTTCCCACTTCAGGTTGTAGTTGCCGATGGCATTGGGAACCGATCCGGTAGCATAGCTCACACCGGGTTCCATACCGAGCTTGATGGTAGAGGCGATGGTGGCGGCGTACATGTAGTTGCTCAGTCCGGCGATGGAACCGTTCTGGCCCCAGGAAGCGCGGAGCTTGAGGTGGCTCACCGGCTTGATGCCCAGGTTGCGGAACCAGTTCTCACGGGAGAGGGTCCAACCGGCGGAAACGGCCGGGAAATAGCCCCAGCGGGTATTCAGCGGAAGGATGGACAGGTCGGCCGCGTCGGCGCGCAGGGAAGCCTGGATGTAGTACTTGTTGTCGTAGTCGTAGGAAATACGGCCGAAGTAGGAAAGCTCGGCGTAGTTGCGCTCTTCACCGCCGGAGACGGTCTTGGTGGCCGTACCGGTCTGGTTGGAGAAGAAGGCGTAGTTGGGATCCAGCTTGGTGATACCCAGGTTATCAAGACCCGTACCGGCAATCTGGCCAGTTACGCTGTAGTTGGTACGCCAGGAATAGGACATACCCAGCATGGCGCCCAGGTTGTGCTTACGGCCGAAGGTCTTGTTGTAGTTGGCGAAGTTCTCCCACTGATAGTAGGTGTTGGTACCGGCCGATGCATTGATGGTGACATAATCGGTCACAGTGTCGGTGTTGGTCACGTTGGGCCAGGTTACCGTGTTGCTGATGGAGCTGTTGATGGTGTAACCCAGGCGGGAAGTGAAGTTGAAGCCCCTGAACGGGGTGAAATCCAACGAAGTGGTACCGCGCAGGTCGAAGCGGCGGCTCATGGGATCGGAATACTTCACATGGATCCAGGGGTTGATGTTGTTGGACTCCTGGAAGGGAGACATGGAATAGTAGTCGCCGTTCTCGTCCTTTACGAAGATATGTCCCTGATCTACAAGGCTCTGCATATGGGCTGGAAGATGATTTTGGTCATAGATGACGGGAGTGAGCGGGTCCATCTGGATGGTGGAAGCCGGAAGGGAATACATGCCGCCGGCACGTACGCTCTTTGAGTCGCTGTAGCCGAAGCTGTTGTTGGTGGTGAACTTAAGCCAGTCCTTGATCTTGTAGTCGGCGTTCACGGTAGCCGTGAGACGGGAGAAGGAATCCTGGTTGGTGATCACCGGACCGTCGTTGTTCAGGTAGGAGACGGAAGCATAGAGGGAGCCGTTGTTGTTGGCGCCCTGGAAGGAGAGGTTGTGGCGCTGCATGATGCCCTGCTCGAAGGCGACATCGGCCCAATTGGTATCAGTGGTGCCATCGTAGTAGTTTTTGATGATGTCTTCCTTCACCAGCTCGCCTTCCCGCACCCAGGTCAGGTAGTCCTTGGCGTTCAGGGCCTTGGGAATGTGGACCATGTCCTGGAGGGAGAGCTGCATGTCGTAGCGGATGATGCGGCGGCCCTGGGCGGCCTTCTTGGTGGTGATCAGGACCACACCGTTACCGGCCTGTGCACCGTAGATGGCGGCGGAAGCGGCATCCTTCAGGACCTCCATGGACTCGATGTCATTGGGGTCCAGCTGGGCGATGCTCCGCATGCGCAGACCGTCCACCACATAGAGCGGGTCGGAGGAGGAGTTGGAGCTGTAACCGCGGATACGCATGGAAGACTCGGAACCCGGAGCGCCGGAGAGGGAGATCAGCTGCACGCCGGCGGTCTTGCCCTGCAGAGAGCCCTGCACGTCGGTGACCGAACGGTTTTCGATGTCCGCGGCCTTCACCTGAGAAATGGCGCCCGTGACGTCGCTCTTGCGCTGGACGCCGTAACCGATCACCACCGTCTCTTCAATGAGCTGCGTGTCGGGTTCAAGGTTCACGTTGATGGATGCCGTGTTGGCTGCAAAAACCTGCGTGGCATAACCCACGAAGGAGAACTCGAGATTGGCTCCGCGGGGAACGGTGACGGTATATTTACCGTCAATGTCCGTGGTGGTTCCGTTGGTGGTGCCCTGCTGGACAACACCAACGCCAATCATGGGCTGGCCCTGCTCGTCCAGAACAGTACCAGAGACTGTGATGTTACCCTGGGCAAAGGCGAGGCCCATGCCCAGAACCATCATCAGTACGAATGACAGGATTCGTTTCATTGGGTTAGATGTTTTAAATAGTATTTGATTTGGTTATTTGGTCTTATGGTTTTAGTTGGAGGCGGCGATGATCACCAGGGCGGCCAGGAAGCACAGGAACATCGCATACACATACTTCATGGTTCCCTTGGGCGCTTCCTTGAACTCGCGCCAGATCAGGACACCCCAGATCATGGCAATCAGCGGGGAGGCGTTGGAAAGGGCATAGGAGACAGCCTTGTTCACGGGCGCCTGGGCGCTCATGAAGCTGATCACCATACCGCTCATCCAGATAAAGCCGCCCAGCATGCCGATCAGGTGGGTACGGGCATCTCCCTTGGTGAAATAGTCCTTCATGGTGGTCTTGCCCTCCACGGAGTGGCTCATGGCCACCGGGCAGAGGAAGAAGGTGCTCACCAGCACGGCCAGGGCGAAGAAGAACACCGCCTGGTACGGGGACAAGGTACCCGCGCCGCCGAAACTGGGAGCGGTTCCCTTGACCACGAGGCCGTAGAAGAACGCAAAGCCGATACCGGAAATGAGGGCGAAGATGATCCCCGCCTTGGGGCTCTTCTTCTGGCTGCCGGCCAGCTTGTTATAGGACACACCGCACAGCACCATGGCTGCAATGGCCAGCACGACACCGATCCAAAGCATGGCCTTGTTGCCGGTGAAACCGGAGCTGAAGTAGTTGAAGATGATGCCGCCTACCCAGCCCAGGCCGCCGCCGATGGGGAAACCCACCGCCATGCCGGCCACACCGTTGGCCGCCGTAAGGAAGATGTTGGAGAAGTTCCAGATGAGACCGCCCAGGAGCGGCCACAGGACGCTCTGCCAGGTGATATTCTCGAACAGGTGCCCGCCGTTGAACAGCAGCAGGCCCAGGATGGCTGTCAGGAAGAAACCGGCGATGTAGTCCCAGTAGAAGAGGAAAGACTTCCACTCCTTCTTCTGGACCAGCTTCTGGGTGTTTGCCCAGGATCCCCAGCAGATGCAGCAGTAGATGCAGCATACCATGGCCAGGGCGACATTGGTGACAAGTACCATAATCGTTCAGTTTTTATTCGTGTACGTACAGATCCCAGCCCAGGTAGTTCTCGATGGCATCCTGGAGGATGCCGGCCACATGGCTGCGCGTGGCGGCCACGTGATGCTCGAAGCCGTTGCGGCAGATATACTTCATGAGCTTCTGGAGGTTGTTCACCTTGGTAACGGCGATACAGCCGTCCATGCCATACGGGTCATTGGTGATTTCACCCTCGCCCAGATAGGCTTTGATGCAGCCCTTCGGGTCGTCGGTGGAGATGCGGAAGAAAGTGAAGTCGCCCTCGGAGACCTTGGCGCTCACGGCACCGAACGTCTTCACCTTGCCCAGGGTGCGGCCCAGCACGCCCAGCGGCGTAAGTTTGAGGTCCTTGTTGCCCACGAAGCCGCAAGCATAGTTGCCGCAGTGGGTGCACACGCACTTTTCACGCTCCTGGGCGAAGTTGTTGTTCCAGTCCATCAGGGCCGACGCCTCGCCGGAGGCCAGGGTCAGGGCGTACATGGACACGGCACCGGCGATGTCGGTCTCGCAGGCGCTGGGGATCAGGGTGTCGGAAAGCATGGACATGATCACGCAGGGGGCGCAGCCAAAATTGATCTCCAGCGAATCCCAGCACTGGATGGCCAGGGCATCGCAGTCGTTGGCTTTGGTCCAGCGGTCCACGGCCACACCGAACTTGGTCACCAGGGGCATCTTGTCCTCGTAGTTGGCGGGAATCTGGGCATACTCATGGATGCTCTTGTTCTTGGCGATGTACTCGGGATCGTCCTCGGAAATCTTCTCGGCGGCGAACAGGATCTCGCTCAGGTCGGCGGGAACCACGGTGATGCCGTACTTCTGCAGGAGTTTCTCGCTGGCGCGGCAGGTGTTGAAGCCCAGCGGACGGGTGCCGATCTGGCCGATCCGGCAGTGACGCAGGCCGTTCACCACGCGGCAGACGCCGGCGAACTTGATGATGTCGGCCTTCACCAGCGGGTCGTAGATGTCGTAGGTGTGCAGGGTGGTATCGGAGAACGGGATACCGTACTGATACAGGTTGTTGCAGACAGAGATCTTGCCGCAGAAAGCGTCGCGGCGGTGATCCAGGTCCACTTTGTCGTTGTAGTCGTCATAGGCCTGGACCAGGATGGGCACATTTAGGTTGGCCTCGTTGATGGCGTTGATGATACCGATTTCAAAGCCGAAGTTCGGAAGCGCGACGATGATGCCGTCGATTTCCTCGCGGTGGGCCTTGAACTGGGCGGCCACCTTCAGGCCGTCTTCACGGGTTTCGATGGAAGAGCTTCCGGTCGGAGTGGCATCCTCGGGGAGGATCACGTAGTCATAACCGCACTCGTCCAGCACGCGGAGCAGTTCCTTGCGCACGTCGATGGCCAGGTCCGGGTTAAAGTAGGCGCGGGTGCCGATAATGACACCGAAACAGAGTTTTTTTCCAGCTTTGTACATAACAGTTATTCGTTTTATTGTTGTTGAATTATTTGATCAGTTGCCGTACGGCGGCCTTCCAGCCATCATAAGCGGAGGCCACCTTGTCATAAGACCCGGGGACAACCGGTTTCTCGCCGTTCCAGACCTTGCCGGCCTCCTCGAAGGAACTCCAGCGGCCCAGGGCGAAGCCGTTCATCACAAAGGCGCCGAAGGCCGATGCATCCTCCACCTCCGAGCGCACCACGGGCACCTGCAGGAGATCGCTTTGGAACTGCATCAGGAAGCCGTTCTTGGTGGGACCGCCATCCACGCGGATTTCCTTCAGGGCGATGCCGGCCGTATCGGTCATGGCCTTCACCAGGTCCGCCACCTGATAGCCGATGCTCTCCAGGGCGGCGCGGCACACATGCTCGCGGGAAGAGCCCAGGGTGAGGCCCGAAATCTGCGCCTTCACCTCCGGATGCCACCAGGGGGCGCCCAGACCGGCGAAAGCGGGCACGAAGTACACGCCGCCGTTGTCTTTCACGGAAGTGGCCAGGCCTTCGATCTCCCCTGCCCCGCCGATGAGACGGAGCTTGTCCTTGAGCCAGGTGATGGTGGCGCCGGTGCAGTGGATGTTGCCTTCAAAAGCATAGAACACCTTGCCCAGGGCGGCAAAACCCACGGAAGTCACCAATCCGTCGGGGGCGTCGGCAAATTGCTCGCCGATGTTCACCATCACGGAAGAACCGGTGCCGTAGGTGGCTTTGCCCAGGCCCTCGGTGAAGCACATCTGGCCCGCCAGGGCGCCGTGGCTGTCGCCCAGCACGCCGGCAATGGAAACGGGCTTCTCAAAGAGGCCTTCCACCGTGGTCTCGCCGAACACGGCGTCGCAGGGTTTGGCCTGGGGCAGCATGGAGGCCGGGATGGTGAGCATGCGGAGCATGTCGGCGTCCCAGTCCAGCGTATGGATATTGAAAAGGAGGGTTCGGGAAGCATTGGTGTAGTCTGTCGCATGCACCCGGCCTCCGGTGAGTTTCCAGATGAGCCAGCATTCCACCGTTCCCATCAGGAGCTCTCCCCTTTCGGCTGCGGCACGGGCCCCGTCCACGTTGTCCAGGATCCACTTCACGCCGCTGCCGGAGAAGTAAGGGTCTATCAGAAGGCCCGTGCGTTCCTTCACCAGCGGGCCGAAGCCTTTTTCCTTCAGGGTGTCGCAGATGTCCTTGCCGCGCATGCACTGCCACACGACGGCATTGCACACCGGTTTTCCGGTAAGGCGGTTCCAGACAACGACGGTTTCCCGCTGGTTGGTCAGGGCCAGGGAGCAGTCTTTCCCCTTGCAGCCGGCTTGTTCCACGACGCTGCGGATCACGGCCACCGTGTGCGCGTAAAGCACCTCGGGGTCGTGTTCCACCCAGCCTTCGCGGGGATAAATCTGGTCATGGGGCAGGGCGGCCGATGCTACCAGCAAGCCGTCTTCCCGGAAAAGGAGGGCTTTGGTGCTCTGGGTGCTCTGATCGACGGAAATGACGTATTGCATAGGAACTTACTTTTGGGCTACTGCGTCAAAGACTTTGGAAGAATAGTTCACGAAATCCAGTGCGGCCTTCTCGATGCCCGCGGCATCCAGGCCATAATAGCGGAAGATTTCGGGCGAGGTGCCGTGCACTACGTCCTCGTCCGGGATACCCAGGATGCGTACCGGGACGGGATGTTCGGAGATGGCCTCCGTAACCAGGGCGCCCAGGCCGCCGAACCGGCTGTGTTCCTCTACCGTGATGATACGGCCGGTCTCACGTGCTGCCTTAAGCACGGCTTCCTTGTCGAAGGGCTTGATCCAGGACAGGTCCAGCACGCGGGCGCAGACCCCTTTTTCCCGCAGGGCCTTTCCAGCCTGCAGGGCATGGTAAACGGTTTCTCCCGCGCCGATGATAGTAAGGTCGCAACCGTCCAGCAGGGTGTTGGCTTTCCCGATTTCGAAGCTGAAAGCGTCGTTTTCATACACGTCCGGCACGGCGGCACGGCCCACCCGCACGTAGCAGGACTCCGGGAAATCCACCAGGAACTTCACCAGTTTCTCGGTGGAACGGCCGTCCGGGGGCAGCACGACGTTCATGCCCGGGAAGCAGCGCAGCACGGCGATGTCGTGCAGGCTGTGGTGCGTGGCGCCCAGGGCGCCGTAGGCCACGCCGCCGCTCACGCCCAGAATGGTCACGGGATTGCGGCTGTAGGCCATATCCACCTTCACCTGTTCCAGGCTGCGGGCCACATAGAAGCAGGCGGGGCCGCAGCAGAACACTTTTTTGCCGCTGTGGGCCAGGCCGGCGGAAATACCCACCGCATCCTGCTCGGCGATGCCGCATTCCACAAACTGCGCTGGGAGTTCCTTGGCAAAATCCCCCAGGGTAACAGAGCCCCGGGCGTCCGTGGTTACGGCAACAATATCCTTGTCTTCCCGCGCCAGGGCGAGAAGCGTGTCGGTAAAACTTTTTCTGCAGGCTATCATAAGGCTTCCTCCAATGCTTTGATTCGGGTGTCTATTTCTTCCTGGGCCTGGGCATACTGCTCTGCCGTAGGAACGCCATGGTGCCACTTGGCCACATTCTCCATGAAAGATACGCCCTTCCCCTTTGTCGTGTGGGAAACAATCAGATGGGGTTTGTCGGCAGAGAAATCGATTCCGTCCAGGGTTCGGATGATATCGTCCATATCGTCCCCGTTCATTTCCACGACATCCCAGCCAAAGGCGGTCCATTTGGCCACAATGTCGTCAATGCCCATCACGTCTTCCGTGTTTCCGCTGATTTGCAAGTGGTTCCGGTCGATGATGGCCACCAGGTTCCCTAACTTGTACTGGTGCCCCGCCATGGCGGCTTCATAGATGGAGCCCTCTCCCTGCTCGCCGTCGCCCATCAGGACAAAGGTGCGGTAGGCTTTCCCGTCCATCTTGGCGGCCAGGGCCATGCCCACGCCGATGGAAAGGCCGTGACCCAGGGCGCCGGAGTTCACCTCGATGCCGGGGACATTCACGGTAGGATGGCCGCCCAGGGGTGAGCCGAACTGGCCCAGCGTATCCAGCACCGTCTTTTCCAGGATGCCCTTGGCCTCCAATGTCACGAACAGGGCCTCTACGCAGTGACCCTTGCTCAGGATAAAACGGTCACGCTCAGGATCAGAGAGAGAATCTTTGTTTATATTGAGCGTATGGAAATACAAGGCAGTGAGCACATTCAGGCAAGACAAATCGCCGCCCGTATGGCCGGCTTTTGCGCTGCAAATAATCTCCATCAGCCTTTTTCTGCTCCGCTCAGAGGTCAGTTTAAGTTGCGAAGTGTTCATATCTGACTTTAGTGTTATGCGATTTCTGTTGCAAATATAATCAATCGAAAAGAAAAAACAAAAGAAAACGAAAGTATTTTTCAAAAAAATCGAAACTTTTAAGACGAAAATGCCTGATTCAATCTATAAACATCTTTCCTTTCCGAAGACATTGCAAGTCATTTTTTATTTCAAAAGATTTTCGTTACCTTTGTATTAGTAAACTAAAACCACCTCGGATTATGGCACTTAATCAAAGAAGACAGGAAATCCTGAACCTCATCAGGGAGGACGGGCATGCCAAGGTGCAAAAGCTCGCCCAGATTTTCAACGTATCGGAAGTGACCATCCGCCAGGACCTGGAAACCCTGGAAAAAATGGGCTTTGTACAGCGGGAATACGGCGGCGCATTCCTCAAAGACGTAGGGAACTTCGCCACCACCGGCACCCTCATCAACGAAAACCTCATGGTGGAAGAGAAAAAAGAGATTGCCAGAAAGGCCGCAGCCCTGATCCAGGAGGGGGAAACCATCATCCTGGATTCCGGTTCCACCACCACGGAAGTCGCCAAGCTCATGACCGGCTTCGCGAACCTCACCGTCATCACCAACGCCCTGAACATCGCCTACATCCTGGGCGGCAACCCGGGCATCAACCTCATCGTTTCCGGCGGGGAATTCAAAGCCCCCACCCTCTCGCTCACCGGAGACATGGCCGCAGCCACCTTCAAGGGCATCCACGTGAACAAATGCTTCCTGGCCACGGCCGGCATCTCCCCGGACCTGCAGCTCACCTACCCCTCCCTGAGCGACTTGGTAGTAAAGTCGGCCATGATCCGCGCCTCGGACAAAGTGTATCTGGTGGCAGACTCCTCCAAGATCGGGATCACCTCCTTCGCCTCGCTGGGGCGCCTGTCCTTGATCGACACCCTCATCACGGACAGCAAAATCTCCCCCGCGCAGATTGAAGCCATCCGGGAACTGAAAGTGGATCTCCTCTAACCTGCACCATCCAAACCAATCCAATACTAACCAAAGCCCGCTGCGAATCACTTCGGAGCGGGCTTTTTACAATCCCATAACTGGCAACCCGGCACCCCCACCATACCATTCCTATGCAAACCAAAGCCCGCCGCGAATCACTTCGGAGCGGGCTTCTTTACCATTATTAACTATTAACCAACTTGAAGGTGCTTATTGGGAGGTTCTTAATATTATTAAGGTATGTGTTTCGTTCTATTGCGAGTTCACGCCTACAAATATAATAAAACGAAAGTTAATAACAAAAGAAATCGAAACTTATCGACAAAAATTTTTACAGTAAAAGGAAAATCGGAATAATTAACTTGTATATCTGACCCGGTTAAGTGACATCTGGGATATATGCGGGACCTGGGCTAATTGTCTGCTTGGGAATGGTCTGGCATTTTGGGGCCACTTGGGCTAATTGTCTGCTTGGGAATGGTCTGGGCATTTTGGGGCCACTTGGGCTAATTGTCTGCTTGGGAATG
>ODAI013529426.1_pt1 | contig 12131 bp, 11 predicted proteins | sample 1539321 | NCBI WGS metagenome assembly ODAI01 (sample SAMN02144231, study PRJEB22623) | gut metagenome | biome: sheep rumen | host: Ovis aries | place: New Zealand
CCCCGGCGTGGGGGTCCGGGGTGGGGGGGCGCCCGGGCCCCCCGCGCGGGAGCCACGAGAGCAGGCTGGCGTTCTCGACCGGGTCCCAGCCCCAATAGCCGCCCCAGCCGAGAACGACGTAGGCCCACACGGCTCCCAACCCGATGCCCGCACCCAAGAACAGCCAGCTCGCGAGCACGAAACGCGTGGTGCGCTCGACCCAGAGCCTCGAGGGGTCGTTCGCGATGAGCGCCGAGAGCGCATAGCCGAACGGGACGGTGAGGCCCGCATAGCCCACGAACAGAAGCGGAGGGTGAATCGCCATCGCCCAATGCTCGAGCAGGCGGTTCATCGAGTACAGCGACGCGGCGGCGGTGAGGTTGCCCTCCGCATCGAAGTAGTTCGCGGGCGTCGCCGTGAAGGGCATGTTGCCCTGCGAGAACAGAAGGACGCCACAGAATACGGCGACGACGACCGAGACGATGGCCATGGCGAAATCGTCGAGCCGCGACGCCGAGGCGACACGCGCCTCGTCGCGCGCCTGCGCCTTTCCCTCGAGAAAGCCGCGCAAGAGGATGACGGCATTGAAGAACGCGATGAGGAACGTCCAGAACAAAAGCGAGCCCGCACGGCCAGCCCAAAGGCCCGAGAGCTTGTAGAGCCAGGCGAGAGAGTCAGTCGACAGCGACCGCTCTTCGAGCACGTACTGGATGGAGACGTCGCCGGTCATGAAGCACGCGACGAGCACGCCACAGCACACGAGCAACGCCGCGAAGCTCGCAAGCACGGCCGCACGACCGATAGCGCTCAGGGCCGACTTCTCGGCCACGCCGCCTGCGACGAGCGCGACGGCAGCGGCGAGGGACGCGGCGAACGCCGCGACGAGGAAAACGAAACCCACGACAGCCATGCGCTAGCCCTCCAGCGCCACGTTCGTCGCGGTGAAGGAGCCGTTCGAGCCGATAGAGCCGGTGAGCACGATGGCCGAGCCCTCCCCCGTCTCGTCGGACAGGGCGCCGGCGTACTTCACGCGAAGCTCGTCTGCCGTCGCCTCGTCGACGAGCACGAACCGCTCCTCGGCATCGACGCCCGCCAGGGAGCCGGCCTTCATGACGCCGGACACCTTGACCGGCTTGTCGATGACGGAGTCGCCGTAGCCGATCAGGTCTGCGATGGTCAGGGAGCCCTCGGCGTTCTCGTACTTGGACGGGCACTTCGTGACGAGCTCTGAACAGTTCAGCACGCCGGCCTCGTTCTTCTTGCCCGTGCAGATGGCCGTGACGTCGTTGCCGAACGTCGCCGACACGCCGCCGTCGTAGCGCACGTCGAGCAGCTGGGACGCGGCGGGGTCCGCCTCGGAGTCGTAGATCTTGAACGTGAGGATGTCGCCTTCGATCGCAAACGAGTTTTCGGCCACGTTGCCCGAAACCTGGATCTTCGCATCGTCTTGCAGCTCGAGCGCTTCCGCCACCGTGACGGTGCGGGCCGCGGAGTTGCCGCCCACGACCGCGAGCACGACGATGAGCACGATCACGATGACACCCGTCACCGCCATCATGCGCCGCTTGGTCTTCGTGTTCATGCGTCCATCCTAACCGTATGGCGGACCCTCGCGGCCCGAACCGACAATCATCCGATTCTGATTATCGCCAAACCCCGAAAACTCGTCTAGAGACACTTCTTGTCAAATGGGTCATGCACCTTCACGGTGCAAGACGGCGCCCCGTCTTGAACGGGACGCCGTCTTTTAACTTGCTCGCGAGAATCCGTTGTCCTAGTTGTATCTCATGAGCACGTTCGGGCGGCTGAACGGCACGATCTCCTTCTCGATCCGGTCGAAGCAGTCGAGGATCTTGATGCCCTGCGGGCAGGCGTCCTCGCACGCGCCGCAGCGGATGCACTCGCTCGGCATCTTCTTGCCGCCGTTGAACCGCACGACGAAACCGAGCTGGTAGTTGGCCGCATACGGGTCCTCGAAGTTGATGTAGTAGTTCAGCGCGGTCATGGCGCCCGATATGCCGATGCCCGTCGGGCACACCTTCGCGCAGTAGTCGCAGCCCGTGCACGGCACGATGCCGCTTTCGGTCATGGCGACCTGCGCGCGCTCGATGGCGTATTGCTCGGCCGACGAAAGCGGTTCGAAATCGGCGAACACGCGCATGTTGTCCTCGACCTGCTCGACGGTGCTCATGCCCGAAAGCGTCGTGTAGACGCCGTCGACGCTCGCGGCGAAACGCAACGCAGCCGTGGCATACGAGTCGTCGGGCATGCCCTCGTCGAGGATGTCGCGCACGGCGCGCGGCGGATCCGCCAGAAGGCCGCCCTTGACGGGCTCCATAACGGCGACGGGCAGGCCGTGGGCGCGCGCGACCTCGACGCACTCGCGCTCGCGGAACGAGGGGCTGTCCCAGTCGAGGTAGTTCACCTGCAACTGCACGACCTCGGCCTCGGGGTAGTCGGCGATGAACTTCTCGAGCTCCTCGGGGGTGCAATGCGCCGAGAAGCCGATGTGCTTGGCAAGCCCGCGCTCTTTCACGCCCTTCACGAACTCCCACGTGTCGTACTCCTCGAACTTCGCGGTGCGCACGCCTCCCAGGTTGTGCATGAGGTAGACGTCGAAGTACTCGACGCCGAGGTTCGCTAGCGATTCCTGCAGCTGCTTCTCGAGGTCGTCGGGGCCTTCGCAACACGTCCAGGCAACGCACTTGTCGGCGATGTAGTACGAATCGCGCGGATAGCGCTCGACGAGCGCCCGGCGCAGCGCCTTCTCGCTGTTGGGATAGGCCCATGCCGTGTCGAAGTAGTTGCCGCCCGCCTGCATGTAGGCGTCGATCATCTTGGACGTGTCCTCGATGTCGATCGCGTCGTCTTCCCGGCCGATGAAACGCATGCAACCGAACCCAAGCTTGCTGATCTTGCTGGTATCGAACGCCATTTGAACCCCTCCCCTTGCATCGAATTGCGACCGAAACAAAGTATATAATGCAGTGCTCGCATGCGAAAGCGCAGCAACCAGCATCTCGCAAAATGCGGTATGCTGAACGTGCTAGGAAAGAGCCGCAAGGAAGGATACGACCATGGACGACTGCCTGTTCTGCAAGATTATCGCCGGCGACATCCCGTCGAAGAAAGTGTACGAGGACGACCTGTTCTACGCGTTCGACGACATCGAGCCCGAATCCCCCGTGCACACGCTCGTCATTCCGAAGAAGCACTACGACAACCTGCAGGACGACGTGCCCGAGGAGCTGCTCGGCAAGCTGTGGAAAGTCGTTCCCGAAGTGGCCAAGGCCAAGGGCGTCTACGAGAGCGGCTACCGCTCGGTCATCAACACCGGCCCCGATTCGGCGGCGACGGTCGGGCACCTGCACGTGCACATCCTCGGCGGCATGAAGATGGGCCGCTTCACGTTCGAGGGCTCGCAGCGCCTGGACGGGTAAGCGAGCAGACGAGCATCACATTGGCAATCGGGGTGGCGTCGGGCTATAGCGGCGCCGCCCCGACTTGTACGCACGTTCTTAAAGGGCAGTTACGCCGCGCAAAGCTCGATGCACTCCACGTTGCCTTCACGGCAAATGGCCGCTAACCTGCGGTCGCATGTTAGAAGCGTGGAAGAGGTTCGACGCGCGAGCACGAAGTACAGCATGTCGTAAAACGAGTGGTCCTTGGCAATTGCCTCATGCAACGCCTCGATGACGAGGGATTTGTCGTTCACGAATTCTTCCACGCAACCAATTGTCGCCCTGAGCATGATCTGAGCTTCTTGCTCATCGATTATTCCGACATGAACATATTTCCATGCAACTTGGGAGACCTCGACTCTGAAAAAATCCGGCGCAATCGCCTTTTCGCCCATATCGGCAATCCTATCGAGCATGCCACCGTCTTCCGCATCGCGAACCATGCTTATTGCAGCACTTGCATCGATTACCATCATTGGACATCCCCCCTTGCAGATTCGGCACGAAGCACGCTTTCAATTACATGGTTCGTCCGCCCTTCACGATCTTCGCGAATCATTTCGGCAATGTCGTCGGGAGTTAGCTCGGGGCCTTTCCATGTGATTTTCGACGCTTCCTCGAGCACCCGGCGACGGCGTTCACGACGAGCTTGGATGACCTCTTCGGGTTCGACCTCGAGCGCAGCAGCCCACGGTTCCACCACGCGTGCACGCTCGGCGGCCGCACGCACATTGGGGGGGACCTCGATGTCGTCCTCGGCGGTGCCGCCCGCTGAAGCATGGAAACGCTGGCGCGCGAGTTCGTTTTCGACGCAGGCAACGGTCTGTTGGGCGATGCTGCGATGATTCTGCGCAGCAAGGGTCTTGAGCTGGGCGTACAAATCATCGGGAAAATCGCGCACTTGCAATGCCGGCATAATGCCCCCCTCGTTGTTTGCATTATGCATGCATTATACATGCTATAAGGGATTTGCGCCGGCTATCCGTTCAAAGAGATGAGGTCCGCCAGCGTAACGTGCGGGTTTCGGTAGTGCACGCCGGGGTTCTTCTCCGCCAGCGAGGCGAACTCGATAGCCTTTTGCGGGCACGCGTGGATGCACGCCATGCAGACGGCGCACGATGCGTAGCGGTGCCGTGCGCGACCGCCCACGATGTCGATGCAGTTCATGGGGCACACCTTCAGGCACGCGCCGCACCCGACGCAGGCCTTCGACACCTTGTAGAGCGGATCGTCGTCCGTCGGGGCGATCTTGCCCTTCGCGATGGTCGCGAAATGGTGCGCGAGCTCCTCTTCCGTCGCCGGCTGCACGTAACGACGACGCGCGCGGACATCGGCGCGCAGGCTCGCGATGTGCTCGTCGACGCGTTTCGCGGGATCGATGCGCAGCTGTTCGGCAATGTCGTATCCCGGCAGCGCATTGTCGACCATGATGATCGTGTTCACGTAGTCGGCCGCATGCCCGCACGATTCAAGGAATTGTCTTGTGAGCTCGGCGAACCCTCCATGATGCGCGCCGTACGTCCCGACGATGAAGAAATAATCGCACTCGAACGTCGATCCGGCGATGAACTCCTTCACGGGGTCGGGCAGCTCGTGGTAGAACACCGGACTCACGATGCCGACCGATTCCGCCTTGTAACGACGCTCGCGTTTCCCGAGCTCGTGGGGTATGCTGCGCACGTCGTCGCCGAGCTGGCGCGCGACGTAGAGGCTGTTTCCCGTGGCGGTGAAGCAGAAGACCGCGGCGCTCCCTTCCGTCTCGGCGCTTCCTTCCGTCACGGCGTTTCCCTCCATCACGGCACCTCCCGCAGCCTACTCGTCGAGCGGGCTCTTCACATGGGCGAGCTCTTTCGCCTGCTTGCCCGTGAGGTGCTCGATCTCCAGCTCTATCATGTGCATGCGGGAGTACGCACGTGCGATCTCGGCCTCGAGCGCTTCGTCCTGGCCGGGATTGTACTTGTCGCCGAGCAGCCTGATGGCGGCCATCTTGGCTTCTTCTTCGTCCATGATGCGGACGCGGCCGAACGCGACGACGCTGCGGAAGAGCGTGGAATAGTCCGCCGGGACCACGTCGTCGCGGTCGATGACGCAGAACGACGCCTTGTCGCAAGCCTCGATGGCATCGACCTTGTGCCCCGACTTGGCGCTGTGCATGTAGATCTTTCCGTCGTCGTACACGTAGTTGATGGGGACGGTGTAGGGATAGCCCTCGTCGCCGAGGACCGCGAGGATGCCCGTCTTCCCCTGCTTCAGGATCTCGACGGCCTCTTCGTCGGCCAGCTGCTGCTTGAACCTGCGCATTTCCCTGAACATGCTGCACACTCCTTCCGGGCTTGCGAGACGTGCCGTCGAGCCGCCCCTGTTCGCTAGTGGATCTGGCTCACGAGATTGTCGGTTTCGCGGGCGATGCGCATCTCCTCGTCGGTCGTGACGACGCAGATGCGAATCGGGCTGTCGTCGATCGAGATGATGCGGTTCGCGCCGATCTGGCCGGTGAAGTCGTTGCGCTCCTTGTCCAAGATCATGCCCATGTGCGCGAGCCCCGCGAAGATGCGCTCGCGCAGCTTGGCGGAGTTCTCGCCGATGCCGGCGGTCATGACGACGGCGTCGGTGCGGGTCATGGCCGCATAGTAGCTGCCGATCGCCTTCTGGATCTTGTAGACGTACATGTCGATGGCCAGCTCAGCGCGCCTGTTGCCGGCATCGGCCGCCTCGAGCACGTCGCGCATGTCGCCGCCGACGCCCGAAATGCCCGCGATGCCGGATTCCTTGTTCAGGATCTCGTCCATGTCGTCGAACGTCTTGCCCTCGCGGCGCATGATGTAGGTCACGATGGCCGGGTCGATCGAGCCCGAGCGCGTGCCCATCATGAGGCCCTCGAGCGGCGTGAAGCCCATGGTGGTGTCGATGGACTTGCCGTGGTTCACCGCCGTGATGGAACCGCCGTTGCCCAAGTGGCACGTGATGAGGCCCAAATCGCGCAGCGGACGCCCGAGGAGGTTCGCCGCCTGCTGGGCGGCGTAACGGTGGCTCGTGCCATGGGCGCCGTAACGGCGGATGTGGTACTCCTCGTAGTACTGCCAGGGCAGCGGGTACATGTAGGCCTTCGGCGGCATGGTCGTGTGGAAGGCGGTGTCGAACACGGCGACTTGGGGCGTGTCGGGCATGAGCTCGCGCAGCATGTCGATGCACGCGTCGGCCGCCGGGTTGTGCAGCGGTGCGAGCTCTTCGCATTTGTCGAGGTTCGCACGCGCCTCGTCGTCGATGAGGGCTGCTTTCGTGAAGTACTCGCCACCCGCGACGATGCGGTTGCCGACGGCGTCGATCTGGCCCAAGCCGCTGATGGGCGATTCGGGATCGTCGGTCATGACGTCGAGGAGCTTGCGCAGGCACTGCGCGACGGACATGTCCGCGACGTTGTACGTGACCTTGGCGAAATCGGGCGCGAACGAGATGGTCATGTACGCCTGGTCGGTGCCCACCTTCTCGGCGAGGCACTTCATGCGCGTGACCTTGCCTTCCGTTTCGATGAGCTGGGACTTGAGGGACGAGCTCCCCGCGTTGACGACCAAGACGAGCATAATTCGCGTTCCTTCCGACTTCGTTGTTTCGATTGTTCCATTCTACCAATGACCACGGCCGCGCGCTCGTCGGTTGTGTATTATGGGAAGGAAGTTCAGACGCGGGTTTGCAACCAGCTTGCAACGGAACGGAGGCAATCATGGCGACGATGTTGTACCAGGGCCACGGGTCGTACCGGTTCACGCTCGACGACGGGACGGCTGTTTACGTCGACCCCTTCGTGGGAGAAGGCTACGACATGCCCGCCGACCTGATCTTGGTCACGCACGAGCATTTCGACCACAACCAGGTCGACAAGATGCCGCATGCGGACGGCTGCAGCATAGTCCGGGCAGCCGACGTGCATCCCGCGAACGGGGACTACCTGACCGTCGCCGACCACGGCGTGCGCATCACGGCCGTCCAAGCATGCAACAAGAACCACCCGATCGACGAGTGCGTCGGGTTCGTCCTCGAGCTCGACGGCGTCACGTTCTACGCGTCGGGCGACACGAGCATGACCGACGACATGAAATCCGGAAAGCTCGCGGCGCTCGGCATCGATTACGCCGTGTTCCCGGGCGACGGCTTCTACAACATGGACGTCGCGGAGGCGAGCGCATGCGCGAAGCTCGTCGACGCGCGGCACAGCATCCCGCTGCATCTCGTGCCGATGAGCAACCCGGACGACCCCAGCCAGCTGTTCAGCCGCGAGCGCGCCGAGGCGTTCGAGGGACCCGGCCGCATCATCCTGGAACCCGGCGACGAGCTGAAGCTCTAAGAATACGGCGATGCCCGTCCCCGCTGCCAAAAGCGTCGGGGACGGGCATCGTCATGTCCGGAGTCGGGATAAAACGTCCGCCTCACTTGAAGAACGAGCGCCTCGTTTGAAGGACAGCCGCCTCACTTGAAGTACACGGGCGATGACTTCTTGTACTGCTTGGTCGAGAGGAGCACCTTCGGCTCGAGGCCGGTGATCTCGCGGAGGCGCTCGACCTGCCTGTCGAGGCAATCGGCGCTTTTCGCATGCACCATGGCATAGAGGTTGTAGGGCCATGTCTCGGCGCGCGGGCGCGCATAGCAATGCGACACGAACGGCTGCTCGGCGAACAGCTTGCCGAGCTCGTCGACGCGGGCGGGATCGGCATCCCAGATGGTCATGCCGTTGAACAGGTACCCCATGGTTCGGTGCTGGACCATGACGCCGAAGCGGCGGACGACGCCGCTCGCCTTCCATGCGCGCAGGCGCTCGACGACCTGCATCGGGTCGACCTCGCACCCCGTTTCGGCCGCGATGAACTCCGCGGCGTCCGAGAACGGGTCGGTCCCGTCCGCATCGCCCTGCGCCCAGTGCACGAGCGCCACGTCGAACGGGTCGGACGCGTCGAACAGCGCCGATGCGCCGAGCCGCTCGCCTGCATCCGAAACGCCGGCGACGGCTTTCCCGCTGAAATCGACGCGCACCTTGTAGAGGGCGTCGGCCGGCAGGTTCAAAACGTCGTCGATTCCCGCCTTCCGCTTGATGGACTCGATCACGTCCTCGATCTCGTCGGCATCGCGCGCGATGATCGTGAACCAGAGGTTGTACACGTCGTCGCGCAGGTAGTTGTGGGTCACCTCGTCGTGCTCGCCGACGATTGCTGCCACGCGGTCTATCTCCTGCTCGTCCCCCTCGGCGCGCAACGCGCACAGCGTCGAGCGGTATCCGAGGTGCTTAGACGAGAACGAGGCGCCGATTCGCCGGATCGTCCCGTCGGCGCGCAGCGATTCGACCGCGTCGAGCACGGCGTCGCGGTCGAGCCCGAGGCGCTCGGACAGCGCCGTGTAGGGGTCGAGCTCGAGGGGAAACCCGCTCTGGATCTCGTCGAGCACGCGCTCGCGCGCGACTGCGCGGGGGATGTAGGCGCAGTACGGCTCTTCGGCCAGGTAGTCGCCCGTCGCCGCGAGCGCCCGCGCACGGCATCCGCCGCACACGCGCTTGTACTCGCACGCACCGCACTTCCCCTTCAGGCGGCTGTAATCGCGCAGGTCGGTGAACACCGGCGAGTTTGTCCATATCTCGGAGAACGGCGTTTCGAGCACGTTGCCGAGCTGCATGTCGAAGTACCCGCAGGGCTGCACGTCGCCCACGTGGCTGATGAACGCGAACGTGATGCCCCCGAGGCACCCGCGCGTCATCGCCTCCATGCCGTAGGTTTCCGGCGTGACCGCGCGGCCCTCCCGGGCGCACAGCTGGCGGATGATGCGGTAGTACTGGGGCGCGTCCGTCGGCTTGAAATGCAGCGGACTGGCCTTCTGGCAATGGTATGCCCAGGTGAGAACCTCTTCGTACTCCTCGGGTGTCAGCTCGACGTCCACGAGGTCCTCGCCGCGTCCCGTCGGGACGAGCAGGAACGGGTGGAACGCCTCCGCGCCCTCGGCGAGCGCGAGATCGTGCATGTCCTGGACCAGATGGTTGTTCATCTTCGTGATCGTAGTGTTCACCTGCACGCCCACGCCATGCGCGCGCAGGTTGCGCATTCCCTCGAGCGTCTCGTCGAACGCACCGTCCTTGCCGCGGAACGCGTCCTGGCCTTCGGCCGTGGGGAAATCGAGCGACACCGAGACGCGCGGGATGCCGTGCTCAGCGATCCTGCGCGCGCATTCGTCGTCGACGAGCGTGCCGTTCGTGCCGATGACGGGGTGAAGGCCCTTCTCGCGGGCGTAGTCGATGATGTCCCAGATATCGGGGCGCATGAGCGGCTCGCCGCCCGTGAGGATGAGTATGGGGTCGGTGATGGATGCGATGTCGTCGACCACGCGCTTGCATTCCGCCAACGAGAGCTCGCCCGGGTACGGCTCGCACTGCGCGGCGGCGCGGCAATGCGCGCAGGCCAGATTGCAGCTGCGCGTGATCTCCCACGCCACGATGCGCGGCGCCTTGATTCCCGTGCGCTCCTCGTACGCCTTCGCGGCGGCGCCCGCACCCGGGCGGTAGGACCTGCGGCCCATTGCGTGTTTCATGAAACCTTCTCCCTGTTCGTGCTGGTGGGATCGATGCAGTTTGCCCGCTATTCGGCAAGGGGCCTCTCGAGCAGCGACGCCGGGTCGTCGTCGATCGGGGCGATTTCCTCGTCCGTCAGGTAACAAGCCGGGTCGGGTGCCCACAAATCGCCCGTCGCCGCCTCTGCGCGCACGCGGAAGTTTCCCCCGCATATGTCGAGGAAGCGGCAGTTGCGGCAGCGCCCCTTCACGAACGGGCGCTTGTCCTTCAAACGGTACATGAGCTCGCTGGCCTCGGTCGTCCTGCTCACGTCCGTCCAGATCTCGGAAAACGGGCGCTCCTTCACGTTGCCGAAGCTGAAATGGCGCCAGAACTGGTCGGCATGGACTTCGCCGTCCCAGCTGATGCACGAGATGCCGTTGCCGGTCGAGTTGCCCTGGTTCCACTGCAGAAGCTGCATGACCTTCTTCGCGCGCTCGGGGTCCTCGCGCAGCAGCTCGAGGTACACGAACGGGGCGTCGGCATGGTTGTCGACCGTCAGGATCTCGGGCGTACCGCCCTCGTCGAACCATGCGCGCGTGCGGTCCATGATGTGGCGCACGACCGCGCGGGTCTGCTCGTGCGTGAGGTCGAGGTCCATCATCTCGGACCCGCGACCGGTGTATACCAGGTGGTAGAAGCAGGCCCGCTGGATCTCGTGGGCGCGCATGATGTCGAACACGTCGTCGACTTCCCGGTAGTTGAGCTTGTTTATGGTGAAGCGGAGACCCACCTTGATGCCTGCGGCCTTCGCGTTCGCCACGCCCTGCATCGCGCGGTCGAATGCGCCGTCGACGCCGCGGAACGCGTCGTGCGTCTCGCGGGCGCCGTCGATCGAGATGCCGACGTAGGACAGCCCCACGTCCGCGAAGTCGCGCGCCATCTCGGGCGTGATGAGCGTGCCGTTCGTCGAGATGACCACGCGCATGCCCGCCTGCCTGGCGTAGCGCATGAGCTCGAGCAGGTCATCGCGGACGCACGGCTCGCCGCCAGAGAACAGCAGCACCGGCGCGCCGAACGCCGCCAAATCGTCGATCATCGCCTTGGCTTCGTCCGTGCTCAGCTGGTCGTAGCGCTGCGCGTCCGAATGCGCGTAGCAGTGGCGGCAGCGCAGGTTGCACGTGCGCGTGCAGTTCCACACGACGACCGGTTTCTTGTCCTTGGAGAACTGGAGCAGGCCGCTCGGCAGCTCCTTCGAGCGGCGCTTGTAGCGCAAGACGTCAGAGGGCTCGACGGCCCCGCATTAAAGCTTGGAAATGCCTATCAAAACTCTGTCTCTTCCCACCCCGCGCGGACGCGAGCGCAACGCGGGGCCCTCGCCTTTGCTCCGCCGGGACGGCGGAGTTATCCTACTATGCGTCTCAGGGTATGCGAAGGGGCGCCGCCACGTAACTGCGATAATTGCTAGTTTTTTCGTTTGCGCTGCTCAGCGGCGCATGACGGTGATAGGGGGCGGCTCTCGGGCGACGGGGGCGGCGCCGGCGGAAGGGCGCGGCCTTATTCTTCGGAAACGAGTTCTATGAGCTCGTTTCGCGAATGCACTTCGAACTTCCGGTAGATGTTCTGCTGATGGAACCGCACGGTGCTGTTCGACACGACGAGCTTCTCGGCGATATAGGCGCACGAGAACCCTTGCACGGTGTAGAGCGCCACCTCGGTCTCGCGCGGGGTCAAGCCGTATTGCTCGACGAACGCGTCGAGCCGTTCCTTGAGCAAATCGGTCGGATTCTTCGCCTCGGGCTCGGCGGGGTTTTCGGGCTCGGTGGGTTCTCCCGTGTTCGCGGCTCGTTCGCTTTCATCCGCGGTGGGGTCGGGTGGCCGCGCGCCCCCCCGCGCGCCCCCCCCCCCCCCGCGCGGGATGCAAGCAAACTTGCCGCAAACCGGGCAGACCCCGCCGAGCCCAAAAACCCCGCCGAGCCCGAAAAACCCACCGAGCTCGAGGCGAAGAATCCGACCGATCTGCTCAAGGAACGGCTCGACGCGTTCGTCGAGCAATACGGCTTTAACCCCCGCGAGAACCCGGGGGCGCTCTACACCAGGCAATGGTGATCGTGCGCCTACATTCCCCACGAGAATCGCCTGTTTGACAAAACCCAGCGGTTGCATCA
>ODAI011352858.1_pt1 | contig 12130 bp, 11 predicted proteins | sample 1539321 | NCBI WGS metagenome assembly ODAI01 (sample SAMN02144231, study PRJEB22623) | gut metagenome | biome: sheep rumen | host: Ovis aries | place: New Zealand
CTTGGCAGTCTCCTCGGCTTTCCGTTTCGGTTCTCAGCTCCTTTAGCAGTTGGAGGATCCGGCTACCGGGGGCTGAGACGTGCCCCAGCGCCCTCGGCGGCCAGAAATAATGGTTACCAGGGGCATAGAGGGGGCATAGCGCCCTTGGTGGCAAGAAATTACTGTTGCCAGGGGCGGAGAAAGGCTCCAGTGCCCCTGGCGGCAAGGAAAAGCGGTTGCTGGGGGCGGGGAAGGGTTCTGGCGCCCCGGGCGGACAGAAAAAGCGGTTACCAGGGGCGGAGAAGAGGCTCTGCGCCCCTGGCAGGAAGAAAACCTGTTGCCAGGGGCGGAGAAGGGCCACAGCGCCCCTGGCGGCAAGGAAAAGCGGCTACCGGGGGCGGAGAGGGGGCGTGGTGCCCCTGGTGGATGGGAAAAGTTGTTGCCAGGGGCGGAGAAAGACCGCGGTGTCCCGGGCGGGAGATAATGTGGTTGCCTTCTTTGTCAGGTGGACGAGGTCGGATTTCAGGGGGTGTACCAGGTACACCCAGTGTGGCTCTGAAGGGGTTCTGGGGCGGGGCCGGTGGACCTGGTGCAGGCCTTCAAAGTGGACCTGGTCCACCGCGGTGCCTAAAGCGGGAGGGAGCCGCTGTGTCTGCCAAGATAGGGGGATTATCCTTCCCGGAGATGATAGATTATTGCGTGGTTCTGGCGGCTGGCAGTGGGTTTTATGGTTTTCGTTGTGGGGGTTTGGTGCGGAAATTGGTTTGAAATCGTAAGATAATTAGGGTCTAATTCTGATAATTGATAATTAAAATGATGGAATAACGTCTCATAGAGATAATTTTACTGCTGAGAATCAAGAAGTTTCGAAAAAATGTTTTGTTAATCAAAAATTTCACTATCTTTGTAACCGGACATGCTCCCGGTCCGCAGGGCAGATGACGGGAGAATGACATTCCAGTTAGTTAGTAGTGTTATTGGTTAGTAGAACGTTATGTTCGATGCAGAAACCGTAAAAGCCTTTTACGGCGAGTATGGCAGACGGGTCGCAGCCGCCCGGCGTGCGCTGGGGCGGCCGCTGACCCTCTCGGAGAAGATCCTGTATTCCCACCTCTACGATCCGGAAGCGATCCGGCCGCTGAAGCGGCTGGAGGACTTCGGTGAGTTCCGCCCTGACCGTGTGGCGATGCAGGATGCGACGGCCCAGATGGCCCTGCTCCAGTTCATGAGCACGGGTCGCGAGGCCGTCAGCGTGCCCACGACGGTGCACTGCGACCATCTCATCTGCGCGCGCAAGGGTGCGGAGCAGGACCTCGCGGAGGCGCTCCGCACCAACGCCGAGGTCTACGATTTCCTCTCTTCCGCCGCGGCGCGCTACGGGATTGGTTTCTGGAAGCCGGGCGCCGGCATCATCCACCAGATCGTGCTGGAGAATTACGCTTTTCCCGGCGGGATGATGGTCGGTACGGACTCCCACACGCCCAATGCCGGCGGCATGGGCATGCTCGCGATCGGCGTGGGCGGCGCGGACGCCGTGGACGTGATGACCGGGATGCCCTGGGAACTGCGGATGCCGCGCGTGATCGGTGTGCGCCTGACCGGCTCGCTCAAGAGCTGGGCTTCCCCCAAGGACGTGATCCTCAAGCTGGCGGGCATGCTGACCGTCAAGGGCGGCACCAACGCCGTCATCGAATACTTCGGCCCCGGCACGGAGAATCTTTCCTGCACCGGCAAGGCCACCATCTGCAACATGGGCGCCGAGGTGGGCGCCACGAGTTCCGTCTTCCCCTTCGGGGTGCATATCGCCGAGTACCTGATGGCGACGGGCCGTACCGAAGTGGCGGCGCTGGCGTCCGGCGTCAGCGCGGAGCTCCGCGCCGACGACGCCGTCCAGGCGCACCCCGAGCAATTCTACGACGAAGTCTATCATATCGACCTGTCCAAGCTCGAACCGTATATCAACGGCCCTTTCACGCCCGATGCGGCCTGTCCGCTGGGCGGGATGAAGGACCGCCAGGCCCAGGAGCATTTCCCGCACCGCGTGGAGGTGAGCCTGATCGGCTCCTGCACCAATTCGTCCTACCAGGACCTGGCGCAGGCCGCCTCCGTGGCGCGCGGTGCGCTGGAGGCCGGCCTGAAGCCGAAGGCCCGGCTGGTCGTGATCCCGGGCAGCGCGCAGGTGCGCGCGACGGCCGAGCGGGACGGCCTGCTGGACACCCTCCGGGAGGCCGGCGCCACCGTGATGGCCAACGCCTGCGGCCCCTGCATCGGGCAGTGGGACCGGCAGGCTGACGATCCGACGCGCCGCAATACGATCGTGACCAGCTTCAACCGCAATTTCGCGAAGCGGGCGGACGGCAATCCCAATACGCACGCGTTCATCTCCTCGCCGGTCCTGGCGGTGGCGCTCGCCTTTGCGGGCGAGCTGGACTTCGACCCGCGCTCCGACACCGTGGACGGTGTCTGGCTGCGCGCCCCGCGGGGCAGCGAACTGCCCCCGAGGGGCTTTGTGCCGGACGTGTCCGGCTACGTCGCCCCGCAGGCCGGCAGCCCCGATCCGGTGATCCGGCACGGCAGCAAGCGCCTGCAACGCCTGCAGCCTTTCGCGCCGTGGGACGGCCGGGATTTCGAGGCGCTCCCCCTGCTGATCAAGGTCAAGGGCAAGTGCACCACGGACCACATCTCGATGGCCGGCCCGTGGCTGAAATACCGCGGCCACCTGGAGAACATCTCCGACAACCTCCTGCTGGGCGCCATCGACGCCTTCACCGGCCGCAGCGGGCCCGTCGCTCCGCGCGCCAAGGCGCTGCGCGACGCCGGCCCCGGCAGCATCATCGTGGCCGAGGACAACTACGGCGAGGGCTCCAGCCGCGAGCATGCGGCGATGGAGCCGCGCTTCCTGGGCGTGCGCGCCGTGCTCGCCAAGAGCTTCGCGCGCATCCACGAGACCAACCTCAAGAAGCAGGGCGTGCTGGCCCTGACCTTCGCCCGCCCGTCGGACTACGCCAAGGTGCGTGCCGGCGACACGCTGGACGTCCGCTGCGCCGGCATCGAGCCCGGCCAGCCGGTCGGGGTGGTCCTGCACCACGCCGACGGCACGCAGGAGGCGATCCAGGCGCGCCACAGTTACACCGCGCAGCAGATCGCCTGGTTCCGGGCGGGCTCCGCGCTCAACACCCTCTCGAAATGATCAGCCAGGCCATCCCTTATATTCCCGGCGACGGCGTGGGACCCGAAGTCACCACGGCGATGCGCCGCATCCTCGACGCCGCCGTCGCGAAAGCCTACGGCGGGGAGCGCCGCCTGGAGTGGCTGGAGCTCGCCGCCGGCCAGAAGGCCTTCGACTGCCTGGGCACCTATCTGCCCGGCGAGACGATGGAAGCCTTCCGCCGCCACAAGATCGGCATCAAGGGCCCCCTCACGACCCCGGTCGGCGGGGGCATCCGCTCGCTCAACGTCGCCCTGCGCCAGGGCCTCGACCTGTTCGTGTGCCTGCGTCCTGTGCGCTGGTTCCGCGGCGTGGCGTCGCCCGTGAAGCACCCCGAGCGCGTGGACATGGTCATCTTCCGCGAGAACACCGAAGACATCTACGCCGGCATCGAGTGGGAGGCCGGCACGCCGGAGGCGGAGAGATTCGGCCGCTTCCTGCGCGAGGAGATGGGCGTGACCAAGGTCCGCTTCCCGGAGAGCTCCTCCTACGGCGTCAAGCCGGTCTCGCGCGAGGGCACGCGGCGGCTCGTGCGCGCCGCCTGCCGCTACGCGCTCGACCACGGCCGCCCCTCCGTCACCCTCGTGCACAAGGGCAACATCATGAAATACACCGAAGGCGGCTTCAAGCGCTGGGGCTATGAGCTCGCGCAGGAAGAGTTTGGGGCGGAGATCGCCTCCGGCCGCCTCGTGATCAAGGACTGCATCGCGGATGCGTTCCTGCAGAACGCGCTGCTGCGGCCGGAAGATTATTCCGTGATCGCCACGCTCAACCTCAACGGCGACTACATCTCCGACATGCTGGCCGCCCAGGTGGGCGGCATCGGCATCGCCCCGGGCGCCAACATCAACTACGACACCGGCGCCGCGTTGTTCGAGGCCACGCATGGCACGGCCCCCGACATCGCGGGCCGCGACCTCGCCAATCCCTGCTCCAACCTGCTCTCCGGCGTGATGATGCTGGAGCACCTGGGCTGGGACGAGGCCGGCGCGCTCGTGACCGCCGCGCTGGAGCGCTCCTTCTCGGAGGGCTTCGCCACGGCCGACCTCGCGCGGCTGATGCCCGGCGGCAAGCCGCTCGGCACCCGCGCCTTCACCGACCATATCCTCTCGCTGCTATGACCACGAAGACCAAGAAGGAATACCTGATCTACAAGCTCTCCGACGAGATGAAGGGCAGCACCCGCATGGACGCCGCCCTCTTCAAGAAGCTGGACGTCAAGCGCGGGCTGCGCAACGAGGACGGCACCGGCGTGCTCGTGGGACTGACCAACATCGGCAACGTCGTGGGCTACGACCGCAAGCCGGACGGGAGCATCGAGCCCATCGAGGGCCGGCTCTATTTCCGGGGCTACGAAGTCCGGGACCTGGTGCATGCGATCATGGCCGAGAAGCGTTTCGGCTACGAGGAGATCTGCTTCCTGCTGCTCTCCGGGCGCCTGCCGGACGCCGAGGAGCTCCAGTCCTTCAAGGACCTGGTCTACGAGAACATGCCCCTGGAGCAGAAGACCATCCTGCACATCATCGAGCTGGAGGGCGACGACATCATGAACATCCTGGCGCGCAGCGTGCTGGAGTTCTACACCTTCGACGAGAACCCGGACGACGTGTCGCGCGACAACCTGATGCGCCAGAGCATCGAGCTGATCTCGAAGTTCCCGGCCACGATCGCCTACGCCTACAACATGTACCGGCACCACCACCACGGCCGCTCGCTGCACATCCGCGACGCGCAGCCGGGGCTGTCGCTGGCGGAGAATTTCCTCTACATGCTCAAGGGCGCCGACTACACGCCGCTGGACGCCCGCACGCTGGACCTGCTGCTGATCCTGCATTCCGAGCACGGCGGCGGCAACAACTCGACGTTCACCGTGCGCGTGACTTCGTCCACGGGCACGGACACGTTCTCGTCCATCGCCGCCGGCATCGGCTCGCTCAAGGGCCCCAAGCACGGCGGCGCGAACCTCAAGGTCTGCGACATGATCGCCTTCATGAAGCAGGAGATCGGCGACTGGAACGACGAGGCCGAGATCGCCGCCTGCGTGCGCAAGCTGCTCGCCGGCGAGGTCTTCGACCGCTCCGGGCTCGTGTACGGCATCGGACACGCCGTCTACACCAAGTCCGACCCGCGCGCCGTCCTGCTCAAGGAGATGGCCCGCGAGCTCGCCATCGAGAAGGGCCGCCTGTCGGAATTCGAGTTCATGGAGCTCATCGAGAAGGTCGCCATCGAGACGATCTACGCCGTCAAGGGCAAAGGCAAGACCCTCTGCGCCAACGTCGATTTCTACTCGGGCTTCGTCTACGACCTGATCGGCATCCCGCGCGAGATCTACACCCCGCTCTTCGCCATGGCGCGAATCGTGGGCTGGTGCGCCCACCGCAACGAGGAGCTCAACTTCGAAGGCCGCCGCATCATCCGCCCCGCCTACCGCTGCGTCACCGACGAGAAGGAATACGTCGCAATGGCCGACCGCTGATCAGAGTCCGAGGATGGCGGCGGGGGAGATGCCTAGCGTGGCACAGAGTCGGCTGGCGATCCGCAGGGTCGGCTCCGCCCGTCCGGAGATGTAATCGCTGATCCGGGAGGGGCTGACGCCGATCCGCGCGGCCAGTTCCTTCTGGGTCAGTTGTTTTTCGATCAGGGATTCCTGGATCAGTTCGGCCGGGGTAGGCTTCTCGATCGGGAAGTGCTCCTTCTCGTATTCGATGACGATGTCGGAGTAGATCGAGAGTTCCACGGCCTTCTCCTCATTGGGATCGTCTCCGCTGACCAGGGGCAGCAGGTCTTCGATGCGCTCCAGCGCATACTGATATTGCATTTCCGTGATACGTCCCATCCTCTAAATAGTTGAAGCGTCTATCTTGTCATACTCCTTGTGCGTCCCGACAAAGCGGATGAACAGGTAGCCCATCACGAACTTGGCCACGACCACCAGCCGGTGTTTATTGCCGCCGATGTTGAATACGTAATGCTGGTTGCCCACGTAGTCGGCCGAAGCAAAATCCTTCCGGATATCCGTCAGACCGGTCCATTCAGCCTCTTCCGCGATGGAATACCATCGCTCCAAAGGCCCTTTGGCGTCCTCCCGCCCCGGGCTGGTATAGAAGTCCTTCAGTTTCCTGTGCGAGACAATCCTCATCGGCTGGCATTTTTGCAAAAGTAGTAATAATTCGGAAAAATAAATACTATGGTGCTGAAACTTTTAAATTTCAGAATTTCTATGCTTTGAAATCTCAGCCAGGGACTTCCGCATCATTCGCCCTGGCGAGCGTGCATATCGTCCCAAAGTTTGGACCCTTATGCGCGTTTTAGGCGTTTTTTGCGCATATCGTCCCAAAGTTTGGACCCTTATGCACGCTACGCCGGTCGGGGATAGGGCGGGAACGGTTAGGCTGGAGCCGGAACCAGAATCGGAGCCGGAACCAGAGCCGGAACGGTCAGGCTGTCCCCAGGTCAGCCTTGAGCCGGCGGATGGCGCATGCTGCGTCGCCGCCGGCTTCGTCGAGCAGGGTCACGAAGCGGCTGCCGATGATGCCGCCGCTGGCGTGTGCGCACGCGGCGTCGAAGGTGGGGCGGTTGCTGATGCCGAAGCCGACCATCCGGGGGATGCGCAGGTGCATGTCCTCGATCCGCCGGAAGTACGCCTGCTTCTGCGCGTCGAAATCTTTCTGCGCGCCGGTCGTGGCGGCGGAGGAGACCATGTAGATGAAGCCGGAGGTGTTGGCGTCGATCAGCCGCACCCGCTCCTCGGAAGTCTCCGGGGTGATCAGCATGATGAACCGCAGGCCGTAGCGTTCGGCGACGGCCTTGTAGCTCTCCATGTAATCCTTGAACGGCAGGTCCGGGATGATCATCCCGTCGACGCCCACCTCCACGCAGCGCTGACAGAAGCGCTCGAACCCGAATCGGAACACGGGGTTGAGGTAGCCCATCAAGATGAGGGGGATGTCCACGTCGGCGCGGATGCCTTCCAGCTGGGAGAAGAGTTTCTCGAGGGACATCCCGTTCCGCAGGGCCTTGGTGGCGGCGTCCTGGATCACGGGGCCGTCGGCCATCGGGTCGCTGAACGGGATCCCGATCTCGATCATCGCCACGCCCTCCCGGGCGAGGGTGCGGATGACGTCCGCCGTGCCGTCCAGGGTGGGCGCGCCGGCGCAGAAGTAGATGGAGAGCAATCGCTGCGGATTGCTGCTGAAGAGTCTGTCTATACGGTTCATGGTCTTATCGTTGCAGGTTTTCCAAAAAGATTTCCATCAGTTCCGGGTCCTTGATGCCCGGCGCCGTCTCGAAGCGGCTGTTGAGGTCGAATCCGGCGAGGTAGGGGTAGATGAAGTCGTGGAGCGTCTCCACGGTGTCCAGCCCGAGCCCGCCGCTGAGGATGAAGCGCGTCTTCTCCTCGTAGTCGTCCATGATGGACCAGTCGAAACGCTGGCCGCTGCCGCCGTGGCCGGGGGTCTTGGTGTCGAAGAGGAAGAGGTCGCAGGTGCCTTCGTAGCCGGCGACGGTGTTGCGCACGCGCTCGTTGGCGATGCCGAAGGCTTTGATGACGCGCAGGCCGTCGCGCTCGCGCAGCTGCGCGCAGAATTCGGGCGTCTCGGCACCGTGGAGCTGGATGTAGTCGAAGCGGAAGGTGTCGTGGCGGCGCAGGATCTCCTCGCGCGTGGCGTCGACGAAGACGCCCACGCGCCCCGCGCGCCGCGGGAGGTAGGAGGGGACCTCGCGCACGCAGCGCGGCGAGCCGGGCCAGAAGATGAATCCGATCAGGTCGACGCCCAGGGCTTCGATGTCGCGGATGTTCTCCCCATCGGTCATGCCGCAGACCTTGACGAGTTTGTTGTTGATCATAGGGCTTGGATGAATTGGGCGAGGGCGGTGCCCGGCTCGGGTTGTCTCATGAAATGCTCTCCCATCAGGAAGCCGCGGAAGCCGGCGGCCCGCAGCGCCCGTACGGTCGCCGGGTCGCCGAGCCCGCTCTCGGAGATGAAGACCGGCCCCACTCCCTCTTCCGTCATGCTCCGCAGCGCCGGCGCCAGGTCGAACGACGCCTGCACGTCGGTGACGAAGGTCCCGAGGTGCCGGTTGTTGACCCCGACCACGTCGATGTCCGGGGTGACATAGTCCAGCTCGTCGGCGCCGTGGATCTCCAGGAGCACCTCCAGTCCCAGGCGGTGGGCCTCCGCCGTGAGCGCGGCGCAGTCGCCGCGACCCAGGCACGCGGCGATGAGCAGCACGGCGTCGGCGCCCGCCTGCCGGGCCTCGACGAGCTGGACCGGGTCGATGATGAAGTCCTTGCGCAGGATGGGGAGGTCCACCAGCGGGCGTACCTGGCGGATGAAGTCCAGGCTGCCGCCGAAATAGGTCTCGTCCGTGAGGATGCTGAGCGCCGCGGCGCCCGCCGCCGCGTAGGCCGGCACGACCTCCAGCGGCGACGCGTCGGCGTGGATCCAGCCTTTCGAGGGAGATTTGCGCTTGAACTCGGCGATGATGCCGGTCTCTGAAGCCAGCAGTGCCTGCTTCAGAGACCGGCGTCTCTGAGCCTTCACCCCCTGCACCCCCTCAAGGGGGATGGCACGCAGATCGCTGGCGCTCGCGTGCGCCTCTGCACGATGCGTTCGGGCGGCCTGCAGCTCCTGCCGTTTCGTGGCGATGATCTGTTCGAGGATGTCCATCGGACTAGCTGTTGATGGCGAGGAAACGCTTGAAGGCGGCGAGGGCCCGGCCGCTGTCCAGCGACTCGCGGCACAGCGCGATCGACTCCTCCACGGAGAGGTTGCGGTCGATCACCGAGATGCCGCAGGCGGCGTTGGCGAGGATGACGGACTTCTGCGCCTCCGTGGCCGTGCCCTCAAGCACGGCGTCGAAGATGCGCCGGGCATCCTCCGCCGTGGCGCCGCCGTAGATATCCTTTGGCTCAATGTAGTTGAGCCCCAGGTCCTTGGGCGTGAAGACCTTCTCGAAGTTGGGCGTCACGAGCTTGAAGCCGGAGGTCAGCGAGATCTCGTCGTAGCCGTCATAACTGGTGACCACGCCGTAGTTGTCCCCGATCTTCTGGTGGGCGCGGACGTAGAGGCGCAGCTGCGCCTGCGTGGCCGTGCCGTGCAGGGAGTTGCGCGGCTGGCAGGGGTTCACGAGCGGGCCGAGCAGGTTGAAGCAGGTCGGCACGCCGAGCGCCCGCCGGACGGGGCCCACGAACTTCATCCCGTAGGCGAACAGCGGGGCGTGGAAATAGCACACGCCGGACTCGTCCAGCGAGCGGCGCAGCACGTCCGCGTCGTCGCTGAACTTGGCGCCGTGGGCCTGCAGGACCGTGCTGGCGCCGCTCACGGAGGTGCTGGCGCCGTTGCCGTGCTTGGTGACCTTGTAGCCGGCGCCGGCGATCACGAAGGCCGAGCAGGTGGAGATGTTGAAGGTGTTCTTGCCGTCGCCGCCGGTGCCCACGATGTCGAGGGTGTTGGCGTCGCCGATGTCGATGTGGCGGCCGGTCTCCAGCAGGCCGTCGCGGAAGCCGAGCAGCTCGTCCACGGTCACGCCGCGGGCCTGCAGGGCCATCAGCAGGGCTGCGATCTGGCAGTCGTTGTATTGTTCGCGGGTGATGCCGAGCATCAGTTCGTGGGTCTGTTCGCGGGAGAGGCTCTCGCCTTCGACGAGTTGGTTCAGATACTGTTTCATATATTACTAACGATTAATGATTCAACCAGTTGGATAGGATGCGCGCCCCGTCCGGGGTGAGCACGCTTTCGGGGTGGAACTGCAGGCCGCGCAGGTCCAGGCTGCGGTGGCGCAGGGCCATCACCAGCCCCTCCGGGCTGACGGCCGTGCACTCCAGGCAGGCGGGCAGCGTGGCTGCGTCGACCACCCAGGAGTGGTAGCGCCCTACGGGGAATTCCTCCGGCAGGCCGGAGAGGAGGTAGTCGTCCGCGACGCGGCGGCAGGGCGTCTGCACGCCGTGGAAGACGGTCTCGAGGTTGACGAGCGTCCCCCCGAAGGCCTCTCCGATGGCCTGTTCACCCAGGCAGATGCCCAGGATGGGCTTGCTGCCGGCGTAATGCAGGATGACGTCGGGCATCAGCCCGGCCTCGGACGGGATGCCGGGGCCCGGCGAGAGCAGGATCTTGTCGTAGGATTCGAGCTCTTCCAGGCGGAAGCGGTCGTTGCGCCAGACGCGGAAGTCCGCGCCGAGTTCGCGCACGAGGTGCACCAGGTTGTAGGTGAACGAGTCGTAGTTGTCGATGATGGCGATACGCATAGGGCGGCTAGAGTTGGGCGGCGCGCTCGATGGCGGTGCGCAGCGCGCCAAGTTTGTTGCCTACTTCCTGGAGTTCGTAATCGGGGTCGCTGGCGGCGACGATGCCGCCGCCGGCCTGGAACCAGAGCTCGCCGCAGCGGCTCACGAAGGAGCGGAGGGTGATGGCCTGGTTCAGCGACCCGTCGAGGCCGATGCAGCCCACGCAGCCGCCGTAGGCGCCGCGGTTGTGGGGCTCCAGCTCGGAGATGATCTGCATGGCGCGGACCTTCGGCGCGCCGGAGAGCGTGCCGGCCGGGAAGGTGTCGATGAAGGCCCGGATGGGATCGGCCCCTTCGTCGAGTTTGCCGCTGACGCGGCTGACCAGGTGGATGACGTGGGAGTAGTATTGCAGCTCCTTGTAGAAGTCCACCTTCACGTCGTGGCAGTTGCGGGAGAGGTCGTTGCGCGCCAGGTCCACGAGCATCACGTGCTCGGCGTTCTCCTTGGGGTCGTTCCGGAGGAATTCCGCGCCGCGGGCGTCGGCTGCATCGTCCCCCGTGCGCCGGGTGGTCCCGGCGATGGGGTCGATGGTCGCCCGCCCGCCCTCGATGCGGCAGTGTGTCTCCGGCGAGGAGCCCAGGATGCGGTAGCCGCCGAAGTCCATGTAGAAGAGGTACGGGGAGGGGTTGATGGCCCGCAGGGCCCGGTAGAGCTGGAAATCGTCGCCCTCGTAGCGCTGCACGAAGCGCCGCGACAGCACGACCTGGAAGACGTCGCCGCGGCGGCAGTGGGCGATGCCGCGGCGCACGTTGGCGCGGTGCTCCTCGTCCGTGAGCGGCGAGCTGACTTCGCCCACGGGGCGGAAGTCGTAGAGCGCGGCGGCCGGGCGGCCGAGCAGGCGCTCGATGCGCCCCGACTGCGGCTCCTCCCCCGCCGGCACCAGCTCGTGCAGGGTCAGCCGGTTGCGGAAGTGGTCGAATTCGAGCGTGTAGCGGAACAGGATGTAGAGCAGGTCCGGGGCGTCGTGCTCGGCGCGCGTCTCGTCCTTGACGGGGATGTCCTCGAAGTAGCGGATCGCATTAAAGGAAGTGAAGCCCCAGAGGGAGCATGCTGCCCCCTCTGGGCTTCCAGCCGCCTTCACCCCCTGCGCCCCCTCAAGGGGGATGGCCGGATGATCGCTTTTGCGATCCGGCCTGCTCGCGGCAACGATATCAAATCGCCGGATGAAGTCGCGGATCAGCCGGTCGGCGGGGTAGTCCCGGGTGATGGCGCGCTCGCGCACGGACCCGTCGGGCAGGCGGCGGAAGCCGGTGCCGTGGGCGATGCCGACTTCGGCGAGCGGCTCCAGCGCGATGAACGAGCGGGCGTCGCGCCCGGTGTGGTAGTCGCTGCTCTCCATGAGGATGGAGCGGGTGGAGGCGTCGCGCAGCCGCAGGTAGGCCGACACCGGCGTATGGAGGTCGCCGGGCAGCGGCCGGCTGGTCAGGGTATAGGCGTAGGTGGTTCTCATTTCTTGTAGTAGTTGAGGTAGGTTTCGATGTCCTTGTCGCCGCGGCCGGAGACGGTCAGCACGACGAGGTCTTCCGGACGGAACTGCATTTTCGGGAGGGCGCCGAGGGCGTGGGCGCTTTCGAGGGCCGGGATGATGCCCTCGAGGCGCGTGAGCTCGTAGGCGGCCGCCACGGCTTCGTCGTCATTGACGGGGATCACGCGGGCCC
>ODAI012713713.1_pt1 | contig 12130 bp, 11 predicted proteins | sample 1539321 | NCBI WGS metagenome assembly ODAI01 (sample SAMN02144231, study PRJEB22623) | gut metagenome | biome: sheep rumen | host: Ovis aries | place: New Zealand
ACCGCTGCCAGCGAGGGTAGAGCGAGAGCGTGCCCAAGGCGTTTGTGCAACTTGACGAGACGGTGTTCCCTTAACCACCTTTTGACCTCAACATCATTATATTTATATAAGTGATTTCAAGATATGTAATTTCAAAATGCCCTGCATTCAAGTATTTAGGTAAAACACACAAAGATTTGTTTCGAAAGGAAAGATACAATGGCAGTTAATCCCTTACAGATCATGAAGATCAAAACGCAGCTCAATAATTTCAGGAAAAGGCATCCCGGATTCACGTCCTTTATCCGCGCGGTCCGCAGGAAGGGGCTGCCTGAAGGCTCTGTTGTGGACCTGAAGGTCACTTCTCCCGATGGCGAGACTGTGACGACTAATTTCCGTGTAACCCAGGAAGATCTTGATTTTATCAGCATGATCAGCGAACTGGGTTCATGAATGGGTAAAATACAAGCTGATCAGCGAACCGGGTTCATGAACAGGTAAGGAAAAAGAAAACACCCCTGCGGCGCATCTGTCGGATTTGAAACAGATGACCCCAGGGGTGTTTGATCATTCAGAACAGACCGCAGAGCCGGTTTGCTCTTTAAAAAATAAAATCAGAAGTTGTCGGCGTGAAGCTCGAAGTAAGCCTGAGGATGATTGCAGACAGGACATACATCAGGAGCAGCGGGTCCGACTACGATGTGGCCGCAGTTGCCGCACTCCCAGATACGGTCGCCGTCTCTGGAGAATACAAGGCCGCCCTGGATGTTCTCGATCAGCTTGCGATAGCGCGCTTCATGCTCTTTCTCAATGGCTGCGACCATTTCAAAAAGATCGGCGATCTCGTTGAAGCCTTCTTCGCGTGCGTCTTTTGCGAAGCCGGGATACATCTCGGTCCACTCCTCGTGCTCACCTTCTGCAGCGATCTCGAGGTTTTCTACGGTGCCGTGTACGCCTTCAAGAATCTTGTACCAGATCTTGGCGTGTTCTTTTTCGTTGGCGGCAGTCTGCAGGAAGATCTTGGCGATCTGCTCATAGCCGTCCTTTTTGGCCTTGGAAGCAAAATAAGTATATTTGTTTCTGGCCTGGGATTCACCGGCAAATGCTGCCATCAGGTTATCAAATGTTTTGGTCCCGATCAGGTTTTTTCCGAGAGATGCATAATAATCAGTTGCCATAAAAAGCCTCCTTCAATAAGAAAACGGTGGAAAACAGGTATCCGTATACGGAGCGAGTATTGAATGACTGTGCCTACAGACCACCTGAGGTTACAAATCAATGATAACACTTTTGAGACGGTTAATAAAGAGCATCCACAGTTGTTTTTATGCATGTTTTTATACTTGCGGTCATGATTTCGGGTTCATAAAAATGCATGGATCAGCCGCACTGGCTGCCGCGCATAAACTTTTTCGGCCTGCCTCAGACATCGGGAATACGCCCCTCCCGCGCACAACGATCCGCTTTTTGGGTGAGTCTGTATTTCTGCTCTGTATCTGTTGGTTACGAGCCGCTCCACTATACTCGACGTGCTTTTTGAGCGCTGAAGCGCTCAAAAACCGGAGTTTTACGGGGTTCGGCGTTTCGCGCAGAGAAATTGGAATCGTCGAACGCAATGTTACCCGCACATCCCGGTCAGGGTGTGACGAGTAACAACTGCTGTATATTCTCTGAAAAAAAGAAAAGACTTTTCCGTAATGGAAAATAGATGTATGATAGTAGTGATTGTTTTTTCGTCCCAGTACAGATCACCACAGGAGGATTAGAGAATGGTCAAAGAAAAAACGAATGAGAATATGACGGGTGCCGGCAACGGTCCTGAAGGAAGACCCTCCGCCGCTGCGGACAGGCGCGCTCTGACAGATCAGGGAAAACTTGTCTACAGAGAGAAAAAAAGATGGGGATTTCTGGGGCTTCCATTTACATTTACAACATATCTGATCTACGAAAATGATATCCAGATCAAAACCGGATTTCTTTCTGTTATAGAGAATGACTGCTACATGTACCGCGTAATCGATGTCCAGCTCCGTGTCGGCTTCTGGCAGAGGCTTTTCGGGCTCGGTACAGTGCACTGCGTGACATCCGATGCGACCAACAAAACGATCACACTCAAGAATATCCGCCACGCAAAGGACATCAAGGATTTTATTTACCGCGCATCCGAGGATGCCAAGCTTCGCAGAAGGACTGTGAACATGCAGAATATCGGCGCCTACGAGGACCTCGACGGCGATGGTTTTCCGGACTGATTTTATGTATTGAGCGGATGAATCAGCCTTGTGCGCAAGGGGGCGTTCGATGATTTTTTATGACAAATTGTATGTGAGTCCGATGGTCCGCAATCCCGGGAAGATCAGGAGAGATCTGCTGCGCGGAAAGGGACACCTGTCGACCTATGTCCTGGTTCTGGCTCATGGCCCGGAGGGAAGACCGCAGCTGGAGATCATGCACTGCGCAAATCTTCAGACCAGATACTATAAGGTGCATGAACCTTTTATCGTGGGGATCGCAGCGGGAAAAGCAGATGCGGTGGAGCTGGTCGATACCCTCACAACAGAATCATATCATATGACCGGGCAGTGGAATGCCGCACAGTATCTGGCGGCCCGGACTGCCTTTTAAGAGGAGAGTAGTAGGCGATGGCAGTTTTTTTGACTGTGCTGAAGGTGCTGGGAATTGTGCTCCTGGTCCTGCTGGCATTTCTTCTGATCATTATGCTGCTCGTTCTTTTTGTTCCTTTTCGTTATTCCTTTTCCGGAGGAGTCAATGATCCGGAGGGAAGTACTGAGATCCTCCATCTTGACCCCAAAAAAGATATTTCAATGGAGGGAAATGTCCGATGGCTTCTGGGACTTCTATACGCCGGCGCAGTGGTCGGCGGCGGAGATGAACAGGACCCGCTGGTCCGGGTCGAAGCCCGTTTTTTAGGGCGGAAGATTCCATTGGACAAGATTCTGGAACGGAAGGAAAAAGAGAAGGAGGAGGAAAAGCCCAAAGAGCCGGAGAAAGCAGAAGAAAAGAAGACGCTGGATGAAAAGATCGAGGCTGTATTGCAGCGGATCGAGAAAATCTCCCGCAGAATAGAGGATGCGCTCTATGTCCTGCAGACGGAGTACGGGATGCGGGCAAAAGAGTTGATCCTGAAGCGTATCCTTTACATGATTGAAAAAACCCTGCCCTCCGAATGGGGGCTCACCGGTGTCCTTGGACTGGGAGACCCGGCACGCAGCGCACAGGTCTTTGCTGTACAGGGATATTTATATCCGGTCACAGCCGGACATGTTTCGATCGGAACAGATTACGAACTGTACAGGTTTGACCTGCAGGGTGCAGCAAGGGGGAAAATACGGCTGTTCACATTCGTATACGGCGGAATCCGCATTCTGCTCTGCAGAGATGTATGGCGGCTGATCCGCAGACTGCGCCGGGGTCCGGCTCCTGTCCGAAACGGAAACGGCCACCGCTATGGCAGCGGCAGAGGAAACAGCAAACCAAAAGGAAACGGAAACGGCAGCAATCCCGCGGTCACATAGAAGCAAGTTTCCCTTTAGGGCACGTACCCCGCGGCTGGGGGCACGGATAATGCGCGATGAAGATTAAACATACTTGGTCTGAAGCACCGCTTGACCGGCTGCAGAAGACAGATTGCAGGTGAAGGCAGATCAGAAGACAGGTGAAAGGAAAGGATCATATAGCGATGGAAGAAAAAAAGAACGGTAATGGCAATGGTCTGAAGCTGAACGGTTCGAAACAGAACAGTTTTAACCAGGTTCTCGAATCAGTTATGCAGGGCGCCCAGGGAGTGCTTACCTCCAGAACTGTAGTAGGTGAGCCTATTACTGTGGGCGATACGATCATCATCCCCCTCTCCGATGTCAGCATCGGTGTCGGAGCAGGATCCAATGGTGCGGACCGTAAGGACGGCGGCATGGGCGGCTTTTCCGCCAAAATGACACCTTCCGCTGTTCTGGTGATCAAGAACAACATGACAAAGGTCGTCAATGTCAAGGACCAGACCAGCATCACACATATCATGGATATGATTCCCGAAGTCATCGACAAGATCCGTTCCCGCAATACTGAGATGATTTCTGATGAAGAAGCTGCAAATACAGCTTTCCCCGAGAGGGCAAAGACCGAATAACCGGCTTTTGGAAAAAAGAACAGCTCCGAGGGGATGATCCCTGCGGAGCTGTTATTTTTGATTATTATCCAAGACATTCAGGCTTTGCCGGAGAAGAATGCTGCATGTGATTCGGGGCACATCGACAATACTTGATCCGGTGCCTGAGAAATATGCCTTATGCACGCTCGACCTTGCCGGAACGCATGCATCTGGTGCAGACATGAATCTTTTTGCTGCCGCCGGCAGTCTTTACAGCAATTCTCTGAACGTTCGCATGCCAGACTTTATTAGATCTTCTATGTGAATGGCTGACCTGATTTCCAAAGAAAGCGCCTCTGCCGCAGATATCGCACTTGGCCATCTTAACACCTCCTAACCCTTTTAAAATAAGGTAATTATTCAACACCCCAACGATCGCCGGATTATCCTGCGGTTATGAGAGAGAGCACCGCGCGAACCTCTTGATCGTGGGCATCAATCATGGACGCACATTCGCTATCGTGCCGAATAGTTACAAGTTCGGAAAAACAACATTAGTATATTATCAGAAACAAATGTTGATTGCAAGCAAAATATTTTTATTTAACAAAAGGTTTTTTTAAAATGCATTGCAATTGTATGTTTTCTTTTTTGCGTCATTCGGGTATAATTTATTTGTCAATTTATGCTCGGAGCAGTCTGTAAGGCGTTTACAACCTCTGCAAGTGAGACATTTTGCACCTGCGCGGAAGATCCGGCATAAGCATAAAGAGACGTTGGGCGATGGTGCTTTTAAACGCCCATGCAAAAAATGCGAATAAACCGCTTCGGCGGTAATGAAAGGAGAACAACCTGAATATGAAGTCTTCTTACATGAATACGCATATGGGCAATATTTCAATTGACAATGAAGTTATTGCGCAGTATGCAGGCAGCGTTGCTAATGAGTGCTTCGGAATCGTCGGCATGGCCGGCGTCAATATGAAGGAAGGAATTGTCAATCTGCTCAAGAAGGACACAATGACAAAAGGCATTGATGTCACGCTCACCCCGAAGAACCGGCTTGTGATCGACTTTCACGTGATTGTCTCCTATGGTGTTAATATCACGACTGTGGCGGACAACCTGATCGAGAGTGTACGCTATAAGGTGGAAGAGTTTACGGGTCTTGAGATCGAAAAGATCAACATCTATGTGGAAGGTGTCAGACTGATCGACTGATCATGTCAGCAAGAAAGCTGTCTGATCATTGAATAGCAGGAGGAGTATGCGGTGAGCATGAATGAGAATAAGCAGACGGAAAACAACCGGTCAATTGACGCAGGACGTCTCATTGACCTTTTCCTTGCGGGTGCAGCAAATCTTGAGGCGGGAAAAGAGTGGATCAACGAATTGAACGTATTCCCTGTTCCTGACGGAGACACCGGCACCAATATGACATTGACGATCAAATCTGCAGTAGCAGAAGTAGAGAATCTCGATGAGAATGCCCGTTCCATGCGCGATGTGTGCAAGGCAATTTCCTCGGGCTCTCTCCGCGGCGCGCGCGGTAACTCGGGCGTTATCCTGTCCCAGCTTCTGCGCGGCTTCGGAAAAGTCGTCCGCGGGGAAGATGTGATCACTGTTCCGCTGATGGCGGATGCATTTGTCAGGGCTGTGGAGACTGCCTACAAAGCGGTCATGAAGCCCAAGGAAGGCACGATCCTGACAGTTGCCCGCGGTATTTCCGAGAAGGCCAGGGAACTGGCGGACCAGGGAGTCGAGGATTTCGACACCTTCATCCCCGAAGTGATCAACTACGGCGATGAGGTCCTGGCGAAGACACCCGATCTGCTGCCTGTCCTCAAACAGGCCGGGGTCGTCGACAGCGGCGGACAGGGACTGATCCAGTTCCTCAAGGGCTGCTATGACAGATATCAGGGCAAGGAAATCGTGTCCGTAGCTGCACCGGCGGCAGAAGCTGCAGCCGAGGTTCCCGCGGCGGCCGAAGAGCCTGAACTGAAATATCTCTACAGTACAGCCTTTACGATCGTCCTTGATAAGGAATTCAACAAGGCAGCTGCCAAGAGTATGCGCAAATATCTGGACACTCTCGGTGATTCCGTGATCTGCGAGCAGCAGGAAGGCAATATTGTTGCCGTTCAGGTGCATACAAATGATCCAGGTCTTGCCATCCAGAAGGGTATTCAGTATGGCCAGCTCAAGGGGCTTGTTATTGAAAACATGAAGCTGGAAAAAGCCGGATCCGCACAGGCGGCTTCCGAGGCCGAAAACGCGGCAGGTGCGGCAGGTGCCGGTCCCGAGCCCGAAGAAGAGATGCCTCACAAGGAAATCGGCTTCATTACCGTCTCTGTCGGAGAAGGAATTGAAGAGATCTTCCGGGGACTGGGTGTGGACTGTGTCATTTCCGGCGGGCAGACCATGAATCCCAGTACGGACGATATTCTCAATGCAGTCAGGAAGGTGAATGCAGACACGATCTATGTCCTTCCCAACAATAAGAATATCGTCATGGCGGCCAAGCAGGCGGCAGAGCTTTCCGCAGATAAAAAGGTCATTGTGATCCCTACTACCACTATCCCCCAGGGCATCACTGCGATCATCAACTTCGCGCCTGATCTGGGTGTCGAGGAGAACAGCGAGAACATGATCGCCGGTATCGAGGCTGTCAAGAGCGCTGAGGTCACCTATGCAGTCCGCGATACAGTCCTTGATGACGTAGAGATCCACAAAGACGATATGATGGGCATCGGTGATGCCGGTATCCTCGCGGTCGGAAAGGACCGTGACGAGACCGCGCTCGCATGTCTGGAGAAGATGGTCGGCGAAGAGACCGAGATCATCAGTGTCTACTACGGAAAAGATGTGACCGGGGAGGAGGCGGAGAAATTCCGTGAAAGCATCCTTGCCCGTTTCGATTCCTGTGACGTCGAGCTGCAGTTCGGCGGCCAGCCCATTTACTATTACATCCTTTCCGCGGAATGATCCTTCAGTAAATATAATATGTACATTTTTCAATACCGGCCGACAAGGCCGGTATTGATGTCTGATAGGAAATACTATGCGACTTGATACTCCCGTGCAGAAATTGAAGGGCGTCGGCCCCAAAGCGGCCGAAGTTCTGGCGAAAAAAGAGATTTGGACAGTGGGAGACCTCCTTCGCTTCTATCCTCTGGAATACGATTTTTTCACGGATCCGGAGACTGTCGCGGAGGCCGCTGCGGACACTCTGTGTACTATACGGCTGACTGTGATCGGAAGCGGCAGTACCTTTCGTAAGGGTGCCCGTGTGATCTCGCATTTTGAGGGAGCGGACGGCACAGGAAAAGTCCGTCTGACCTTTTTTAACATGCCTTACGTCCGACAGTCTCTGGGTGCGGGAGCTTCTTTTGTCTTTCGGGGCATACTCCGCAGGACAGCCAATGGAAACCGTTTTATGGAACAGCCCCGCTTTTTTTCCGATGCCCAGTATGCCCGGATCCGGGGGACTCTCCAGCCCCGCTACCGCCAGATCAAGGGGATCGGGGACAGCCGCATGCGCACCCTTCTCAAAACGGCGATCGAGGAGACACAGGACCTTCGGGATGATCTGCCCGATCATCTTCAGAAAAAATATTCCCTGACCGGACAGCGCAAGGCGGTTCGTACCATCCATTTCCCGCCTGACCGGGAAGTCCTGCAGACAGCGCGCCGCAGGCTCATTTTTGATGAGTTTTTTTCCTTCATCATCGGTGTGCGCAGGCAAAAGAGCAGAGAGGGGGAGCGGAAAAACCCCCGGCCCATGCACGACGAGACCCGCGAAGGCAAAAGCTGGTGCAGGAGACTTCTGCAGACGCTTCCCTTTTCTCTCACTGATGAACAGGACCGGGCCTGGAAGGAGATCCGCGCAGATCTCACCGGTCCCTTACTCATGAACCGCCTGGTACAGGGAGATGTCGGATCCGGAAAGACGATCCTGGCCTTTCTTGCCCTGGTCCTGTGCGCACAGAACGGAAGACAGGGAGCCCTCATGGCTCCGACAGAAGTTTTGGCGCGGCAGCACATGGAAGGCTTTACTAAGTACATGGAAAAGGCAGGACTCCCTGTCCGGGCGGTCCTTCTGACAGGTTCTGTCAAGGGAAAGGCACGGAAAGAGGCTCTGCAGTCGGTTTGGGACGGGAGTGCTGACGTGGTCATAGGCACCCACGCCCTGTTTCAGGACGCGGTGGAATTCCATGACCTCGGCCTTGTGATCACGGATGAGCAGCATCGCTTCGGAGTGCGCCAGCGCACAGGCCTGACGGAAAAAGGGGAGAATGTACCTGTCCTAGTCATGAGCGCGACACCCATTCCCCGTACTCTGGCCATCATTCTCTACGGAGAACTTCAGGTTTCGTCCCTCCGCGAGCTTCCTCCGGGACGCCTGCCGATCAAAAGCCTTGCCATGCCGGCTGATCAGAGAGGGCGCGCCTACCGGTTTATCCTCTCTGAGATTCAAAAAGGAAGACAGTGTTACGTGATCTGTCCTGCAGTGGAAGAGGGAGAGATGCAGGAAATTGAAAATGTCACTGATTACACTGCAAAACTCCTTTCCGTCCTTCCCCCGCAGGTCCGCATCGATTCAATGACCGGCCGTATGCGGCCGGATGAAAAAAATGCCGTCATGGATACTTTTTCCGCCGGCAATACAGACATCCTTGTGTCAACGACAGTCATCGAAGTGGGCATTAACGTCCCCAATGCCACTGTCATCCTGATCGAGAACGCCGAACGCTTCGGCCTCTCCCAGCTTCATCAGCTCCGCGGACGTGTCGGGCGCGGAGGAGAACAGTCCTACTGCATCTTCCTCTACGGCGGAAAAGAAAAACCTGAAAGACTCGCTGTCCTGGAAAAAAATTCCAACGGCTTCTCCATTGCCGAACAGGACCTCAGGACCCGGGGCCCCGGCGACCTCTTCGGTGTGCGCCAGAGCGGTCTTCCTCAGTTTTCTCTTGCGGATCTTTATGAAGATGCAGACATTTTGCGGCAGGCCGCCGAATGCGCCGATGAGGTGCTCCGCACCAATCCCGGCTTCCAATGTGCCGAAGAACGAAAGGTGGATTATTCTACTATTTAATGGCTTACATATAAAAGCTTACATTTTTAAGGCGGAAAACATATACGTAAAAAGATGATGTCATCAAAAGATTTTCAGTCTAAAGAGAATCCGGAATGGACAGACACAGGTTACAGTCACAGTTCCCAGGGGATTGTGAATAGTGAAAAGGGGAGGGTATATTGCCGTCGAGCATGTTGACTTTCCCATTCTCAAAAGATATTATGTACTTTGACTGTGCATAATTTAGCAAATGAATTGCTGGAAATAAGATTTCTGACACGATCCGCATACCAGGCCTTGTGCTAAAGGAGGAAAACAGTATGCCCAGAGTAGCTGTCATTACGGACTCCAACAGTGGAATCACACAGATGGATGGAAAGAATATGGGAATCGACGTTGTCCCCATGCCTTTTTCCATCGATGAGAAGACTTATTATGAAGATATTAACCTGACCAGGGAAGAGTTCTTCCAGATGATGGCGGACGACAAGGAGATCGTGACGAGTCAGCCGACCCCCGGTGATCTGATGGATCTGTGGGACAAGGCCCTTGAAAAAAACGATCAGGTCGTGTATATCCCCATGAGCAGCGGTCTGTCGGGTTCCTGCCAGAATGCCCGTATGCTGGCCAATGACTACAACGGACGCGTCTTTGTCGTGAACAATCAGCGTATTTCCGTCACACAGAAGCGTTCCGTGCAGGATGCTCTGGCACTTGTAGAAAAAGGCTATGACGCAGCCAGGATCCGTGACATTCTCGAGAAAGAGAGATTCGACGCGAGCATCTATATCATGCTTGATACACTTAAATATCTGAAAAAGGGCGGACGTGTCACTCCCGCTGCCGCGGCGATCGGCACACTGCTCCGGATCAAGCCTGTCCTGCAGATCAAGGGCGAGCGGCTGGATGCTTTTTCAAAAGCCCGCACACTCAATCAGGGCAAGAGTATCATGATCAACGCGATCCACCATGATATTGATACGCAGTTCGGCGGTGTCGATAAAGGCGATGTATGGCTGTATGCCGTCCATGCACAGGTCCCGGAGGCTTTCTCTGTATTTGAAAAGGAAGTACAGGATGCCTTCCCCAACATTCCTGCGGAAAAAGGGCAGCTTTCCCTGAGCGTCTGCTGCCACATCGGTCCCGGCGCTCTTGCCATGGCATGCGTAAAGAAGAGCGATTCACTCAAATAATTCAAAAGCCTGTTCACTGCCTGCCGCAGTTTCCAGGAGAAAAACAGTAAATATGACAAATCATAAAGAACAATACGAGGCCGACAGCATCAGGGTGCTGGAAGGTCTCGAAGCTGTGCGCACAAGACCCGGTATGTATATCGGAAGTGTGTCTACGCGCGGCTTAAACCATCTGATCTACGAGATCGTGGACAACTCTGTCGACGAACATCTGGCCGGATACTGTGACACAATCACAGTGACGCTGGAAGCCGACGGGTCCTGCACGGTATCGGACAACGGACGCGGCATTCCGATCGGAATGCATGAAAAAGGTGTCAGCGCGGAGCGGGTTGTTTTTACAACCCTCCATGCAGGCGGAAAATTTGATAATAACGCTTATAAGACGAGCGGCGGTCTGCACGGTGTGGGTTCCAGTGTCGTCAATGCGCTTTCCGAGCGGATGACCGTTACGATCACCAGAGACGGAAATGTCTACGAGGACAAATATTCCAGAGGCGAGCCCCGCCTTGAGCTCAAGGACGGCCTGCTGCCGATTGTCGGAAAGGCAAAGGGGAGCGGGACCAGGATCAACTTCCTTCCTGATCCGGAAATATTTGAAAAAACACGTTTCAAAGAGGAGGATGTCAAGAGCCGTCTTCATGAGACAGCCTATCTGAATCCTGGCCTTACTATCATATACAGGGATCTTCGGGGCGAAGAGCCCGAGGAGATCACCTATCACGAGCCGGATGGGATTGCCGGCTTTATTCGTGCGCTCAACCGCAAGAAAGAAGCTGTCACCGATGTGATCAGTTTCAGCGGTGAATCCGAAGGGATCCGGATCGAGATCGCGCTGCAGTATGTGAATGAGTTCCATGAAAACGTGCTCGGTTTCTGCAACAACATCTATAATGCCGAGGGAGGAACCCATCTGACCGGTTTTAAGACTGCCTTTACCCAGGTCATCAATACTTATGCCAGAAGTCTCGGAACCCTTAAGGACAAGGACGCCAATTTTACCGGCGCGGATATCCGCAACGGAATGACGGCTGTCATTTCCATCAAGCATCCCTCTCCCCGTTTTGAGGGACAGACCAAGACCAAACTCGACAACCAGGACGCAGCCAAGGCGGTCGCCCAGGTGGCAGGAGAGGAGATCGTGCGCTTTTTTGACAGAAATCTTGATACTCTCAAGTCTGTCATCGGCTGTGCCGAGAAGGCGGCGAAGATCCGCAAGGCGGAGGAAAAGGCCAAGACAAACATGCTCACAAAGCAGAAATTTTCCTTCGACTCCAACGGAAAGCTTGCCAACTGCACCAGCAAGGACCCCTCCAAATGTGAGATCTTCATCGTCGAGGGTGATTCCGCAGGCGGCAGCGCCAAAATGGCCCGCGACCGTATGTATCAGGCAATCCTGCCCATACGGGGCAAGATCCTCAATGTAGAGAAGGCCAGTATCGACAAAATCCTTGCAAATGCCGAGATCAAGACCATGATCAATGCCTTCGGCTGCGGTTTTTCGGAAGGCTACGGCAACGATTTTGACATTTCCAAGCTCAAATATGACAAGGTCATTATCGCGACCGATGCGGATATCGACGGCTGCCACATTGATACACTGGTGCTTACGCTCTTCTACCGCCTCATGCCGGAGCTTATTACCGAGGGCCACGTTTATCTGGCCACGCCGCCGCTGTACAAAGCCATCCCCTCCCGCGGCCAGGAAGAATATCTTTACGATGACGCGGCGCTGGAAAGCTACCGTAAAAAGCATAAGTCCGGATCCTTTAA
>ODAI013303465.1_pt1 | contig 12130 bp, 12 predicted proteins | sample 1539321 | NCBI WGS metagenome assembly ODAI01 (sample SAMN02144231, study PRJEB22623) | gut metagenome | biome: sheep rumen | host: Ovis aries | place: New Zealand
GCTTTTTATGAAGGCAGAAATTATGTCGTAGTGGTAGTCGCCGTCCCTGTCGTAAAGAACAACCTTTTTCTGAATTGATTCTTCTGCGGCTTCTTTTGAAATGTAAATCTGAGTTCCGTATGCAGGGACTGGAGGGTTATCATATGGCCGCCAGACTTCCGGGGTTGTTTCCACCGCCAGTTCCAGGGCATTTAAAAGAGAGCGGGCATCTCCGTTTGCAGTTTCTATAAGATGTTCCAGAGCTCCATCTTCAAATTCTACCTTCCAGTGACCGTAGCCCCGCTCAGCATCGTTCAGCGCCTGAGAAGCCGCCTTGCGCAAATCATCTTTTGTAAGGGCTTTCAGCTGGAAAACCCGGGAACGGCTTACAAGAGCCTTGTTTACTTCAAAAAAAGGATTTTCTGTTGTTGCGCCTATTAAAATGATGGTGCCGTTTTCTACCCAGGGAAGAAGGGCATCCTGCTGGCTTTTGTTCCAGCGGTGAACTTCGTCTACAAAAAGGATTGTGCGGCGGTTGTAAAGATTATAAAAATCCTCTGCCTTTTTAATGGAGTCGCGGATGTCGGCCACACCGGTAAGAACGGCATTAAGGGTAATAAAGTTTGATTTTGTGTGATTTGCAATGACCCGGGCAAGGGTAGTTTTTCCGCTTCCCGGAGGTCCGTAAAAAATGACAGATGTAAGCTGGTCAGCCGCAATTGCACGGCGGAGAAGACGCCCCTTTCCTACAATGTGGTCCTGCCCGATATATTCATCAAGATTTCTGGGCCGCATGCGGGCTGCAAGAGGCTCTGTGCTTCGTTTTGCCTGGGTAAATAAGTCTTCTGCCATAGAAGGTAATTATATCCTAGATTTGCTGAAAAAACACCTGAATTTGCAAAGCGCTCGATTAATCTCGCGCTGAGATGGTTTGTCGGATAAACCTAAATGAACCGCTTTTGCGCTTCATTTTTAACGGTTTTCCGATTATCATCTACTCGCGGTTCCAGTTTCCGCGGGCAGGGTAGTAGCTCCAGAGGCCTATGCTTGAGTAGGCAACGCCGGTTGAAGAGCCGGTGCCGGCTATTCCGATGGCGGCGTAGAGGGCACTGGCAAGCTCTGTTTCTGCCGGATTTGCATTCAAAAGTGCATATACGTGGTAGCCGGATGTAATCTGAGACTCGGCGTTTGTTTTGAATTTTGTTGTTCCTGTTGGAACGCCATTGTTAAGATCTGATTTTGTAATTCCGCCGTAAGTTGAAATGCCGGTGCTTGCGTCCCAGGTTCCCATACCTTTGATGATTGAATCAGCACAGACTGCGAGGGCTGTAATTGTTCGGTTTGCACTGATTGATCCGCCGTAACCAGCTTCAGTCTGATAGTGGAGGTAAGAACCGTTTGCATAGTAAAGCTTTGTTGCATCTGTAGTTGCTGTTTCATTTGTTACTGCTGACGGATTATTAAAGAATTTATATTCACTGTCAAACCAGGCAGCTCCGTAAACGTTTACCTTATTTGAAACAAGGTCTGTGTAGAGAGTATTTCCGCCCCAGGCTTTATCAATTGCATAAGGTTTGATAGCTCCATCAGCAAGCTCATAATATTTTGGAGTAAGAATTGTAGAATCCGAAGTATTTACGGCATTATATTTTCCGCTTCTGATAAATACTTTTCTGTGCTCCGGCTGAACTGCATTTGTACTGAAGAGGCTGAAGGCTGAATAGTAATAGCCTGTTGAAGAATATTTATAAACCTTAAAAATTGCACTTGAATCACCTGATTTTGATTCATCAAGCTGGGTCCAGTCTGCAGCATCAAGTGTTATGCTGTTTAATGAAGTGATTTTTGCACGGCGGAGTCGAAGCAGGTCAGGAGCAACAGTTCCGTCATCATTATCATTTTTGTAGGTGCAGGAAAGAATATAAAGGTAATCTTTATCTGCTACGATTTTGATAATCTGCTCGCCGTTGTGCTTTGAGCCATAATAATCATAAGAATGCAGACTGAAAGGAGGGGCTCGGTAAGTTTGCCAGCTTCCGTGACTTCTGTTATCTGCCCTTTTGTAGCGCATTCCCCCGTCAGCATTTAAAATCAGAAATTCTGTTCCGCTGGCGTTATATCTTGCAATATGGGCAATTGATCCTGAAACAGTTGCATCTTCGGATACAACATCATTTATTACTCCGTCGAAAGCCGGATTATCACAGGCTGTAAAGAAAAAAGGTGTGATTATAGCTATAGCCGCAAAAAGTTTTACAATTTTTTTCATATTCAAATCCTAATTAAGTATTCTGGCAAATCCTAGAAGTGGTAGCGTACTGCAAGAGATGCTGTCTGGAATAAGCCATGGAAATCTTTTCCATTGTTTTCGCTGCTTTTCCAGCCTGGAGTTTCAACTGTCCACATAAAGAATGAAGTCAAGCCGAATGACCATGATTCGCTGAAGCGGTAGAAGGCACCTGCCTCAGCCTTGAGTGTGAAGGCCGGAAAGTAGGTCATGTTTGCCCATGTGTGGTCTGCAATACCCATTGTAAGGAAGAATGGGAATTCAAATTTTCCGATTGTCGGCTGAGCCATTGCACCAAAAGTGATTGGCACCATAAAAAGAGCCTTGTTACCGATTGAGAACTCGCTTGAAACAGAAATTTCACCGCCGAGTGCCAGCCAGGTATTCAAAAATCTGTAATAACCGATTGTTGCCTGAACACCAGGCCAGAGTTTTCCCTCAAAATTTAAAGGGAAGATGGCTCCAAGTTCAATCTTCAAAAACTGATCTCCCGGACCGTTCTGGAGATATTCATAATCATCCTCGTAAATATCAGGTTCGTTAGCGTCCTGGGCAAAAATTGTTCCTGCAAAAATTGAAAGAACCAGTAGCAGTGAAAGAATGCGCTTCATAAAGGTTTCCTTTTTGTATTAATAATATGGATATTTTATCTCAAAAATTTTATTATGCTACATCATATAGATTTTAGCGATATTTATCAATTAAACAGAATTGTGGAGTAAAGGTTACTATGAGTGCTGTAATTATCGATGGAAAACAGGTGGCTGCGGACGTACGTGCAGATGTTGCAAAAAAAGTGGCAGAATTAAAGGCAAGGGGAATTGAAGCCTGTCTGGCAGTTATTCTGGTAGGCGAAAATCCGGCCAGTGTAAGCTATGTTACTGGTAAACAGAAGGCTCTTGCTGAAGTCGGTATGAAAGACCGCAGCGTTCATCTTCCGGAATCAACTTCCGAAGCTGAGCTTCTCAAGCTGATTGATCAGTTGAACGCAGATCCGACAGTTCACGGAATCCTTGTTCAGCTCCCCCTTCCAAAGCATATCAACGAAGATAAAGTGATTATGGCTATCAGCCCGGAAAAAGACGTAGACGGCTTCCATCCTGTAAACGTTGGTAACATGCTGATTGGACGCCCGGGCTATTTGCCATGCACCCCTCACGGAGTAATTGTCCTTCTCCGCAAGGCCGGAATTGAAACAAGCGGAAAGCACGCAGTTGTAATCGGCCGTTCAAATATTGTAGGAAAACCTGTTGCGGCGCTTCTTGCCCGCAAAGACGTTAACTGTACTGTAACAATGTGTCATACCGGAACTAAAAATATGGCAGAAATCACCCGCCAGGCAGATATCATCGTTGTTGCCAGTGGCCGCCCTCACACACTTACCGCTGATATGGTAAAAGAGGGCGCAGTTGTAATTGATGTTGGTGTAAACCGCATCCCTGATTCCAGCAAAAAATCAGGCTTCAGACTTGTAGGCGACTGCGATTTTGATGATTTGAAGGAAAAAACAAGCTTTATTACGCCGGTTCCGGGCGGAGTAGGACCTATGACAATCGCAATGCTGATGCAGAATACCCTGGAAGCAGCTGAAAAGGCAAACATATAAGGTAACAGAAAAATCGACACGGATTACGCGGATAGGCACGGATGTACACGGATAAAAACTATCTGTGGCTCATCCGTGTTTATCCGTGTCAAAAAATCAAGTTTTTCAACCCTAAAAGACTTTCCTTCTCTGCAAAGAGCAATCTTTTGATTTCCTCGGTCGGCTGGTCCTGGTCGGGAACCATAACTACCTTGCAGCCGGCGCGGTATGCGCTGGTCACGCCGTTGGGGGAATCTTCAACGGCAAGGCAGTCTTCCGGGGCAAAGCCCAGCTGTTCGCAGGCGTAAAGGTAAATGTCCGGCGAAGGCTTTCCTTCCTTTACCATAGTGGCAGAAATCACCCTGTCAAAATATTCAAGAATTCCGGCTTTTTTCAGATATCGCTCGCTTCTGTCCTGAGGCGAAGCAGTCGCTACGGCACGCACAATCCCCCTTTCTTTCAAAAAGTCCAGAATTTCCAGACAACCGGCCTTCAGCTGCAAGCCGTTTTTTTCAATAGTTTCTTCCATTAATTTCGAGCGGTAAGAGCGCACGGCCTCGTAATCAAAATCAGGATCTCCGCTCATTTCCTTTAAAATTCCGGGAGCAAAAGGTCTTCCCAGAGAGCGAAGACTCAAAGCCTGTTCGTCAGTCATTGAATAGCCGAAATGCTCAAAAGCCGCCGGCCAGCATTTGCGGAAATATTTTTCTGTATCGAGAATGGTTCCGTCCAGATCAAAAAGGACAGCCTTAATTGTATTTCCCGCTTTATTAGTTTTATTCATATAAAAGAGTATATCATATATGGGGGATTTTTTTATTTATTTATGCTAGAATGCCCCTTACATGAAAACATATTTTTTTGAAACATACGGCTGCGAAATGAATATTGCAGAATCTGCGGCCGTGGAACAGCTTTTAATTGCCCGCGGCTGGAAACAGGCCTCATCAGCACAGGTGGCCGACATGGCAATCATCAACACCTGCTCGGTACGCGAAACTGCCGAAAACCGAATTATGGGCCGCCTGGGCTGGTTTAACGGACTTAAGGCTGTACGCGCTAAAAAACTTGGCGCCAAAACAAAAATGCTGGATGAAGCCGTAGAATGGGTTAAGGACGGAGCAAAGCCTTTAACGCTTGTTGTTATGGGCTGTATGGCAGAACGCCTTTTGAAAACCTTCCAGAAAGATTATCCTTTTATCGACTACGTTGTAGGAACTTACGCAAAATATCAGTTTTCGGAAATTATCAGCGCAGTAGAAGAAGGCCGCAAGCCTTTTGAACTTGATGATTCCAGCAGCTATAAGTTTGCAAGCCTTTCCGCAGAGCCAGGCGCTTTTTCTACCTTTGTGCCTATCATGCACGGCTGCAACAACTTCTGTACTTACTGCATCGTTCCTTATGTCCGTGGTCGTGAAATCAGCCGGCCAGTCTGCGAGATTTTGCGCGAGCTGGACATTCTGAACGGCTATGGCGTAAAAGAAATTACTTTGATTGGACAGAATGTAAATTCTTATAAAGGTGAAATTGAAAACAACCTTTTTGCAGGCAAAAAGGTTGCAACAGCCGTTACGGAAACAGAAATTGGTGGCAAAGTTACGACGGCTGTAGATTTCGCAGGCCTCCTGCAAATTATCGCAGACCACCTGCGCGAAACCAAATCGGGCATTCAGTGGGTTCGCTTTATGTCATCACACCCAAAGGATTTTACAGACGACGTAATCGATGTAATCGCAAAAGAAGATGTAATCTGCCGCCACATTCATCTGCCTGTTCAGCACGGCTCAACAGCTGTTCTTAAGGCTATGAACCGCCGCTACACCCGCGAGCAGTATCTGGATCTTGTAAAACGCATAAAAGAGCGCATCCCGGACGTTTCCCTCACAACAGACATCATGATGGGCTTCCCTGGCGAAACTGAGCAGGATGTAGAAGACACCCTGGACTTAATGCGTCTGGTAAAATATGAATCTGCAATGATGTACTATTATAATCCGCGCGAAGGCCCTCCTGCCGCAAAAATGGAGCAGCTTCCTGAGCAGGTGAGAAAGGACCGCCTGCAGCGCGTTATCGATTTACAGCTTGAACACACCCACGAGCAGATGATAAAACGCGTTGGCAGCGTGATGAAGGTTCTTGTAGAAAGCGTAAGCCGCGATGACAAGACCGAGCTTCTTGGTCAGACCGAGCAGCATGAAAAGGTTGCCTTTAAGGCTGAAAAAAGTTTAATCGGTAAGTTTGTCAACGTAAAAATAACGGAGTTGAGCGGAAATACCTTTCGTGGTAAGATAGAATCATGGTAGTAAGTTTGATTTTTGTTTTAATCCTTGTTGTTTTACTCGCAACATTTATAGGACATAATCTTGGAGCAGAAGCTTTAGTTCAGCATTTCTGGTTTTTCAAACAGTATGATAATGTTCCAGTAATTCTTCTGGTATTTATTTCCTTTGGTGCGGGAGTTGCACTTTCTCTTTTGTGTGTGCTTTTTGCCCGCCTTCGCAAGGCTGATGAGGAGCGTGATTCAAAAAACGCAAGTGATAAAGCAAAAAAAGCTGAAGAAAAGGCTCATAAGCTTGCTGAAAAAAATGCAAAACTTGCTGAAAAAGAAGAAAAGAAGCTTAAGAAAAGCAGAAAATCAAAGGACGATGATGTAAATAAAACTCAGGAAATGTCTGCCATCGACCTTCAGAATATTCAGAAATAGAAATCCCGGGCTACAGGCCTGACGGGTGGGGGATTTTGATGAAAAAACTAATCTTATCTGCGGCTATATCTTTTGCTTTGGGCGGATTTATTTTTGCCCAGTCTGATGCAAGACAGCTTACTCTTGAAGCTTCCAGAAAAGCCAGCGTTGATGAATCAATCATTTATCTGAAAAATCAGGTTTCAAAAATTTCTGACCCTGTTCAGAAAAGGGCCCTTTATATTTTTATGGCATCGCTTCAGGAACAGATGTCTTTTTACAGCGATGCCCAGATTTCCTATGCTTCGGCTGCTTCAATCGCCGCCCCAGACGCAGAAGGTTTTCCTAAAAAATCAAATGAACAGCTAGTTCTGGATGCGGTGCGCTGCGCTTTAAGTGCCGGTGATTCTGATACAGCTGAGCTTTACCTTAATTCTGCTGTCCGCAATTCAAAAAATGCCAGAATCCGTGCTTACATCAAATTGTACAGCCAGTGGAGCAAACTCTGCCGTGCCGATACCGCCGAAGATTTACAGGAACCGATTTTAATCCTCCAGTCTTATGTAAAAAATGAGGCTATGAGCTTTGTAAAGCCTGCCGTTCTTCTGACCCTCTGGTATCTTACCGGTGAAAAATCATACGGAGTGGAAATTCAGGGGCTTTATCCTAATTCCATGGAAGCGGCTGTCGTAAACGGTGATGCCCAGCTTTTACCGACTCCCTTCTGGTTTTTTGTTCCAAAGAAGGGCGAGGCTGAGCAGGGAACAGGAAGCCTCGCTGCAGTGGAGCTTCCAAAGGATGAACAGAATGCCGATGCAAACGGGGCAATCAGTCTGCCGGGCGTTAATGCTTCTTCCAGCCCTGCTGCTGCCCAGGCTAGCGGCAATGTCCCTTCTGCCCCAGCTTCAGCATCCGGCGAAAAATCTGCCTGCAAGCTTCAGGTGGGCTTTTTTTCTTCAAAAAAGAATGCCCAGGGGCTTTGCGATGAACTCAAAAAGAAAAACTTTTCTCCATATATCACAAGCGAAACCCGTTCCAGCGGCAACACCTATTATCTGGTTTTGCTAAATGATGAAGACGGCTCCCTTGCCGACAGGCTTCGCAGTAACGGCTACGAGTGCTACGTTGTAGAGTAGAGCCTATTTAAATCCCAGTACCGCGGCTACTTTACGGCGCGGGCCGGCGATTACATTTTTTCCGTTTATTATATTATTTATTTTGCCAGTCTTGTAATGTCTCATTCATAATATTTTCTACATTTTTTACAATGGCCTGTTTAAGTTCTTTTATAGATTCAGATTGAATTGAAAATGTAACAGGAATAAATAGTTTATACATCTCAACATCCAGAGCATTAGCAATTTTTGCAAGTGATTTATCGCTAGGCCACAAACGTAGACCTTCTATGGAGTTTATAGTCTGTTCGGAAATACCTGCTTTTTCTGCAAGCTCGAACTGCGACCAATTCTTTTGTTTTCGATATTTTTTCAGATTGAGGCTGAGATTCTTTCTTAATTCTTGAGATTCCATTCTTAAGTTTAGTTTGCGATAAATCTATCTATTTTGAAACTTATCTATAATACAAGTTCTGAGATAGTAGTTATTTACAATAGGTTTATTGCGTATTATAATTTTTACTGATGTACTTTTTGCGTATTTTTAATGAGTTAAAATTTTTGGAGGTGACTTAATGAAAATATTTATACATTCAGTATTAATTTTTGTTGTAATTACTTTTAATATTTTTATTGATTTTGGATGTCAGAATACATCAGCTGATATTCCAATAACCTTACCTGCTGAAAAAAATAAATCTGATACAGATAGTTCATTTAAATACGCAAAAACAATTAATGTTTCTGCATTTAATGCTCCTGAGGCTATAAAAGCTGCAGGTGAAGATACTCTTGTCATTTTGAATACTATCCCAAGTTCTGAAAATATACAGAATATACGTGAGGCACTTTTTGTATTGCATGAAAAGAATGAGAAGATTGTAATTGGTCTTGATTTTTCAGGAAGTGTTGAAAAAGAACAATCCCGGAGAACCGCAATTAATTCTGAAAAAGAGAAATTTGTAATACCAGAAGATGCATTTTATGATATGGATCGAATGGAAGGTGTGCCGAATCTTCGGAATGTAATTATGCCAGAAGGTCTAATAAATATTGGCCGCCGAGCTTTTAAGGGCTGTTTTTCATTGATTGAAGTTATAATACCGTCGACTGTAATCAACATTGGTGCTAATGTCTTTGATGAATGTAAATCTCTTAAAGAAGTAGATATTCCGGCTGGTGTTGAAACAATTGAAACCTCCTCTTTTAAAGGATGTACATCACTTTTAAAGGTCTCTATTCCTGAGTCAGTTACTAAAATTGACGATGATGCTTTTTTTAATTGTGACCGTCTTGAAAAAATTCAACTTCCTTCTAAGCTTACATATATTGGAAATTTTGCATTTACGGGATGTCAAACAATAAAAAGTATTTCAATTCCAAAAGGAGTTACACACATTGGAGAAAAAGCGTTTAAAGGAACATCTATTTCTACTGTACGTATTTATGCGAATAAATATGAAATTGGAAATGAGGTTTTCAGCGAATGTGGAACCTTCGATTTAATTATTGCAGCAAATGAAGATAATGCTTTTGATTGTTCTTTTGAAAATTGTACAGGCTTAAAATCTATTGAAATTCAAAATGGAGTCACGGGACTTCATTCTAATTTTAATGGTTGTAAGAATTTAAAATCAATTGAAATTCCTTCATCTGTAAAATCTGTTTCATGTTATTTCCGTGATACTGAAAATCTTGAAGAACTTTTGTTACCAGAGGGTGTTGAAGAGATGTATTTTCCATGGCGGATGTTTTCCGGATCTAAACTAAGAAAATTGATACTTCCACAGAGTCTTTCAAGAAGTTCGACAATATGGGATACGGGAAATAGTGGATGGGAGATGCTAAGTGGTTGCAATTATTTAGAATATGTTGATTTGGGTGGTTTACCTAGGATTCCACACGAATGTATTGGAAATTCTCAATTCTTAAAAAATGTAATCGTTTCAAATAAGTTAAAGGAAATTGAAAGTCGAGCTTTTAATCAGAGTAAATTTCAAAAGTTTACAATTCCTGCAAGTGTTGAAATTATTTCAGGGCTTGATGATGGCGCGTTTGGTTACAGCGGAATTATAGAAATTGAATTTGAGGATAAAAATAATTGGTTTTTGCGAACAGGAAATTCTGAAAGTAATTATACCTATTCGCCTGTAGAAATTTCTGATAATCCACATGAAAATGCAATAAAATTTGGAACAAAATTTTTAAGAACTAGTGACGGATGGATAGATTTTAACGCTGATTATTCAATATTTGAAAATTATGGAATTTGGAAGGGAAAAGGAGATTTAGTACATAATCCAAAATTTAGGTAAAAGTTTTTCAATGTTTCGATGAACGGAAAAATAAGGTATTTGGTGAAGGTCGAAATTGTAAATTGTAGACTTTCACCTTATCTTATATCTAGAAATTCAGAAGGTGATATTGCTCTTATGCCAGAATTCTTAAAATCTTTAGTGTTTCTAGTAATAATATAATCTGCTCTGATCTGCTGAGCTACTTGATTCTGTACAGAATCTTCAAAATCACTCCATGCAGAATCAAGGGCACTTATTATGCACTGTTCATCAACTCCCGCAACTGAAACGACTATGAGAATTTTTTTGATGATATTCTTTGTTTTTTCTATGCTTTTTAAGGCTTTTTTTGCAATATAAAAAATATCAGTTATTGACGCGGCCGAAATATAAAGTTCATCTTTATTGCCTTTTGCAACTGAAATAACTTTCTTTGATTCAGCGCAGAATTGAGGATTTGGTATAAGAATATCTAAGATAATATTACTGTCGAGGAAGATTACCATATTTTTCGTCGAGCCTCATAGCACGTATGTCGTCAATAGTCAGAGTCTTTTCTATGTGTAAAATTCCAGTCAGTTCATCAAGGACTTTACCTACTGATTCACTTTCTTTCTTTTTTGGTTCCATGTATTCATCAAGTGCAGTAATTATTACACGCTGATTAGGTCTGAAAATTTTAGAATCTAATGGAATACAAGTGTTTCCGTCAAAATATCCTGCAACTGCCTGCATATGAAACCTCCACTAAAAATTATACATTTGCTTTTGGTGATTATCAACGGAATTTTTTTAAGAATTTTGTTAATTCTTAAATCCCAGTACCGCGGCTACTTTGCGGCGCGGGCCGGCGATTACATTTTTCCCGTTTATTACCAGCTGCGCGGAACGGCCACCGTCGAATTCCATTGCGCTTTCTGCGCCCGCTTCCTTAAGAATTTCTGCGCAGTCCATGTAAGAAAGCTTTTTTCCGCACATTAAAAAAAGAGTTTTACCCCCGTCTGCAAGGCCTGCAGCACTTCTGTAATCTTTGTGGTCTACAAAATCGTAGATTTTTCCATCCCGGAGGATTGTCCAGAAGCCGCCTGCGGCAAGATAAAGGCTGGAGTCTCTAAGGTCGATTTCTTCCTGGCTGTCAAAAATTTGCCCTCTATAACCGCTTTCTTCTTTATAAATTGCTAAGGCTGCGTATTTTTTATTTGGCTGGGAAATAAGATTGCCGTTTTCTATTACAAGGCCTGCCGGGCTGCCGTCTTTTTTAAATGGTGTGGTGTTTATGACAAGCCGGCTTGCTGATTTTTTTGCGAAGGTTTTCGGGCTGAAGCTTTTGCTTATGTTTTTTTGAGAAAAGTTTGAAATTATAGTCAGGCCTTCCCCCGCAAGGTTTACTTTTACTATGGAATAGGGTGAGCGGGGACTATATGATTTTATCACCTGGAAGGCCGGAGGGGGCAGCTGGCGGCTGACGCTGTTTAAAGCAGTGGTGGTTGAACTGTGGTCCTGTAAGGCAGGATTTTGTCCGTAGGAAGCCGACAGGGTCATACATGAGGAGAAGAGAAAAAGGCCCGCTAAAAGTGGAAAAATGACTTTTATTTTCTTAAATTGCATTTGTTTAGTTTATCAGATTTTGATTTTAATGTATGCTAGCAGTATGGCTAAGACATTTGATGCCCGATAATCGAAAATCCGTTAAAAAATGAGCCGTTAGGGTCATTTTAGGATTATCGAAAGAAAGGGTACCGAGCAAGCTGGGCTTGCGAGTCAGAATATTTAAGACAGGATGTTTAAGATGGCAAAAACATTTGACGATAAGAAAATCATCTACACTATGGACAGAGTTACCCGCAGCTACGGAACTAAGGTTGTTCTTAAGGATGTGAGTATTTCCTACTATTACGGCGCAAAAATCGGTGTAATCGGACCTAACGGTTCGGGAAAATCTTCGCTTTTTAAGATTCTTGCGGGCGTTGATAAGGATTTTGCGGGTGAGACTACTCTGGCTCCCGGTTATACAATCGGCTATCTTGAACAGGAGCCTTATCTTGAGCCGGGAAAAACTGTTATGGAAGTTGTAAAAGTGGGCGTAAAGGAAATTACTGACCTTCTTGAAGAATTTGATAAGATTGGCGAGGCTTACGGCGACCCTGATGCTGATTTTGATAAGCTTGCGGCCCGCCAGGGCGA
>ODAI013360268.1_pt1 | contig 12130 bp, 31 predicted proteins | sample 1539321 | NCBI WGS metagenome assembly ODAI01 (sample SAMN02144231, study PRJEB22623) | gut metagenome | biome: sheep rumen | host: Ovis aries | place: New Zealand
ATAATCGTGCTTTTACAAAGAACTTGCATCTCATTAGTGAGTATGGGAGATGGGATGACCTTACCAGTTTGATTGGTATAAGTGATGAAAGCGACAGATTAATATTTGATATAATTCGCAGACAATTAGATGATGATATTGAGAATTCTATACAAGAAAAACCCATCTCTCTACTTGCAAAATGGCTTCCGAGCGAGAACACAAGCAGTACCGAAACAAAAAAATTAGCTAAAAAGGTTCGTAAAGGATTAAAATTATCTTCCAAAGATTATCGTAAAACATTATCCAAACTTCGCAAATACCTTGATGTTGTTGAAGTGAAGATGTGTGCTAATAGATGGAAGGATATTGATTATGAAAAAGTTCCTTCAATGGCTAATTTGAAATATTATAATGCTTTCATGAGGCATGATGGACTTCGCCGTGCGAATTATTTGCAGAGTGTGATGAAGGGAGAAGCGAAAATCAATTCATCAGTAGCAACTCCTTGCGACATTGTCCATGAATACCATAAGGGTCAGTTTTTCATAAGACAGATTAAGAACCTTGATTATACTTTGGAGATGGCTTGGAAAAACTTGAAAGACATACAAGTATCTGATACTTTGGTTGTTGCAGATGGTAGTGGAAGTATGTTGTGCAGAGTAGGTAAAAGTGGCATGACTGCCTTGGATGTAGCTACAAGTCTTGCTATTTACACTAGTGAACATAATCAAGGAGCATTCCACAACAAATATATCACTTTCAGTAATAATCCCCAATATGTAGAATTTACTGATGATATGAGTCTTCATGGCAAACTTAAATTAGCAGTAACTCATTGTGAAATAAGTGTGACTAATATTGAGAAAGTATTCATGCTTGTTCTTGATACTGCCGTGCATAATGAGTTATCCCAAGAAGATATGCCGAAGAATATTCTGATAATTTCAGACATGGAATTTGATACTGTTTCTTTATATGGTAATAATAGTGATGAGAGATTATTCAATGTTTTATCTGAAAGGTATGCGGAGAATGGTTATAAGTTGCCCCGTTTAATTTTTTGGAATGTTAATAGTAGGACTGGAACTATCCCCGTTAAAGAGAATGAACTTGGTATTGCATTAGTTAGTGGTTTCAGTCCTAACATTCTCAAAATGGTTATGATGGATAATCTTGACCCTTATAAATTATTAGTGGAAGTTCTTAATTCTCCAAGATATAATGGAATATCTGTTTATTAGGTGAATATGATGGAATTAAGTAAGGATTTTTTGGAAGAAATAATAATGGATTATTTTGATGGTTATGGGAATTCTGATGATTTGAGAGAATTTGATGATATTACTCCGAATGGAAATCATATAAAAGGAGTGATATATTCCAAGCATAATCATTTCCTTGGAAGTTTGTTAATACTTGAAGTGAATGATGAACCGGTCAGACAGTTTGTACAAGCATTTCCGAAGATACATTACATTGACCCATATCACAAGCTTGAAGCAAAAGAAGTCAATTCATTTGTTTTTGAGAAACTTGATGGGTCTTGTGTTGGAGTGTACTGTCTTAAACTCCCTAATGGTAATTATGAGATTGTTCAGAAATCCCGTAACAGACCAATACTGGACAAGCATTTTCAAAGCATGTATGACCTTTGTGATACAATGAATATTAACAAGTTTTTCGAGGATGATGAAAATCGTGATTGCACATTATTCTTTGAATTATATGGTATGAAAAATCTTCATTTCATCGAACATATGAATACTTATATTGATTTAGCATTGATTGGTTGCTATTATCCTAAACCCGTAGATGATTTTGATGCATTTATTAGTGGTGGTGTCTTACATGGTTTCTTGAACGGGTATGATTTAATCAAAATAGGTTATCATTATGGTTTTAAATGTCCAAAAGAATTATTCTGCTTCCACAAATTCAATAATAAAGTTGTTCTATGGATAGAAGAACTTGGCAATTACAAAAATTATTTAGATGAGGATTTAACCGAATTAAAAGAATTCGATTATGTTGAAGAAGCCATTGAATATATGAAGGAATTACTGGAAGAGATTAATAGGAATTATTATAAAATTAATCATCGCTATGCATTGGAAGGTGTTGTGATTAATGGTTTCAGTAGTTTTGGAGATAGTCAAGAATATATCAAGGTCAAGCCTAAAAGTATTGAGAATAAGGCGAGAGCAGAGAATGGAGTGCCTAATGAATTCATTAATAAGGAAATCCGAAAGTTTCTTGATGAGTATGGTGATGATAAAATAAGTATTTATGAGAATGATAAGGATTTCATCATTGATTATGTCAAGGATGGTTTGGGTGAAGAATGGGGAAAAGAGTATTTGGAAAATCCTAAAACAAACAAGAAGATAATTAATCAGTTCTTGAAACTTGCTAAACTTCATGGAAGAGAAGCTCCACCGAATATTCAGAATATTGCTCATGACCTTGTAAATCGTTATCCTAATAAGGAAATCAATGATTTGATGCGAATTTTCGCACAAGAAAATCCTTTAATGAAGAAAGATGCTCATGATGTTTATAATGTTTTGGAGAAGATAATGAAATAATGATTGTGAAGACATTGGAAAATCTATGTTTTTTAGTGTTTGTTCTTTTGGAAAAGCGATTGATAAGACTTTCTCCCTATTGTTTTTTAGGTGGGTAGGGAGATGCTTTTTACAACACATATTTTCCTTTGTCTATGAAATGTAATTCAAATGATGTAATATGTCAATGCCTTAAAAAATATTGGTCATGTGTAGATAGTATGGTTTTTCGTTTTTCCCTTTTATCTATGATTTAAAAGTTTTTTTCATTACTATTTATGCAAAGGTTTATTGACTGCTCTCTTGTCTTTGGGTAGGCTCATCACCACCTTTGAGAGTGTAAACTAAAACATTTTCCTTAATCCGTGGTCGGCTTTGTTTGTGGTTCGATTCCCTTATTAAGGAATCATAAGAAAATTGATAGTTTGATGGAGTTTGAATAAGTATGGTTAAACATTATCATGTGGTTGGAGAAGGAGAGTTTGATTATGATATACTAGCTACTTTTCCAAGGAAGAAGGATGCGAACAGTTTCATGAGATACTGTAATCAGAGAAAACGGGAAGATGATGAACATTATGATTATGAGTATTTCCATATAGTGTCTTCGCCTTTCTATGAGGTTTGGTAGATGAAAAAATCATATATACGAAGATATAAGAAACTGGATAGGTTGTATGAGAAATTCAATGAAAGTACTGGTGAAGAAAAACAATATTGGTTGAAACAGATTAAATATTTCATAAGATATGAGAAAGATGATGAAATCGCTTATAAAGATAAAGAGTATAGGGAGAAAGTATGATAAGAGAGTATGATAATATAAAAGAGTTTGTTGTGGAATTAAATACTTTTGACAATAGGTTGAAAAAGGAATTGGATAAATATTTTGATGATATTTATGAAGAATATTTGGATGGGGATTTGAATAAGAAATTGATTATTTTGACATCATTATGTGTGATGCAAACTCAAATAGATAATATAGTAAATGGTGGTCATTATGGATAAAAATTCTTTAAGGATTATAATAACTGATTGTTTTAATAATGGTAAAATTGTTTTTTTAACACTTTCTGATGGTTCTCTACTGAATCTTGTTAAGATGCCTACTTTTTCTACTAATTACTTATTTTTCAAGATAGGCTTCAAGAACAATGATGGAAAGTATGTAGAGGAAGAATTTTACATACCTTATGATGAGATTAAATATCTTTCTAGCGGATATTTGGAGAATTATAATTTCAAGTTGGAGGTGGATTGAATGTCTGATTTTGATGAGATTATAGGTTTGTTCATCGTAGGTATTGTCTTGTTTTTAGGCATCATAATCTTATGGTGTGTTGCATGGTTTAGTGGTTTTATAGCTTCTTTTCTTGGTTTGAGTGGTATTTACTGGTGGATTGGTGGTACTGTCTTGTTTTTCATGATTTGCAGTATACTTACTATCCCGTTATTAGTTACAGTAGGAGAATAATATTATGTGTACTGAACTTGTGAATCCTTCTGAAAAGTTTTTGGATTCTTTACATACTGTGATACTCTTTGCTTGTATGAAATTATCCGAAGAAGACCATGTGACCGAAGAAGAAAAAGAAGAAGGATATTCCATTATTGAGAAATTTGATGATTTATCACATAATGTTATCGCATTGCAGAATGTGATTGATGACTATGATGTATTGAATAGTTTCAATGATTATATGCTTAATTACTTATTGACTTATGACATGGAAAATTTTTTAAAATATCTTGAATTCATGGATAATGAGGATTTAAAGGAAATAAGGAAGAAATGTGATGAAGTAGTGGATGGAGATGGATTATGAAATTAGCTCCCATCAGAGATTGTGAAGATTGTCCATTTTTTAATTGGTATGACATAACATACAATTTAGAGTGCGGGAAATCATTAAAGCAAATTCGATATAAGGAAATTGGTTCAGATAAGGCAATCAAGGAACTTTTCAACCAATGCCCATTGAATAATGTCGGCGAACTTGAACATGAAATTGAATTATTGGAAAAGGAAGATACTAGATTATGCGGAGTAATATCTGAATTGTATGTTACGATTAATAATCAAAAAGATGATATATCTCATTTAAAACGGATTATTGATAAACAGAAGAAATTAATAGAGGTATTGTATGAAACCATCAGAGTTGATGATTGAAAAAATATATAATTCTCATATTTTTCCACATAAGCCTAAACCATTGTGCAGTTGTTGGATTGGGGATAAGATGGTGGATATGTATTTGAAATTTGATTTTGAGAAATACAAAGTCAATTGGGGAAGAGCATACAAAGGACATTCAAATAATGATGATTATGATTGGATACAGATGATGGAAATAATTGATGATGAAGATGATGAATATAATAAGCATATTAATAATTATAAGGATGTGATGTGGAGTTATTATTTGTATCTTCATTAATGATTATTATGGTGGAGTATTATAAAAAATGAGTAAAAATTGTCATAATTGTTGGTTATTGCAAAAGGAATATGTTAGCCGATATGGTTTTCTGTATCGTTGTGAGCATACTGTTGCTTTGACAACAAAAGAACTTCAAAAAAACTGTCCAAAGAGGTAATAATGATGAGTGAAAGTGAAATAATTAAAAAAGTAGATGAATTCGGTGAAGAGTATTATTCCAAGGAAATCGATATGAAGATTATTTTTAGCACTTACAATGATGGAATTATTGAAGAGAATATTGAAATGGCGATAATGGAATGCTTGAATGATAAATCATTCGATGGGATAGGTTGGTTTGAGAATATTGAAGAGTAAGTTGGTTGAAGATGATAGTTAGTTTTGATTTGACTGGGATATTCTTACTTATTGTATTGCCCCCTATTATTGTGTTCTTGTGTGGTACTGCTTGGGAATTGAGAAACACATTAAGCAATTACAGTTTTAACAAGATACTTGAAAGGAATGTAGAGTTGCAAAGAGAAATTCTTGATTTGAAAACAAAAATAAATGAGTTGAATAGGGATATTCTTATTAGTGATGAACTTGACAAGGAAAAACTGGAAGCATTGAAAGATGCAGAAGCAGAAATCAAATTGTTGAATAGTTATCTTGTTGAGAATGGTTTGGCAGAGGATTTTATCCGATGGAAAAAAAGTGAGGGTGAATAAATGAAAAGAATGAAAAAAGTGATGGTGGTTTGTGATTGCAAGGATTGTGCTTATTGTGAAAAAGAAACATATTATACTGGAAGATTAATCAGACACAAACATATTTTCTTCAAGTGCAAAGAGTTGAGTTTGCATTGGAAATGGGATGATTTTTTCAATGTTTATGATTATTGTCCGTTGCCGGAGTATGATAAACAGAACAAGAATGGGAAAGAGATGATGATTGATGAGATATGAATTGAATTTTGATGAAGATAAGATTATTGACATTGAAGCAATCGGTGATAATGGTATCCTTGGCTTAAAGGATTGTTGCAAGATAATGAATAAGCAAGAAACCATCATCAACAAACTGAAAGAAGAAAATAGGAAGTTAAAAAACATTCATTGGTATTAAGAGAGTGATTGATGATGAGTGAGAAACAAGAGGGTTGGTGTTGGGGTTGCAAAATACCAATTCGATTGTCAAAGATGTTACAAAATTCATCATATTGGTGATAATGATGAATGAGAAACGATTTTATATAACAGATACTGGACTTGGACTTGATACTGAATCTGATGAAATGTATAGTTTTGGTGATGAAGAAGATTTTTGTAGATTGTTTGATAAACTTAATGAGCAACAATCAATTATTCGCAAAGATGAAATAGCCATTAAGACTATGATGTCTAATATGGAAAAACTTGAAAAAGAGAATGAGCAGTTGCGACACGAAATAGAAATTGAAAAGAAATGGCAACTTGCACAAGATAGGTATTATGTCAAAATAAAAGAAGAGAATGAGCAGTTACGAAAAGAATTAGATAATTTTAAACCAATAATGTTTAACAGTATGCAGAAAGGAACTATCATATTATATTCCAAAGGTGGTATTGATGAGTAAGAAACGATTTGCTATTAAATCCCAAGATGATTATTGGGCAGTAATTGATAATCATAATGATGATAAAGTTTGCATTATTAATGGTATTCATACTGAAATTGAAGCAATATGGTTATGTGACTTTATGAATGAGCAAGAATCCACCATCAACAAACTAAAAGAAGAATTAAAATTGGAACAAGATTTTGCTTCAAGATGGCAGAAAGAAAGTGAAGTGTTGGTAAAAGAGAATGAGCAGTTGGAAAAAGGCAAAATGGAAGCATTATCATTATTGGGGGAAGAAATTGACAAGAATGAGCGATTACACAATGAATTGCAACAAATAAAAGAATATTTGCAAATCAAAATAGATGAATGCAAAAATCCTAAAAAGATGAAAGAAATTGTATTCGGTGTTGAACAAGCAGTTGGGTATGAAAAAGCATTGTTACAATTTCAGAAAGGATTGAGAAGGAGATTGAATGATGAGTGAAAAAAAGCGATTCATACAATCAAAATATGCACATCATTTACAAGATACGAAAACAGATATACATTATTACTTAACTTCTGAAAAGATTGGATGTAGGTATTTGTTTGATGAGATTGAAAGATTAACAGAGGAAAATGGGCAGTTAAGGGAAATCAATAAGGAACTTGGTGATGATTTGTATAATTGCAGAGTAAACAAGAACATAATAAGCAAAATATTGAAGCTATGGGAAAACACATTAGCAGAATATGACATCTACACAATCAAAGATTTTACAGAGTCATTTGAACTTGATGCTAAAATCAATAAGGAAAAAGATGAGAAAATCAAAGAATTACAAGTTAAGGTCTTAAATTTAGAATTAGAGAAAGAAGAGTTGATGAAAAATGAGTGAACGATTTGAGATATCAAAAGATAAAAAAGCAATATTTGACAATATGACAGATAATTTCCTTGACATTGAAGATGCTTGTACAATACTAAATAAAGGCTTCAATTATCTAATATATCCAATTACAATCTGTGAAGATTTCAATTGGGAGATGATTATAGATGAAATCAAAGAGGGTTATGAGGATTTGAAAAGGGTGAAAGAAGAAGGAAAAGAGAGATTCCATAATGAAGAAACTGGACATATAATTGTCATAGAATTTGAAAAGGATATGAAAATATAAATGATGAGTGAGAAACGATTTAGAGTGAATGAGTTGGTAAAATTTGATTATTCTGAAATTGGAGAGTATGTTGATGAAGAGCATACTGATACTCCTTTGCGGAATGATGAAGTATGCAAATTATTGAATTATTATGATGGATTCGAGAAGTGGGTTGAATCATTGGAAATCAGTAGGAGTGTTGAGCTTGATGAATTGTTAAAATCAATCAATTACATCTTTGTAAGGTATAATAATACTATTGTTGATGATAGGGATACTGTTGAGTTGAAAGTAAGCATTAATGGTGCTATTGGTTTCAGTATGGAATTAAAAAGGAAGTTTGATGTATGAGTGAATTATGTGAAGATAAATTGATGTTGGGAGTACGGTTGCTTATAATCTTGCTCATAGCACCTTGTTGTTATACTTTCGTTTTCCATAACTTTCAATTTTTAGGATTTTGTATAGGTTACATTATGGGTATTGTAATTGGGATTATTATATATGGCTTGTATATGTTAGAGTGTGATAACTAATGGTAACTGTTATGAGTGAGAAACGATTTTTTGAATCAATGTACGAGATATTTGACAGAAAATATGGTAGAAAGTTACAAGGGTATGAAATAATTGATTTGTTGAATGAGTTAAATGATGAAAATGGACACTTGAAAAAAGAGAATGAGATGTTGAAAAAATGGTTGTTGTTATATGATGAAGATGAAGTGGATAAGTATCTTCGTACACATCCAATGCCATCTACAACAATAACAACTAAAAGAAGAGTCATTCCATTAGGTATGAGGCATAAGTGGTAATGATGAATGAGAAACGATTTAGATTAATTAAGATTGATGATTATGTTTTCCAAATTCACGATATTGATAATGATTTGTATCTTGTTGCAGAACAGATTTGTAATTTGTTGAATGAGCAACAAGCCACCATTTCTGATTTGAAAGAAGAAAATGAACAGTTACGAAAGGAGAATTTTTTTCTTGGTTATTGGAAAAGGAAAGCGATGATATTATTAATGCAAGTTCGTAGATTGACTCCAAGAATGACTGATAAAGAAGTGAGGGAATTTGCCAAGGAGTTAGAAGAAGATGAGTGATAAAAGATTTCAAGTAATTGATGATGGCTTTTCTAAATGGATTATCGATACAACTCTTAAAGAAGATAGGCATGAAGGTACTCTTTATACTGCTTATGATATGTGTTGTAAGTTAAATGAATTATATGAAGAGAATGTACAATTAAAAAAGGAAAAAGCTCAATTAACTGAAAGATTAAGGGAATGTAGGATGAGATTAGATAAGTTTAATTGTAGGTGATTGTTGATGAGTGAGAAACAATTAAATGATGTTGATGCTTTGAAAGTTTTGTCATTTGAGGAGTTTTTGAAAAAATACAGTTACCAAAGAAGTGATGAAATAATCGCTTATGAATTATATTTAATACTGCAATATTTAAAGAGGAATGTTTGATGAGTGATGAAAATATTACAACTAATACAATAGTCAGTTTAAAAAATCTTCTACTGATTGTGGTGGGTTTGAAAAAACAAGCTCTTGTAGACAATAATAGGGAATTATATATTCATCTTGATAATTTAGAGTCCGAGTTGAAATTATTACGGGAAAAAAGTGTTATATTTGAGAGATGGTGATTTTTTTCATGAATGAAGATAGATATGATTATGGTTATGAAATGCCTTTAAATGCTCCTACTATGCCAGTTCCAGTAATAATTGATACATTAAATGGGAAACAGTACTATTCATTAAGGCAAGTTGTTGATTTATTGAATGTGAAAGAGAATGAAATCAGAGTGTTAAAAGCGAAAAGAGAAGATTTAGGGAAGACATCTTTAAATTTGAGAGATTATGTTGAAACTGATGGAAAAGGAAGTATGGTTAAGGTTAAACTTTTGGATTATGTTGATGACCTTATTTGTGAAAGATTAAATAAGAAGTTAGAAAATGATAGTGATGAAAATGAGTGAGAAACGATTTTCATCAAATTTTTATGAAGAAGAAGGTAGAACAATAACCTACAATGGATATGAATTAACTCAAAATGAAGTAGTAGATTTGTTGAATGAACAACAAGCAAGGATAAAAGAACTTGAAGAAGAAAAAAAGTATTACCTAAAAAAAGCATTTCTTTTTGAAAAAGGAATTGCAATCCACTTGCAGAAAGAAGAGCAAATGGAATTATATACTTATGTGGATTTGGAAATGAAAAGATGAGTAATCTTCATTTAAAGTTAATGTATCTTCAAAAACAGTTAAATATGACTGATTTGGAGTTTTACTGGTTTCTTAAATTAGTAAACCATAAAGGAATAATAAGTACTACTGATATTATCAATAATGAGATTAAATATAAGGAGGTATTAGATGAGTGACAAACGATTTGAAATTGTTAAAGGAACTGACTATAATATTAATAAAGAAGCCTACTTTATCCAAGATGCTTATAAAGGATGTATATTAGGTGGTTCTTATTGGAAAGAAGAGTGGGCAAAAGAAGATTGTGATTTATTAAATAATATTAATGATGAAAAAAATCATTTGCAAAAGGTTATTGACCTTTTAGAATATCAACTGAAAGTGCAAGATAGAATTATTGATGAATATGAAATATCATAAATGTACTAATTTAATGAAAAATGGTCTTGGTGAAACGAAACCTTATTACTGCAAAGGTGATTATATTTGGTTAGATGGAAATGGAAACATTAGTTCGGAAAACCGACAAGAGTTTGGTGATGCATATCATTATGATAGATGGATAAAAGAGATAAAAAAGTATGTTGAAAAAACTAATGAAGGTTTTGAGTATAATGAAGACTTCATAATTAAATTATGTTTGTCTTATACATTACAGTCTTTAAGGAATGATGAAAATTTAAAACGATTTCAATGGGATACGGTAAATGATAGTGAAGAAAAAATATTAAAGAAATCTTGTGAAAACTGTGGATATTTTTATTTGTTTGATGAAGAAGCTATACAAATCAGTAGAGAAATTGGTGAAGATTTGGATGGTTTTGGAGAATGTCATTATCATGGAGATTTTTTTCATAAAAAAGGGCTTTGTAATAAATGGATGGATGAATAATGAAGAGGGTTAGTGAATGTTTGAAAGTTCTTGTTGATGCTATGTTGGAAAATTGTGGTCTTGCGGATGCACCAGTAAATATCAAAATTGATAATACAATATATGATGTGGTTGATTTTTATTATGATAATGAAATTTCAGAGTATGTGATGGTGCTTAATCATGATGAGTGAGAAACGATTTGAGATTACAGAATATGGTTCTGATTATTATATTGAAATAATAGATAATGAAAAGGAACTTGATGAAAGCATTCCCAATCCAAGTCAGAAATTAAGTTTAATTGAATGTGTTGATTTGTTGAATGAGCAAGAACAGATAATCCAAATACTACGAGAAGAGATACAATCAACTGTTTACATTTTAAAGATGCAAACAAGAAAATTAGAAGGATATTAAAACAATAAGTTTTGGTGAGAATAATGGTTAAAATACAAGATGATTACATACAACTAATCCATGCAGAAGATTTAAGGAATGTGAAAAAAGATGAATACCTTGAAATCAGTACATATGAAGAGTGTTACAAATTAAATAATTCTGCTATAATAACAATCGATGATGATAGTGTTAAATTTGTTCATTGGGGTAAAATAATTGACCTTGATTATAAGGATATAGAACATATATATCTTATCAAACCAAAAGAACGGGATTTTCTGATAATTATACCAATGCTTATTATGTTTATTTTGGGTATTTTGATTGGAATACTTTTTATATTTTTTATTACCAATAAAACAATAGTGAAGAGTTTTAAGCTTTCTAACTTTTAACCCATCTAGCTTTTTATCATTATCATCTGCATATATAATTGCGGTATCCAGATTACCGTTTTTAACCATGTTAATTAAATCAGGAGTATAACTTTCCTCAATAGTTATATTAACATTAGGAAATGTTTTTGAGTACTCTTTAAGATATGGCATCAAGAAGAATTTTAATATAGTATTACTTGTCCCTATCTTAATATTACCTGATTCTATCTTGTTGATATTATCAAATAGTTTTGAAGCATCATTCATTTGTTCTATCGCAGGACTTATATAGTTATAAAATTTCTTTCCGCTTTCCGTTAATTTAATTCCTGACTTATTTCTAATAAATAATGTTCCATTTAATTGTGATTCTAAGTTCTGTATAGCTTTTGTAACCGCTGGTTGACTAATCATTAATTTTTTTGAAGCCTCTGTTATAGATGAACAGTTGGCTACGACATAAAATGTCTTGTATAAATCATAATTAATATCCATAAAAGCCACCTCTTTGTGTGTATTATAACATA